>WNFB01000770.1_pt1 | contig 26840 bp, 24 predicted proteins | sample 5400501 | NCBI WGS metagenome assembly WNFB01 (sample SAMN13153341, study PRJNA577476) | soil metagenome | isolation source: 200 cm saprolite under Douglas fir tree site 2 hole 1 | place: USA:California | collected 2015-04-18 | reverse complement strand
CCGGCCGCCGCCAGCGCCGTGCCCTGGTCGGACAGCAGCAGGCGCCGGCCACCCGGGCCGGCGTGGAAGACGGCCACCGGCTGCCACTCGGTCAGCGAGACCAGGACCCGGTCGGGCAGCTGGGGCTGGATGCCGGCCGTGCGCACCCAGGCCAGCCCGCCCAGCCGCTGGCGTCCGGCCTGGGCGTCGACCGCGAAGATGGAGACGGGCCGGTCCAGTCCTGCCACCACCGTCACCTCGGCCGCGGTCAGGTGCCGGAGCCCGCGCACCTCCACGTGGCGGACCGTGAAGCCGGGCGCGGCTACCAGCCAGGCCAGGAGGGCAACCTCGGCCACCGCCAGCCCGGCGGCCAGCCCGCGCCACGCCGGATGCACGCCGGGTTCCTGGTACACGGCTTCGGAATGGGTCCAGACCTGCCCCTTGAGCGGGCGGCTGCCGGGCCCGATACCCGCGAAACGGGTCGAACGGCGCAGACGGAACCAGGAGCGTCGCCGCCGAGGCCTGCTCAACGCGGCGGGCCCACCCAACGCCGGCTGCGCTCGATCGCGTGGTCCACCAGCCGCTGGCAGAGCTGAGGAAACTCGACCCCCGCCGCCCGCGCGGCGTCGGGCAGCAGCGAGAGCTCGGTCAGCCCGGGCACGCTGTTCACCTCCAGCACCCAGGGCGTCCCGTCGGCGTCCACGATGAAGTCCACCCGCGCCATCCCCGCGCAGCCGAGCAGCTCGACGGCGCGCCGCGCGGCGTCCGTGCTGCGCTCCTGCGCCGGCTGCGAGATGCGGGCGGGGATGATGTGGTGGCTGCGGCCGGGGGTGTACTTGGCGTCGTAGTCGTAGGCCGGGTTCTCACTGACGATCTCCAGCGTCGGCAGCACCTGGATCTCGGGGGTCGCCAGCACGCCGACGGTGATCTCGGTCCCGGTCACGAAGCGCTGCGCCAGCACCCTGCGGTCGTAGCGCGCGGCGAGGACGATCGCGCTCGCCACCTGTTCGTGGTCGGGAGCGATGGTGATGCCGAGGGTCGACCCCTCGCGCACCGGCTTGATGACCAGAGGCAGCCCCAGCCGGGCGACCAGCCGCTCGACGAGGTCGGGGTCAATCCCCTCCTTGACCTCGAACTCCTCGAACTCCGGGATCTTGAGGCCGGCCGCGGCCATGACCCAGTTGGCCCGCGCCTTGTCCATGCAGAGCGCCGAGGCCAGCACGCCGCTGCCCGTGCAGGGCAGGCCGAGCAGCTCCAGCATGCCCTGGACGGTGCCGTCCTCGCCCAGCCGCCCATGCAGGGAGTTGAAGACGCAGTCGAAGCCGCCGTCGCGCAGCCGGTCCCAGGTCTCGGGATCGAGGTCCACCATCACCACCTGGTGGCCCAACCCGGCCAGGGCCTGCTGCACATGGGTCCCTGAGCGGAGGGACACCTCTCGCTCGGCCGACTTCCCACCGGCCAGGACCGCGATCTTCATGGCCAATATTCGACCTCAGGCTCCAGCTCGACGCCGAAGCGCTCCCTGACCGCCGCCTGGGCGCGCTCGATCAGGCGGCGAACGTCGGCGGCGGTGGCGCCGCCCCGGTTGACGATGAAGTTCGCATGCTGGTCGGAGATGAAGGCCGCGCCCTCGGCCGCGCCCTTGAGCCCGGCCGCCTCGATCAGGCGCCCGGCCGAGTCCCCGGCCGGGTTCTTGAAGACGCTGCCGCAGTTCCTGGTCTTGATCGGCTGCGTACGCACCCGCTCGGCGGTCAGGCGCGCCATGGTCCGGCGGGCCGCCAGGCCGTCGCCCGGCTCCAGCTCGACGGTGGCCGCGGTGATCAGGCTGCCACGCAGGCTGCCGTCCCGGAACGCAGAGGTGCGGTAACCGAGCGCCAGCGCCTCGGCTGGCCAGCGGCGGCGGCCGTGCCCGGGCTGGAAGCCCTCGGCCTCGACCAGGACGTCCTTCATCTCCCGCCCCCAGCAACCGGCATTCTGGTAGACGGCGCCGGCCAGGCTGCCGGGAACGCCGATGGCGAACTCGAAGCCGCGCAGACCGGCGTCGGCGGCGAGACGGGCGAGCCGCATCATCTTGAGCCCGGCCGCGGCCCGGAGGCGGTTACCCTCCACGGTGTGCTCGCGGCTGGTCACCCGCACGACCAGCCCCTCCACGCCCCGGTCGTCGATGAGCAGATTGGTACCCGCCCCCAGCAGGCGGTAGGGGATTCGCCTTTCGGCGCAGCCGGCCACGACCGCCTCCAGCCGGTCGCTGCGTGAGCATTCCAGGAAGAACTCGGCCGGTCCGCCGATGTTGAAGGACGTGAACTTGGCCAGCGGTTTGCCCTCTTCGAGGCCGTCCCGCCTCAGCCAGGCCAGGTCAGCCCGCCAGCTCATGGGCCAGCTCCGTGATGCTGCCGGCGCCCATGCAGAGGACCAGGTCGCCAGGTCGGACGCTCTCTTCCAGCGCAGCCCTGGCGGCGGCGAAGTCGGGGCAGTATTGGGCGCCCGGCACCAGCTTCGCCAGCTCGATGGCCGACAGGCCTTCAGGGTTGGACTCACCCGCCCCGTAGATCTCGGTCACGATCACCTGGTCGGCCCCGGCCAGCGCGGCCGCGAACTCCTGGCGCAGCGCGGCAAACCTCGAGTAGCGGTGGGGCTGGAAGATGAGGATGACGCGCCCGCGCGCGACCTCGCGGGCCGCCTGCAGGGTGGCCGCCACCTTGTCCGGGTGGTGCCCGTAGTCGTCGTAGACCACGGCGTCTCGCCAGGTCCCCAGCCGCTCCAGGCGGCGGGCGGCGCCGGAGTATCTCCCCAGGGCACCGGCCACCACCTCGAACTCGACGCCCAGCTCGAGCGCCATGGCCGCGGCGGCGGTCGCGTTCTGCACGTTGTGCCGGCCCGGCACCAGCAGCCCGACCGGGCCCAACCGCCGGCCCCGCTGCAGCAGCTGGAAGGGCCGCTCCTCGGTGCAGCGGTAGTCGGCGCCGGGATCGAAGCCGTAGGTGACCCGCCGGGCCGGGGTGGCCAGCCGCCGGAGGCGGGGGTCGTCCGCGCCCAGCACCGCGACACCCTCCGCCGGCAGCCCGGCCAGGAAGCGGGCGAAGAGGGCTTCCACGTCGGCAATGCTCTGGAAGTGGTCGGGATGGTCGAAGGCGACGTTGGTCACCACCGCGTGGCGGGGATGGTGGAGCAGGAGGGAGCCGTCCGACTCGTCGGCCTCCGCCACCAGCGGGCCGCGCCCGGCCCGGGTGTTGGTCCCGTCCCCGACGAGGATCGTGGGGTCCCGGCCGGCCGCGGCGAGGACCTGGCCGAGCATGAAGGTCACGCTCGTCTTCCCGCTGCTGCCGGTGACCGCCACCGACCCCGGCGACCGGAAGAGCTCGGACAGGACCTCCGCTCGGGAGACGACCCGGATCCCCGCCGCTCGGGCGGCGTCCAGCTCCGGCGACGAGCGCACGGCTCCGCTGTAGACGATCAGGTCCTGGCCCTCGACGTGGGCGGGGTCGTGGCCGATGCTGATGCGGACGCCGGCGGCGGCCAGGCGCCGGGTGGTGGCCGACTCTTTCAGGTCGCAGCCGGAGACCTGGAGCCTCCGGTGCAGGTAGACGTCGGCCAGGGCGCTGACGCCGGCTCCGCCGATGCCGACCAGGTGGACCTTCAAGGCGTGATCCCCGCATCGCGGCGGCGAGAGCTGCGGTGGCCAGGCGCGACCGAGGCCAAGGCGCGGGTGGCGCTAGGAGGAGTGCATCGAAACGATGCATGACGACGCGGCGCCGGGACCCGCAACACCGGCATCGGCTCGCATGGCCGACGCAGATCCGTCGACGTTGGTGCGGTGGTCACGCCTCTGGCGTAACCACCTCGCGGAGCACCCGCAGAACGCGCTGGGCGGCGTCACGGCGGCCCACCGAGGCCGAGGCCCGGGCCATGGCCCGCAGCCGGGTCTCGCTCAGGGAGTCAAGCGAGTCGAGCAGCCGGCGCGGGTGGAGCTGATCGTCGCTGATGCGGATCGCCGCCCCCGCCTCCACCAGAGCGTCCGCGTTCTCCTCCTGGTGGCCGCCACCGAAGGTGCCCGGCACCAGCACCATCGGCAGCCCGACCGCCGCCGCCTCCGCGATGGTGCTCACCCCGGCCCGCGAGAGGACGAGGTCGGCCTCGGCCATCAGCGCCGGCATGTCCTCGCTGAACGCCAGCCCGCGGTAGCGCGGCCGCCGGCGCCGCTCCAGCTCGTCCGCACCCTGCCGCCCGGCCAGGTGGATGACCTCCTGGAAGCGCTCCAGCAGCCCGTCCAGCGCCGACCAGACGGTCTGGTTCAGGCGGCGGGCGCCCTGGCTGCCGCCGGTGACCAGCAGCTTCCGCGGTGGCACCGCCGGCGTGCGCGGATGGAAGCCGTCCCGGAGCGGCACCCCGGTCAGCTCCAGGCGGCGCGCCTGCACCCTCTGCTCGGTGCCCGGCAGCGTGGTGCAGACCGCCGCCGCCCCGGCGGCGAAGAGCCGGGTGGCGAGGCCGGGCCGGACGTCCTTTTCGTGCAGCACGTAGGGGATGCGCCGCAGCCGGGCCGCCGCCACGCACGGGGCCATCACGTACCCGCCCATGCCCAGCACGACGTCGGGCCGGAAGCGGCCGACGATCCGCAGGCCGGCCGCGAGCGCGGCCGGGATCACCGCCGGCAGGGCCAGGTTCTTCCAGGCCGCGTCCCGGTCCAGGCCCCGCACGGCCACCGTCTCCAGCCGGAATCCGGCCTGCGGCACCAGATGCTCCTCGGGGCCTCCGCGGCGGCCCACGATCAGCAGCTCACCCTCCGGCTCCTCAGCGCGGAACGCCCGCGCGACTGCGAGCGCCGGGAAGAGGTGACCTCCGGTCCCCCCACCCGAGATCAGGAGTCGCATCCGTCCTCCTCGTGGAAGCCGAGCCGGCGATGTTCAAGAGGACCCCGATCGCGGCCAGCGTGGTGGCGACCGCGGTGCCGCCGTAGCTGATCAGCGGCAGCGGCACGCCGGTGATCGGCAGGGTGGCCGTGACGGTGGCCATGTTGACCAGGGCCTGGAACGCGATCCAGCTCACGATCGCCCCGCCCAGCATCACGCCGAAGCGGTCGGGCGCGCGCATGGCCGCCCGGTAGCCGCGCACGGCGAAGGCGGTGAACCCGGCCAGGATCAGCGTCGTTCCCAGAAGTCCAGTCTCTGCCCCGACGATGGCGAAGATGAAGTCGGTGTGGGCTTCCGGCAGCCAGAGGAACTTCTCCAACGAGTGGCCGAGGCCGACGCCGAAGACCCCGCCCGAGCCGAGCGCGAAGATTGACTGGGTGATCTGGAACCCCGCCCCCATCCGGTCCGCGAAGGGATCGCGGAAGCTGGTCAGCCGCGCCGCCCGGTAGGGCTCCAGGACCGAAAGCAGGACGAACGCCACGCCGAGTCCGAGGACGAGCAGCGCCAGGTAGCGCTTGCGGCCGCCGCCCGCGTAGTAGGCGGCCACGAAGATGCACGAGATCACGAACGCGGTGCCCAGGTCCCGCTGCAGCATCAGCACCGCCAGCACCGCGCCCAGCAGCAGCACGAAGGGCAGGAACCCCGTCTCCAGCGAGCGCAGCCGCTGGTCGCGGCGGTCCAGCCAGTCGGCCACGAAGAGCGCGAAGGCGAGTTTGCCCAGCTCAGAGGGCTGGAAGGTCCCCAGCGGGCCCAGGTCGAACCAGCGCCGAGCCCCGTTCACGGTCACCCCCAGCGGGGGCACCAGTGCCAGCAGCATGAGCAGCCCGGCCCCGGCCGCGGCCGGCAGCGCCAGCGGCCGCAGGCGGCGGTAGTCGACCCGCCGGAGCACGAACAGCGCGACCAGCCCGATCCCCAGCCAGAGCGCCTGGCGCTCCGCGTAGTAGTAGGGCGAGCGATGCTGGAATACGGCCAGCGCCTGGCTGGAGCTGAGCACCATCACCAGCCCCGCGCCGCACAGCAGCAGCGTCAGCAGCAGCAGCCAGCGGTCGGTCTCGACGCGCTCGGTCATGCCCGGACCCGCTCCCGGACCGCGGCCTTGAAGCGGCGGCCCCGGTCCTCGAAGTCCTTGAACATGTCGAAGCTCTTGTATGCCGGGCTAAGGAGGACCACGCCACCCGGGGTCGCGGCCTCGGCGGCGAGCTCGACGGCCTCCTCCAGGCTAGCGGCCCGGCGCAGGTGAGGGTGGCCCCTCAGCTTCTCCTCCAGGAGCGGGGCCGAGGCGCCCATCAGCACCACGGCCTGAGCCCGGGCCCGGACGTCGGCCAGCCAGCGGTCGAGCTCGAAGCCGCCGCCGTAGCCGCCCGCGATCAGGACCAGCGGGGTGCCTGGAAAGGCGGCCAGGGCGACCCGGCCGGCGTCGGGGTTGGTGGCCTTGGAGTCGTTGTACCAGCGCACGCCGTTGAACTCGCCCACCAGCTCCAGGCGGTGCTCGACGCCGGGGAAGGCGGCCACCGCCTCCGCGATCTCCGGGTCGCCCAGCCCGGCCAGGCGGCCGACGGCGGCCGCGGCCAGGGCGTTCTCCTGGTTGTGGCGGCCTGGGATCGGCATCGGCGGGGCCGGCTGGTGCTGGTCGAACCAGGTCACCCGGGCGCGGGTCTGCCGGGCCAGCTCCCGGCAGCTGGCGTCCTGGCTGTTGAGCAGGGCGTGGTCCTTCTCGGTCTGGAACTCGACGATGCGGGCCTTGGCGGCCACGTAGGCCTCCCAGCTGCGGTGGCGGTCAAGGTGGTCGGGGGTGAGGTTGAGGACCACCGCGATCCGCGGCCGCGGCTTCTCGACCGACTCCAGCTGGAAGCTGGAGAGCTCCAGCACGACCCAGTGGCCGGGCGTGATCTCGGGCAGGCGGTCGAGGACGGTGTCGCCGATGTTGCCGCCCACCAGCACCGGCCGGGGACCGCGAGCCAGCACGGCCCCGGTCAGGGCGGTGGTGGTGGTCTTGCCGTTGGTGCCGGTGATGCCGACGATCGGCGCCGGGCAGAGCCGGAAGAAGAGGTCCATCTCGCTGGAGACCCGGATGCCCCGCTGCCGCGCCGCCTGCAGGAGCTCGGAGTCCCAGGGCACGCCAGGGCTGGCGTAGACGGCGGCCACCCCCTGCAGCGCGCCGGGGTCGTAGCCGCCCAGCCGCAGCTCGACGCCGCCCGGCAGCTCCTGCAGCTGGGCGCCCAGCTCGGCCTCTGTCTTGAGGTCGCAGAGCCGCACCGCCTCGCCCCGTGCGCGCAGGTGCCGCGCCAGGGCGGCGCCGCTGCGCCCGGCGCCGACGACCAGCGCCGTCACGCCGCGCGGGCGACGAGGGCGGTGGCGACGGCAGCGGCCAGGCCGACCGCCCAGAAGGAGAGCGCAATGCGGTTCTCCGACCAACCCTCGAGGTGGAACGTGTAGTGAATCGGGGTCATCTTGAAGATGCGGCGACCGCGGGTGGCCTTGAAGTAGGCCACCTGAATGATGACAGACAGGGTTTCCAGCACGAACACCAGTCCCAGCAGCGGCAGCAGGAGCAGCCGGCCCTGCTGGATCGCCATCGCCGCCAGCGCACAGCCGAGGCCCAGCGCGCCCACGTCGCCCATGAAGACGCGAGCCGGGTGGCGGTTGAAGACGAGGAAGGCCGCCAGCGCCCCGCAGAGCGTCATCGCCACCGCCTTCTCTCCGGCGCCGGCGCCGGGGACGAGCAGGGCGACCGCCCCCAGCGCGATCACGCTCAGCCCGCCGGCCAACCCGTCCATGCCGTCGGTCAGGTTGACGGCGTTGGCGGTGCCGGCGATCGCCAGCACGGCCAGCGGCCAGTAGGCCCAGCCCAGGTCGAACGGGTGCTGCGGCGCCTGCGCCAGCCAGGCCACGGGCACCGCCAGCAGCAGCTGGAGCGGGAACTTGAGCCGCGCAGGGATCCCGATCGAGCCCAGGCGCAGCTTGCTGAGGTCGTCGGCCAGGCCCAGCAGGCCGCCCACGACCAGGCCGGCCACCGCGGGCAGGGCGCCCGGGTGTCCGGCCGCGACCGCCAGGAGGCCGCCGGCGACGCCCAGAGCCACGAACAGGATGCCGCCGCCGGTGGGCGTGCCAGCCTTCCGCTGGTGGCTGTCGGGCAGCTCGGCCTGGATCACCTGGCCCGAGCCCAGCCGCCGCAGCCGGCTGATGAAAGGCGGGTACGCCAGCACCCCCAGCGCGAGCGCCACCCCGAAGGTGGCGGCGTCGAAGATCAACGGCCCAGCAGCCGCTGCACCAGGAGGTCCAGGCGCAGGCCGTGGGAAGCCTTGACCAGCACGACCGAGCCCGGGCCGGCGTGGCGCCGGACCCACGCCTCCGCCGCCTCGCGGTCGGAGACCAGCTCGGCGCCGGCCGCCTTCGCGAGCTGCTTCCCCCAGCCGGCGTCCACCACGCAGACCTGGTCGAACAGCCGGCGAGCTGCCTGGCCGACCTCGCGGTGGGCGGACTCGGCCACTCCGCCCAGCTCGCGCATCTCGCCCAGCACTGCCAGCAGGCGCGCCGGCCGCGGGCGCTCGGCCAGCACCTCGAAGGCGGCCAGCATGGACTCCGGGCTGGCGTTGTAGGAGTCGTCCACGACCCGGAAGCCGGCCGGCGTCTCCAGCTCCTGTAGGCGGTGCTCGACAGCGACCTCGGCCAGGGCGCCGGCTCCGGCCGGCAGCTCGACGCCGGCGTGCTCGCCCGCCGCCAGCGCCGCCAGGGCGTTGCGGGCCTGGTGGCGGCCGGCAAGGCGGAGCCGGACCTCGACCCCGCGGACGCTGAAGGCGCAGCCGCCTTCCGGCAGCGACCGGTAGCCCTCGCCGCGCAGGTCGCCGCGTTCGAGGCCGAAGCTGGTCACCGGCGCCCTGGACAGCCCGCTCAGGAGGCGAAAGAACTCGCCTTCGGCGTTGAGCACGGCACGGCCATCGGCCGGCAGCCGCTCGACCAGCTCACCCTTGGCCCTGGCCAGCGCCCGCCGGCTCTTGAAGAACTCCAGGTGCACGCTGCCGACGGTGGTGACGATCCCGACCTCCGGACGCGCCAGCTCGGCCAGGCGGGCGATCTCGCCCGGACCCTGCAGGGCCATCTCCAGTACCAGCGCCGTGTGGCCGGGTTCCAGGGCCAGGAGGGTCAGCGGGACCCCGGTCTCGGTGTTCAGGTTGCCCTCGGTCTTCAGGACGCGGTGGCGGAGGCCGAGGACAGCGGCCATCATCTCCTTGGTCGTGGTCTTGCCGTTGCTGCCGGTGACGCCGACCACCAGCGGCTGGGTGCGCCGCAGCGCGAAGCCCGCGAGGTCGTAGAGAGCGCGCCAGCTGTCCCCCACCACCACCTCGGCGACGCCACCCGGAACCTGCGCGTCCTCGCAGACCACGACGCCGGCGGCGCCCCGCTGGGCGGCGTCGCCGATGAAGGCGTGGCCGTCGGTCTGCGCTCCCTTAAGCGCGAAGAACAGGCCCCCGGGGCGCACCTGCCGGGAGTCGGTGTGGAAGGACAGGAAGCTGTCGGCGAGCTCGGTGCCGCCTCTGACTCCCCCACCGGTCGCCTCGAGGACCTCCGCGAGGCTCAAGCGCATGTCTAACTAGTTAAGCGGGGCGGAGCGCGCCGGTGTTACGCCGAGAGATTCGGTGTCCAGGCGAGGCGAGCCGCAGGAAGAGGTGGCGCAAGGAGCGGGTGCCCGCAGACGCGAAGCGGCTGTGGGCGGTACGCATCTCAAAGATGCGTGACGACGCGGCGCAGGGCCCCCTGACACCCGGATCGTCCGCGTGGGCGCCGAAGGTCCGGCGGGGCATCGGCGTGCTTCGCCTCATCTGGGGTCGGGGGTTATGCGCCACTGCAGGACCATGGCCTCCGCCAGCCGCTTCCAGACCGGCGCCGCCACGTAGTAGCCGTCGTTGTGCATCCAGTAGTCGTTGTGCGGCTTGCGGATGACGACCAGCATCGTGAAGCGCGGGTTGTCGGAAGGAAGAAAGCCCACATAGGAGGCCCAGACGTCGTCCGTGTAGCGGCCGTTGACCGGGATCTGGGCAGTGCCAGTCTTGCCTGTCTGGTCCAGCTCGAAGCCCTTGACGCGGGCCGTCCAGCCGGAGCCGTGCTGGACCACCGACTCCATCATCTGCGTCATCTGGCGCGCTGAGGTGGCGGAGACGGCCTGGCGCTGGGCGGTAGCGGCCAGCGGGGTGGGAGCTCCCCCGGCCCGCTCGACGACGTGGGGCTGCGCATAGCGGCCGCCGTTGGCGACCACGTTGATGGCCGCCAGCATCTGAACCGCGTTGACGCCGATGCCCTGTCCGAAGGCGGCGGTCGCGTACTGCGCGGCGCCCATCTTGCTCGCCTCCAGCGGCATCGAGGCCTCGGCCGCCACGTCGACGCCGGAGGGGCCGGTCAGGCCGAAGGCCTGGAGGTAGTGGTAGAAGGCCGGCTCGCCCTCCGCCTGCATGGCCTTGATCGCGCCCACGTTGAGCGAGTGCTCGAGCACGTACGTGTAGGTGATGCTGCCGTGGTTGCGCCGGTCCCAGTCGCTGATCCGGTAGCCGCCGACCACCGCGTAGCCGGGGTCGTTGATGACGGTGCCCGGCGTGATGGCCCCGCTGTCGATGGCGCCGGCCAGGGTCACCACCTTCATGACCGAGCCGGGCTCGAACAGGTAAGACACCGCGGGGTCGCTGAAGAGGTTGGGGTCGGTCCGGGGGAAGGCGTTGGCGTCGTAGCTCGGGTAGTCGGCCCAGGCCAGGATGCCACCGGTGTGGGGATCCATGATCAGCACGGTGCCGCTCTCGGCCTTGGCGGCCTTGACGCCGTCGGCGATCGCCTGCTCGGCGAGGTACTGGATGCCGGAGTCCAGCGTCAGGACCAGGCTCTGCCCGTTGACCGGGTCCACGCGGGTGCGGGTGCCGAGCACGATCTCGCGGTTGGCCAGGTCGCGGTAGGTCGTCATGTAGCCCGGCTTGCCCGCCAGCCGCGCGTTGTAGAACTCCTCCACCCCGCGCTGGCCGGACCCGTCGTAGTTGACGAAGCCGATCAGGTTGGCGGCCAGGGTGGTGCCCGGGATGCCTCCGGGCAGATAGGAGCGCTGCTCCTCGGCCTGCAGGCCGACGCCCGGCAGCTTCAGCGCCCGGAGCTGCTCCGCCTTGGCCAGGGTCTGGCGGCGGGCGACGTAGCCGAACTTGCGGTCCGACTGGAGCAGCGCCATCACGTCGCCGGGCGGCACGCCCAGCACCGAGCCCAGGCTGACCGCCACCCTCTCGCGGGCTTCGACCGGCACCTGGTCCGGCGACAGGAAGACCGAGTACACGGTGGTGTTCACCGCCAGCGGGCGCAGATTGCGGTCGAGGATCACCCCGCGCGAGGCCGGGAGCCCGACCTGCTTGCTGTACTGCTCCTCGGCTGCGTTCTGGAGCTGGCGATGCTGGACGACCTGCCAGTAGGCCAGCCGGGCCTCGATCACGCCCGCCATGAGGAGCGCCAGGGCGAGCAGCCACACCAGCCGCAGGCGGCTGAGGTCCTGCCGCGGGCGCGGGCTCCCGTAGGCGGGCACCCCGACCGCCATCAGCGGCCGGCCGCCAGGGCGTCGCGGGCGCCCAGCCCGCCGAGCAAGCTCGCCACCGCCCGCTGCCAGAGCGGCGTGGCGTCCTCGGCCACGGCGTCGTGGGCGTCCAGGTTCACGGCGACCGGCTGGAACGGCACGATCTGGACCGGGGTCGAGCGCACCAGCCCGGCCTGGAGGGCCTCCTGCTGGAGGCGGGCCGGGGAGCCAAGGGCGGCCTCCTGGTAGCGCAGCTGCTCCTGCTGGGCGAGCAGGTCGGCCTGCTGGGAGCGCAAGCGGGTGATGTCGTAGGAGGCCTGGGTGGCCTGCGCGGCGAGCATCAGATAGCAGACGAGGCAGACCAGGACCACGGCCGCGCCCAGGTAGACGCGTCCGAGCGCGGACAGGCGCAGGCGCGCGGCGACCGCCTCACCCGCGGCCTGGGCCAGGCCAGGACGCGAGCGCCGGCGCCGGATGCCTGGTTGGGGCCCGGCGCCGAGACGGCGCTGGGTCAGGGTCTGGGTCGTTACCAAGTCGTCTGCCTCATCTGTGCTGGTTCTGGTGCCTGGGACCCGCGTGATGGGCGCGGGCCCCAGGGCTTTCAGGGAAGGAGGATCAGAGCTTCTCCGCCGCCCGCAGCCGGGCGGAGCGGGCCCGGGGGTTCGACTGCACCTCCGCGTCCGCCGGCCGGATCGGCCGCCGGGTCAGGATGCGGAGGGAGGCCCGGTGAGCGCAGGTGCAGACTGGCTGATGGGGGGGACAGACACAGTCCTTTGACTCGACGTTGAAGAAGTCCTTGACTGAGCGGTCTTCCAGGGAATGGAAGCAGATCGTCGCCATGCGCCCACCGGGGTTGAGTATCGAAATCGCTGCTCTCAAGCCTCGCTTCAGGCTCTCCAGCTCGTCGTTGACGGCGATCCGGAGGGCCTGGAAGGTGCGGGTAGCGGGGTGGATGTCGCGCGGCCAGGCCGCGCGCGGGACCGCCGCCTCGACGGCGGCGCTGAGCTCTCGGGTCGTGCGCAGCGGCCGGCGCCGGAGGATGAACTGGGCGATCCGGCGCGCCCACCTCTCCTCTCCGTAGTCGCGGATCAGCTCGGCCAGCTCCCGCTCGGGCAGCTGGTTGACCAGCTGCGCGGCGGTTTGCCGTTCGCCGGGGTCGAGCCTCATGTCGAGAGGGCCTTCACGCTGGAAGCTGAAGCCTCGGCGGGGGTCTTCCAGCTGGTCGCTGGAGACGCCGAGGTCGAAGAGGACGGCGTCCGCCGGCTCGAAGCCGGCCTCGGCGGAGATCCGCTCGAGGTCCGCGAAGTTGCCGTGGGCCGTCTCGAAGGCGGTGCCGAACTCGACCAGCGCCGCTTGGGCGCCGGCCAGCGCGTGAGGGTCGCGGTCCAGCCCGAGCAGCCGGCCGCCGGGCCGGATGCGCTCGAGCAGGGCACGCGCGTGGCCACCCCCGCCCAGGGTGCAGTCGACGACGACCGCCCCCGGTCGGGGCTGGAGCAGCTCTATGACCTCTTGTGAAAGTGCTGGTCTATGGGCGCTGATGGCCCGAAATTACCCTGTCAGCGAACTCGGTGAAACGATCCCGCGCGTCTCCGAAGTAGCTGTCCCAGCGCGCCTCCGCCCAGATCTCGACCCGGGCTCCGCTGCCGATCACGACCGCGGTCGAGCGGGGTTCGATCTCCGCCAGCCGGCGCTGCTCCGCGCTGAGCACCACCCGGCCCTGGCCGTCGAACTCCGCCGGCTGGGACATCGAATAGAGAGTGCGCGAGAGGGCGCGCTGCTCCTGCGTCTGCAGCGGGCTCTCCAGTTGGCGCCCCAAGGCCGCCCACTGGTCGGGCGGGTAGATGGTCAAGGTGCCGTCCTGGCCGATCGAGATGTAGCTGCCCTCGGGCAGCTGCTTGCGGAAGCCGGCCGGGATGGCCAGCCTGCCCTTCTCGTCCACGCGGACCCGGTGGGTGCCGGTGAACACTCATGCGGCCTTCGCGGGCTGGGGGAGAAGCGGCCTGGATGAGTGCTGCTGCGTGCCGTACTTCGACGTGGGCTGGGACGGATGCTGCGACGCTGCTGTGTTCACCACTTCTCCCCACAATTCACCGCGAATCGCCACGACGGTACACAGGGCAGGCCCCAGTGTCAACACCTTTCACCACAAGATGTAGGGCCGGTTCTTCGGCCCTGGGAAGCGGCTAGACCACAGGTTGTGGGGCCGACCCCAGGTACCCCTAGCTGTGGGGTCGGCGGCCTCAGCCTGCGAACATCAGTTTGTGTCTGCCTACCCTGAGCGCTTCAGCAAACCCAGGCGCTTGGCCCGCCGCTCGGCCAGCGCGAAGACCTGCAGGCCGAGCGGGATCAGCAGCGCGCCCATCAGGAGGAGGAGGCCGATCGTCGGCAGCAGGTCGTGCAGGTGGAGGCCACCCAGCAGCGCGCCCCGGATGCCCGCCAGCGTGTATGTCAGGGGCGAGACCTGGCCGGCCAGCTGGAGCGGGACCGGGAGCACCGAGAGCGGGTAGTAGACCCCGGAGACGAGGAGCAGGAAGCCCTGCGCGGCCACCGTCATCTGCTCCCCTTTCTCGGGCGAGATCAGGGGCAGGACCGAGGTCAGGATGCCGAGCCCGACCAGCGGCACCGTGGCGGCCGCCAGCACCGCGGCCGCGGCCAGCAGGTCACCCTCCCGGAGGTCGAGCTGGAACGCCAAGATCGCAACCACCAGGACCGCGGCCGAGCGCAAGAGGCCGTAGAGAATGGCGAAGACGCAGATGCCGATCAGGTGGCTCGCCCGCCGGACCGGCGCCATGAACGTGTACTCGATGGTGCCCTCCCAGCGCTCCCAGGAGATGGCCAGCGAGACCTCGACGAAGACCATCGACAGGTAGCCCCAGAGCAGCGAGCCGACCAGCAGGTAGATCTGGGCCGAGTGGAGGTCGGCGTGGCTGAGCCCGAGTCCCAAAGATCCCAGCCCGGAGGCGAGGTAGCCGATGCTGACCACGCTGACCAGGCTGTAGAAGAACCAGACCAGCTCCCAGGTCCAGTAGCGCCGGACCAGATTCCGCTGCCGCTCGGCGAAGCCGACGACAGCGTTCAGCTCGCTGCGCCAGCCGATCAAGCCGGCACCTCCTCCTCTTCCTTCTCCGCCTCATAGACCTTGCCCGTCAGGCGCAGGAAGACCTCTTCCAGGCTGATGTCCCCTTCGCGGCGGCGCAGCTCGGCCGGGCTGGCATCGGCCAGCACCCGGCCCTCGTCCAGCATCAGCACGCGGTCGCAGAGCGTCTCCGCCTCGGCCAGGTCGTGCGTGCAGAGCAGGACGGTGACCGTGCGCTCGCCGCGCAGCCGGCCGACCATCTCCTGCACCTCGCGCTTCGAGCGCGGGTCGAGCCCGGTCGTCGGCTCGTCCATCAGCAGCAGAGACGGCGAGGTCAGGAAGCTGCGGGCGATGGCGACTTTCTGCTGCTGGCCGCGGGAGAGCTGCTTCAGCGGCCGGTCGAGGGTGTCCAGGGGCAGGCCCAGGCGGCTGAGGATCGCCTCCACGCGGGCGCGGGTGCCGGGTCCGCCGCCACCGTACAGTCGGGCCGCGTACTGCATGTTCTCCCAGGGGCTCAGCTCCTTGAAGAAAGCCGCCTCCACGGACACTCGGTTCAGATGCCGCCTGACCAGGTGGGGCTCGCGCACCACGTCGTGGCCGAAGACGGCGGCGCTGCCGGTGTCAGGCAGCAAGAGGGTGCCCAGGATCCGGACCAGGGTCGACTTGCCGCTCCCGTTGGGCCCGATCACCCCGGTCACGCTGCCGATCTCGACCTCCAGGTCGAGCGGGTGGAGCGCCTGCTTCCAGCCGGCGCGCGGGCGCCACCAGGGCGTGCCCGATTCCCGCCCGCTGCGGCGGAACCGCTTGCTGACCCCCCTCAGACTGATCGCCGGCGCATCCATCTCGCTCACTCCTCGCGCAAAACAAAAGGACCGTGTGGGAAACCACACAGTCCCTGGTGTCTTCGAGTCTGGAAGCGGCTAGCGGTGAATCAATGTGTGGTCTCGAGCAGGCAGGCTCCGCCCTCGACGAAGCCCGTCACCGTAGTGGAGATCCACACGCGATCACTATAGCGCCGGCGCGGCGCTACTCTACGCCCGCCGACGGCGAACAGACCCCTTTACGGAAGAGGTGAGTGATGTCCCCGAGTCCAAGCTACGTCGAGCAGAACACCAGCCAGCGGGAGCGCCTCCGCGCCCTGGTCGCGCGGTTGAGTGACGAGGAGCTGCGCGGCGCGGTCAACGAGTACTGGACGGTGGCAGGTGTGCTGGGGCACATCGCCTTTTGGGACGCCCGCGCCCTGGCACTGGCCGACCGGCTCGAACGCGGTTTGCCGTTCACGCCGTCCGACGCCGAGCCGGAGAATGTGGACTGGATCAACGACGCCAGCCGTCCTCTGATCCACGCCATCGCTCCGCGCGAAGCCGCCCAGCTCGCCCTGCGGCTGGCTGAGGAAACCGACCGCCGCGTCGCCGCCCTGGCGCCGGCCCTGATCGCCACCAACGACCCCAACAGCCCGCTCAATCCTCTGCGCGCCAGCCACCGCGCCGAGCATCTGGACGAGATCGAAGCGGCGCTGGGCGCCCAGGGACGATCGCCGGGGTCAGGCTGACCTCGCAGACGGACGGGTACGCACCCTGGCCTGGCGGAGGGACTCCGAAGCGGCGACTTCTGGGCGCAGTCGTCGTCCACCGCGGCGGGCTCTACGGGGTCGCGCGCCCGGTGACAATCAGCGAGGAGCTCGTGAAGATCCGAGGCGTTACTAGATCAGCGAGATCCCTGAGGCTCTCCGCTATCTGTCGGAGGGGCACGCGAGAGGAAAGCTCGCGATCAAGATCAGCGCCTGAAGATCTGGCAGGCGGCCGGATCGCGTAGGGGCCGGCTACAGCCGGCCCGCGTCAATTCGTCGCCGGCTCGCGGGCGGGACAAGTCCCGCCACTACACCTGCCAGATCACGTGCCGGCTGGTCGCCGTCGCTGCGCATTCGGAAAAATGGAGGTGGGCCGAGGGCGGACTGTAAGCCGGGTTCTGTGGGCCTTGCGGCCCGGTGACCATCTGTCTAGGACGCCGGTCACCCGGCGCCTCCAGCGACCATCACCCGAGGGCTCGGCGAGCAACCTCGCAGCCCTCCTATTCGGTCTTGCTCCGGGCGGGGTTTGCCTGGCCGACCGGTCACCCGGCCGCCGGTGGGCTCTTACCCCACCTTTTCACCCTTGCCTGCCGCGAGATCTCCGGAGACATCCCGTGACATCGGCGGTGTGATTTCTGTGGCACTTTCCTTCGGGTCACCCCGACTGGGCGTTACCCAGCGCCCTGCTCTTCGGAGCCCGGACTTTCCTCCTAACCGCGTCATTCGGTTCGGCGGTCACCCGTCCGCCTCGGCCCACAGAGCATCTTACCCGCGGTGCAGCGCCTTGACCCACTTGACGGCGGCGCGAGGCGATACTATCCGCTGACCGTCCTCGGCGACTGGAGTGGGCAAGCTGCGGGGTCCGTTGCCTGGCTGAGTAGGAGGGGGAGGGTGTACTTTCGCGGCGCGTCGCGGCCTCTTCGGAGCCTTGTCCTGGCGCTCGCCCTGGCGCTTTCCCTGCCGCTGTTCGGTGCCGGCCCAGCCGCAGCCGGCGTCGACCTCCTGATCCTGAGCACCACCCTCTTCAACGGCGCCAGCAGCCCCGAGGTGCAAACTGCCCAGGCCCTGGGCCTGACCTATGAGATCGCTGACCCGTCCACCTGGGCGGCCAAGACCACCGCCGGCTTTGCCAGCTACCGCGCCATCGTCCTGGGCGATCCCAACTGCAGGGTCGGCGACTCATCGATTGCTCCCGCGGCGGCGAACGCTCTGACCTGGGGAGCCGCCGTGACCGGCAACGTGGTCATCCTGGGCACCGATCCCACCTTCCATACGCTGCGGGGCAATCCCGGCGCTGCGATGCTCATCCGACAGGGCCTTTCCTTCGCGGTCGGCGCCGCCGGCCGCACAGGCGCATACGTTGCGCTCAGCTGTTACTACGCCTCAGCGCCCTTCAACTCTCCCGTGCCCGCGCTGGATGGCTTCGGCCCAGGCCTGTTCAGCGTTCAAGGCCAGGGCGGCTGTCCCAACGCCGCGCACGTCGTGAACGGGCAGGTCTTCCCGGGGATCAGCGATGACGAGCTCAAGAACTGGAGCTGCTCAACCCATGAGGGCTTCGACTTCTTCCCATCCGCCTGGACTCCGGTCGCGATCAACACCGACATACCGTCCAGCTACACGGCTGCCGACGGGACCAGCGGAGCACCGTACCTGATAGCGCGGGTGATGACCCCACTGGGCAGGTATGTGGCGATCGGTGACTCGTTTTCTTCCGGCGAGGGCGTGCCACGGTTCATACCCCCCAGCGACAGTGACGGCTGCCACCGCTCTGCCCAGGCCTACGGGCCAAAGGTCGCCGTCGCTCGGTTCGGCTCCGATCAATCCGGCTTTGTCGCCTGCAGCGGGGCCGTGATCAAGAACGTCTTCTTCGGCCAGTCCGGCGAGCCGGCGCAGGTCTCAGCGCTTGCTTCCGACGTCTATCTGGTGACCCTTTCCCAGGGTGGAGATGACATCGGCTTTCCTGACGTCGCGAGGCTGTGCGTCATCCTCGGGGTCGGCTGCGAGTGGTTCAAGGACAAGAGCACCCATCAGGCCATAGATCGAATCGGCGTGGCTGGATTCGACCCACCCATCAGCGATGCCGACAGCGGTCTGCCGGCGGACTCCGGCCGCTTCACCCTGGACCGGCTCTACGCTGGGATTCGGGCCCGCGCACCACACGCCCGCATCATCGTCGTCGGCTACCCGCGCTTGCTGCCCGCAGACCCTCCTCCAGTGTGCAACTTCCTCTTCAGGGATGAGGCGCTGTGGGCGAACAGCATCGAGCAGTACCTGGATGCCACTATCCAGAAGAGCGCGGCACGCAGCGGGGCCGAGTACATCGCCGGCTCCTATGACGCCTTCACGGGGCACGAGCTGTGCACGGCGTCACCCTGGGTCAACGACCTCCACCTGACCGACAACCAGAACTTCTCCTTTCATCCGAACGCGGGCGGCCAGCAGCGGTTCACGGACGAGGTGCTGAAGCAGTTCAGCGACGCCACCTCCTACCTGATCGCGCCGAACAGCACGGTCTCCACGTCGGTCTTCGTCGCTTCCGGGCTTGACCAGGTCTCCTTCTCCAGCAGCTGGCCTGGAAGCGACGTCGTCATGAGCCTGACCTCGCCCTCGGGCCGCACGATCACACGCGCCACCGCAGCCGCTGACGTCCAGCACCTGCAAGGCCAGACCTATGAGGTCTTCACCGTTCTCAACCCCGAAGTGGGCGGCTGGACGGTCCGGCTCTTCGGCGCTGACCTTCCCCCGGGCGGGGAGGCGGTTCGCTTCTCGAGCATCCAGCTGCCGCACTTCCACCGTCCGCCCGACGGCGACTTCACGATCAACCCGAGCGCGGCAGACGTCGGAGCCGCGGTCGCCTTCGACGCCAGCGCCTCCGCGGCAAGAGAAGGAAGCCTGGTCAGCTACGCCTGGGACTTCGGAGACGGCAGCACGGGATCCGGCGTGACCCCTGCGCACGCCTACGCCAGGTCGGGTCGCTATCAGGTCCATCTGACGGTCACGGACGACGGCGGATCCCAGGGATTCGCGGGCGGCTACGTCAGCGTGCGCGAGCCCACCCGGCTGGCCTACCAGGGGCCAACCCAGGGCGACTTCCACGATCCCAGCCACGTCCAGGCCCAGCTCACGAGCGCGCTGACCGGTAATCCCGCCGCTGGCGTTGTGGTCAACTTCACCCTCAGCACCGGACCTTCTGCCCAGACCTGCTCAGGCACGACCGACAGCTCCGGCGTCGCGGTTTGCGCCCTCACGCCCGCCCTTGCGGCCGGCAGCTACACCCTGAATATCAGCTCCGCCCAGACAGACAAGTACTCGTCTTCCAGTCTGGCGGCCGGCTTCGCCGTAACCGCCGAGGAGACGAGCCTTGCCTACACGGGGCCGATGCTGCTGGCGGCGAACCAGCCGCAGACCTTTTCCGCAGCCCTCCGCGAGGACGGCTCGGCTCCCGTCGCCGGCCGCACCCTGACCTTCAATCTCGGCAGCGGGGCACTGGCGCAGAGCTGCAGCGCCCAGACTGACGTCACCGGTGCCGCTTCATGCTCGCTGACCGTGGCTCAGCCGCTCGGCCGGACCCCGTTGCAGGTGACCTTCGGGGGCGACACCAACTACCAACCCGCCAGAGTGCCGATCTCAGCCGTGACTTACGCCTACCTGGCGCAGGGATCCTTCGTGCTCGGCGATCAGGGCGTGGGCTTCTCGGCGGGCGCCCAGGTCACTTTCTGGGACGCCGCCTGGGCAGGCAAGAACGTGCTCAGCGCGGGCGCCGCCCCCGATGAGTTCAAGGGCTTCGAGGGTTCGGCGCTGCCCAGGTGCGGAGCAACTTGGACCGCGAGTCCCGGCGCCAGCGGGCCTCCGCCAGATACAGTGCCTTCGTACCTGGCGGTGGCGGTCAGCTCCCGAGTGACCAAATCGGGCGCCGCTCTGATCGGGGATGTGGTCCACGTGGTCGTCGTCAAGGTAGACGCCGGTTACGGTCCCGGCGCCGGGCAGTCCGGAACCGGAGTTGTGGTGGGGGTGCTCTGCTAGGCCGCCGCCCGGGCCATGACCTCGAGTGGGCCCCACGAGCATGAGCCGGACGACGGCTGCTATGGCCGCCGGCGGCGTCATCCTGCTCCTGGTCGTCGGTTCGGCGGTGGCGTGGTACGCGGGCGCCGGATACGTTGTCCTGATGCTGCTGCCCAACTCCTGCGATCCCAATAACGGGAGGCTCCACGCCCTGGAGCGGGATCCAGTCGCACAGATCCAGGTCAGTGGAGCCACCGTGACCAGGCGCTTCGGCTTCCCGGCCACTTCCGTGCTCAGCAATCGCTGCTCCTCCGCCACCTATGAGATCGACCTCTCCACCGGGGACCCGGAAGCGACCTACGCGAGGGTTAAGTCCCAGGTCATCTCCGCCGGCTGGGCCTTGGTCAGCGAGGGGCCGACCAGCGACGGCCGCCCGTTCAGTTCATTCACCAAGCCGATGCAGGGCTGGACGGCGAGCACGGACCTCGACATCGAGCGGGGCGGCGGCGTGCTGCTGGTGATGAGGGCGCCCGCCGTCTCGTCCTGACCGCGCTAGCCTCGCGGGCTGGACTCTTTGCGTCGGGCCAGCCACTCGTCGATGCCTCGGTTGGCCAGCGCGTCCGCGCCCCGGTTCCGAGCCCGCTCGACGTGGGTCACCGTCACCTCGGGAAAGCCGGCCAGCAGATCCTGGGCGCGGCGGAAGAGCGGCAACAGCTCGGCCTTCTTGACGCGGTAGCGCCGGTTCAGCTGCTCCACCACCAGCTGCGAGTCCAGGTAGAGCTCCAGCCGGTCCGGCTTCCACTCGGCGGCCTTCTGCAGGCCGGTGATCAGCGCCTGGTACTCCGCCTCGTTGTTGGTGGCGGTCCCCACGTACTGGTGGAAGCCGGCCAGCCGCATCTCCTGGTCGTCCTCGATCACGACGCCGAGACCGGCCGGGCCCGGGTTGCCGCGGGCAGCGCCGTCCGTGAATACCCGCAGGGTTTTGATCAGGCGACCACCAGCAGCCGGCCGCAGTTCTCGCAGGGCACGATGTCCTCCCCCCGGCGGAGGGCCTGCATCTGGGAGGAGGTGACCTCGACCCGGCAGGCGCCGCACTGGCGCCCCACCACCTCGGCGGCCGGCGGCTGGGCCCGCACCCGGCCGGCCGCCCGCTGCAGCTCGGGCGGGATCCGCGCCCAGGCCTGGTCCCGCTCCGCCTCCAGCTCGGCCAGCTCGGCCCGGGCCTGGTCGAGCTGGGCCTGCCACCCCGGGCGGGCCGCCTCCCAGCGCTGGCCGGCGGCCTCCAGCTCTCGCTGCAAGCGCCTGATCTCGCCCTGCCTCTCCTCGGCCTGCTCCATCAGCGCCAGCTCGGCCTCCTCCTCGGAGGCGAGGCGGTCCTTCATGTGCTGGACCTCCTCGCTCATCTGCATCAGCTCGGTCGGGTTCCGGATCCGGCCGCTCATCAGCTCCCGCTCGCGCGCCCGCAGCCTCTGCTGGTGCTCCTCGCGGTCGCGGTCGAAGCTGCGCAACCGGAGCTCGACCTCCTGGTCTGCGGCTCGCGCCTGCTCGAGCTCGGCCGTGAGCCGCTCTACCTCGGTGTCATGCTCGAGCCGCGACTCCAGGCGGCGGATGTCGTCCGCCTGCACACGGGCGCGCTCGCTCAGCCGGACGTGGTGGAGGAGGAGCTCACCGGGGCGCACTGGTCGGCTTGGGCGAGAACCCGATGTGCTTGTGCGGAGCCTCTCTTTCCTCCGCGACCACGATGGAACCGAAGTTGGCCTCATACCCGGCCACGTTCTCATTGAGCAGCTGGGCCAGCAGCTTCAGGTGGCTGGGGCTCATACCGACCCGCGTGTACACGCGCAGGAGCCCGGGCTGCTCGGGCGCCCACTGGCCGAAGTTGAGGACGAAGCCGAGTGGGCTGCCATTGACCAGCACCGCGTCCGTGTAGATGACCTGGCTGGCCGACTCCTGAACCTTGACCTGGATGGGAAGGTCGCTCATTCGATCACCGCCAGCACCTGGCCCTCCTTGACGACGTCCTGCTCCTTGACCCGTATCTCCCTCACGGTGCCAGCCTTGGGCGCCAGCACCGGGATCTCCATCTTCATCGACTCCAGGATGATGAGCACGTCCTCCTCCTGCACCTGCTGGCCTGGCCTGGCCTCGATCTTCCAGACGCTGCCCACCAGCTCGGCCTTGACCTCGGTCACGGGACGGCGACCCGCAGCAGGCCGAGCTGGGCGCGGGCTTCGGCGATTGTCGCCACCTCACGGCCCAGGTCGCGGCAGAGGCGGGCCGCCTTCTCGACCAGCTCGCCGTTGCTGCGTGCCATCTTCGACTCCTCCAGGTAGAAGTTGTCCTCCAGGCCCACCCTGACGTTTCCGCCCAGGGTGATGGCGGCCGCCACCAGGGGCCACTGCTGGAGACCGATGCCGATCACCTGCCAGGTCGAGCCGGGGGGCAGCGACGCGACCTGGTGGACCAGGTTGGGGGTCGTGCCCGGGATCCCGCCCAGCACACCCATGATGAGGCTGAACTGGTAGGGAGGGCGGAGGACGCCTAGGTCGATCAGCGGCGCCGTGTTGCCGACGTGGCCGCTATCGAAGCACTCCATCTCCGGGCGCACCCCGGCCTCGTTCATGGCCTCCAGGAAGAAGCGGATGTCGGAGAAGGGGTTGGCGAAGACGTAGTCGTGGTAGAAGGTCTTCTTCCTCTCCGAGTAGATCGCGTAGTTCATCGAGCCCATGTTGAGGGCCGCCAGCTCGGGCTTCAGCTGGCGGACGTGGGCGATGCGCTCCTCACGGGGAATGCCGACGGCGCCGGTCGAGAGGTTGACGATGACGTCCGTCCTCGCCCTCACCTCCTCCAGGATGGCGCGGAAGCGCGGCTCGCTCCAGTCCGGCCCCCCCTGGTCGGTGCGCGCGTGGATGTGGACGATGGCGGCGCCGGCCGCCGCCGCCCGCTTCGCCTCCTCCCCGATCTCCTCCGGCGTGTAGGGGATGGCGGGACACTGCTCGCGGGTGGCGATAACCCCGGTCAGCGCCGCACTGATGACGACCTTGCTCACACCGGAATGTTTCCGTGCTTGCGCCAGGGCCGTTCGACCCGCTTGCCCTGCGCCTGCTCCAGCCCGCGCACGATGACGCGGCGCGTCTCGGCGGGCTCGATGACGTCGTCGATCATGGCCCAGCCGGCGGCGACGTAGGGGCTGATGGTCTTCCGGATCTGCTCCACGAGCTGGGCGCGGGTTGCGGCCGGGTCCTGGGCGGCTTCCACCTGCTTGTTGAAGATGATGTTGACGGCGCCCTCCGGGCCCATGACCGAGATCTCTGCGAAGGGCCAGGCGACCAGGAGGTCCGGGTAGTAGCCCTTGCCGCACATCACGAAATAGCCGGCGCCGTAGGCCTTGCGCATGACCACCGTGATCTTGGGCACGGTCGCCTCCGAGGTCGCGTAGAGCATCTTGGCGCCGTGCCGGATGATGCCCTCCTTCTCCACCTGCGACCCGACCAGGAAGCCGGGCACGTCCACCAGGTAGACGAGAGGGACGTTGAAGGCGTCGCAGAGCCGGATGAAGCGGGCGGCCTTGTCGGCCGAGTCCGAGTCCAGGATGCCGCCCTTCACCAGCGGCTGGCTGGCCACCACCCCGACCGCGTGCCCGCCGGCTCGGGCGAACCCGATCACCAGGTTGCGGGCCCAGGTCGGCTTGACCTCGAACCAGGAGCCCTGATCGAAGACGGCCTTGATCACCCGGCGCACGTCGTAGGCCGCGCGCGGGCTGGGCGGCACGATCTTCTCCAGCCCCTCCACCAGCCGGTCCGGGGGGTCGCCGGCGTCCACGTAGGGCGGCTGCTCCTGGTTGCTGGAGGGCAGATAGGACAGGAAGCGCTTGACCGACTCGATGCAGGCGCGGTCGTCCTCGACCTCGTTGTCCCCCACCCCCGACTCGTAGCAGTGCACCTGGGAGCCGCCCATGTCGTGGTCGCTGACGTCCTCGCCGGTGGCCGCCTTCACCAGCCGGGCGCCACCCAGCGACATCGAGGAGGTGCCCTTGACCATGGGCACGAAGTCGGATAGGCCGGGGATGTAGGCGGTGCCCGCCGCGCAGGGCCCCAGCATGGCCGCCACCTGGGGCACGACCCCGGACATGTTGACCTGGTCCCAGAAGAGGAACCCGCTGCCGGCGAAGGTCGACCCGGCCGCCTCCTGGATGCGGGCGCCGGCCGAGTCCAGCAGCCACACCAGGGGCTTTCGGTAGCGCAGGGCCAGCTCGCGCACGCGCGCCGCCTTGAACTGCTCGCCGATGGCGCCCATCGAGCCCGCCATCACGGTGAAGTCGTAGGCGATGACCCAGACCTGGCGCCCGTCGACCAGTCCGTGGCCGGTGACCACGCCGTCGGCGGGCGTGCCCTCGGGGTCGGCCTCGTAGCCCCGCATCGGCTGCTGGGAAGCGAGCAGCCCGAGCTCGACGAAGCTGCCGGCGTCGAAGAGCAGGTCGAGCCGCTCCCGCACCGTGAGCTTGCCCCGCTCATGCTGGCGCGCGATCCGCTCCGGGCCGCCCATGCCGAGGTTGCGGCCCTTGCGCGCGCGCAGGTCGCCGACCGCGGCCTGGAACTCTTCTGTCATCGGAGGCGTTCCCCTAGCGGCGTCGGCGAAAAAGCAGTCAGGACGCCGCCAGGCAATTCTAGGTTGGGCGCCGCCGGCGCCCCGGGGCACGACTCTGCTAGAGTCCCTTGCTCGTTCTGAAACGGCTCCGTCTGATCGGTCTCCACAAGCAGTTCGTCGCCCTGGCGGCGGGCAGCGCCGTCCTGCTCCCGCTGGTAGGCGCCGCGGCCTACTTTTTCGTCACCGACAACCTGGCTGTCCACGCCCGCCTGGCGGTCTCCAATCCGCTGCACGTTCGGGTCCTGGATCCCATCGTGGTGAGATTCGACCAGCCCGTCGACACCGCCCACGTCCAGGTCGGGATCTACCCCGCCACCGCCGTCCAGCTCCAGCGCGAGAAGGACCGCTTCATCATCTATCCCACCGCCCAATGGCAGGCGGCACAGCGCTACCGGCTGATACTCAGCGACGTCCCCAACTACAACCATACGATCCACCTGCGCGGCTGGACGGCCAGCTTCCTGACCCAGCCCAGGGTGTCGGTCGCCGCCTTCAGGGTCGACGGGCAGCCAGTAGACAGGGCGAGCACGCCCTCCTTCCGCTCCCGGCTGACGATCGACTTCACCGCCCCCATGCAGACGGACACGGTCAACATCACCCTCGACGGGCAGACCCTGCCCAGCACCGCCCTGGCCTGGGCGCCGGGTGGGCAGACGGTGGCCGTGAGCACGGCTGCCCTCAAGCCCTACCAGCCGGTCAAGCTCGGGGTCCAGGAAGGCGGCTACAGTTCGGGCGGCGATCCCATCACCGAGGCGGACGAGGTCTCACTGACGCCCTGGGCCGTGATGCCCTCGAACTCCGGCAGCGGGATCACGCCCGGGTTCACGGCAGTGCCGCCGATCATGATCGTGGTCGAGAACAGCGGGCCCAGCCGCCCCCAGGCCGGCCTCCAGCAAGCCGACATCGTCTTCGAGTACGTCAGCGAGTACCAGATCAGCCGGATGACGGCGACCTACTTCAACACGGTGCCCGGGCTGGTCGGGAACGTGCGCAGCTGCCGGCCCATCAACCCCGTGCTGGCCTTTCCCTTCCACTCGATCACCATGTGCAGTGGCGCCTCCGTGGGCACCTTGAGCAACGTCTTCGGCATCCGCGAGATCCCGGGCATCCCGGTCGCCATGAACGACTTCGACCACGGCAACCACTTCTTCCGAACCAACACCCGGCCGGCGCCGTACAACGTGTATACCGCGGGCGACCGGGCGCAGGATCTGCGCTCGGAGCTGAACGGCCAGGTCGCGGAACCGAACTACTTCGTCGACCCGCCGCACGAGGACGTCCTTATGGGCGATCCGACGGACGCGCCCAGCGTGCCCGCGCATTCCGTCTACTACTCCTACGACGGCGGCTCCCACCACTACCTACGCTTCGACCACGGCGCTCGCTTCGTGGACGCCGGCACCGGAGGCCAGCTGCAGGTGGAGAACGTCGTCGTCGTCCACTGCAACATCCACGACCCCGGGTACGTCGAGGACGAGAGCGGCGGCGCCCATTCGGTCTGGTACGACCTGGACGGCGAAGGGCCGGCCGAGATCTACTCGGACGGCCGTCTCGTCCACGCCACGTACCACCTGGGGTCGGCGTCGGTCCCCTACTACAGGGTGGACACGCCGATGTGGTTCAGCGATCCCGCCGGCAACCCGATGGCGCTCAACACCGGGCTGACCTGGATCCACGTGGTGGGCAACGGGCAGTAGCGGTCAGTCCCTGAGCAGCAGGTCTGCGCGCTTGCCCCAGCGGTCCAGGAAGCGGTAGAGGTTTCGCTTCGAGAGCCGGTCGCGCTCGGCCGGCTCGGCGGCCTCCCACAGGCGGTGCGCGTGCTTGTGGACGGGCAGGTTCGGCACCACCAGCGCGCGGCCGCCCGCGGCCCGCATCCGGAAGCTGAACTCGATGTCCGCGATCCGGTAGAACCGGAACCAGGGGTCGAAGCCGCCCGCCGCCAGCGCGTCGGCGCGCCGGAATGCCATGCAGTAGCCCTCGACCGCGTCCACCTCCGGACCCGGATGCTCGCCGAACTCCTTCAGGCTGCCCTGGCCGCGGACTCCGAAAGCACCGGCCAGCTTCACGTCCGGCTGAGCCAGCGCGGCCAGCAGCGGCCCGGCCACGTCACCGCTGAACTCGACC
>WNFB01003626.1_pt1 | contig 26846 bp, 31 predicted proteins | sample 5400501 | NCBI WGS metagenome assembly WNFB01 (sample SAMN13153341, study PRJNA577476) | soil metagenome | isolation source: 200 cm saprolite under Douglas fir tree site 2 hole 1 | place: USA:California | collected 2015-04-18 | reverse complement strand
CACATCGTGATCGTCAAAGCCTTTCCGCCCTCGCGATCGACCAGCCAGTACGCGGCCTCCAAGCCTGGGGATTCCCGAATCCTCTCCTCCACGTCCTTCGTGCCTCGAACCCAATCCTCAAGCTCTTCAGGTGATCCGGTCCATGTCCCAACTCGAGCAACCATGCGAGGCATTATCGAGCCTAGCCACCACCTTGGTGGTCAGACTGACAAGCAAGCAGTTCAGACGCGTGACAGCACTCGTAGCTTTAACTAGGTCGAGGCAACAGGGGTTATGAACTGCTACCCGTGGATGGAAATGAGGGAAACGCGCTGGCATCGTCCTGACATGCGTTACGAAGGCACGTTGAGCGCAATGGCTCGCGAAGAACGCTGGGTTGGAGGCGCCAATAAGGCGCGCAGGGCGCATTCCTGCGGATTCCTCTCAAGGGTGAGGAAGTAGCCCCGGCGGGATTCGAACCCGCGATCTCAGCCTTGAGAGGGCTGCGTCCTAGGCCACTAGACGACGGGGCCGCTCTTGGTGGGCGGCGTTGGGTTTGAACCAACGACCTCTTGCGTGTGAGGCAAGCGCTCTCCCACTGAGCTAGCCGCCCATGGGAACGATCATTTTACCCGCCCCACAAGAAACCTTCGGTCGCGGCCGGCGTTGAATCATTTGGAGTGAAGTCCCGGCTCCTATTGCCGTTCGTGGCGTCGCTTGCCCTGCTCACGACGGGGTGCGCAGCGCTTCCTCAGGGCGGGTCTGGCTCGGAGGCTTCCGGGACAAGGGCGTCCGGCACCCGAGCTTCCGACACTCGCACGGACAACCCCTCCGGCGCGACGGGCGCCCGCACCCAGTGCGTGATCAGTGCCCCGACCGTCACGGCTCCCCTGGTCGCAGGTATCTCAGCTCCATCACAGACCAGCTTGCCTCCAGCCTCGGCGATGGCCGTGATGTTCGGCAGGTCGACTGTAGACGCGCGAAACTACACCGTCCAGCTCGTCGACACCAATGGCTTCGTTGTCGCCGCAGCCGAAGCGCGTTTCCGAAGCGCCATCAGCGGCACGTGCGGCAACGATGTGCAGGTCTTCCCGGCGATGCCGATGTTCAGCGCTTCTATGGATCGCGTCTATTACCTTGACGGCGACACTGACGTCCGCTACCTCGCCCCTGACGGATCGACAGGGCTCGCCATCCGGCTGCCCGGCAGCTCGCACTCGGTGGCGATGTTCCAGGTCAGCCCGGATGACCGCAAGATCGCGGTCGCCATCTTCGACTACCGCGACCACCCCGTCGCCTCCAGCCTTTACGTAGAAGACCTGGCGGGCGGCAACCGGATGTATATGCCGTCCTCTGGTGTCCCTTATCGCTGGCCCGCGGGCTGGCACGCCGGCAACCTGCTCGTCGGCTCCGATTCGACACCGAACCCGACGTTCGGTTTTTACAGCGCGCTTCCAACTCGCATCACCAGCCTGCAGCTCATCGATCCGTCGACAGGGCGCGAAGTGGCCACGCTCAACAACGGGTCATGCGAGCCGATGTCGTCGCTGCCCACTGCCGCCGGCCTTGCATGCGCCACCTCGAGCCTCGCCGTCGGGCGGATCGACTGGTCGGGCAACGCGACGATCTTCGCCAACGGGGACGCATTCACAGGCGGAGCGTCGCTCTCGCCTGATGGAACGCAACTCCTCGCCTCAGGAACCGGCGCCCTCCTGAAGCTCATCAGCTCGCCCGAGACGGGCAGCAGGGTGACCACGCTGGGCACAACGTACCCCGAGGCAGGCGGATATCCGGGCGACGGCGGCTGGCTGGACGAGTTTCACGTCGTGTACCGCCGCGCCGGCACCCCCAACCAGTTCATCGTCGATGTCCGCAGCCAGGCCGTCGTGGCGCTGCCCCCGCAGACCGTCCTGGCGGTTCGGCTGCCCGGAGGCTTCTAGCCGCCTAGCATCAGAGGCATGTCAACGCCTCTGGCCACGCGCCATTGCGTGGTTTGCACGCCGGACACACCGACTCTTACCCCGACCGAGATCGACACGCTTCTCCAGCAGCTATCCGGGTGGATCGTCGCCCAGTCAGAGGGCCATCTGCAACTGACGAAGACCATCCGGTTCAAGGGCTTCATGCCAGGGGTTCGTCTGATCGATCGGATCGCCCCCATCGCCGAGGAGGAGGGCCACCACCCCGACCTCCGCCTGACATACGGCTCGCTGAGGGTCGAACTGTGGACGCACGCCGCCGGCGGGCTGACCGAGAACGACTTCGTGCTGGCGGCGAAGATCGACCAGATCCAGCCCTCCTGACGCCGTTTCACACGTTCTTAACTGGCTTTCCTTTGTTTTGTCGGCGAAATCCAGATAGAGTCGTCGGGCCTGATGCATTTCATAGTCTGCTGGGCGTTTCATCAGAAGGAGCGGGAGGTGCTGCTGAAGGGGATCCTGCCCTGGGGGATCGACGCCGTCGTCTTCTGCTGGCGCTGTGACCGGATGCGCGGCCGGGCGGTCCGGGTCCTCCGGCTGACGCCCAACGGCGTCCAGGCCTGACGCGGGCACTCACCGCTCTAGAACGGCCGCCGGGTAGTACGCCGGCAGCGTCGTAAGTCGCGGAAACTCCTGGGCCGCCTGGTCGCGCAGCGCCAGGTCGACACCCCAGCTGACGACGACCACCGCGTCGCAGTCAGCCAACTGCTCCGGCCGCGTCACGACTGTGAAGTCGCTGGTGTACGCCGACAGCACCTGTTCGTCGCTGTGGATCACGCAAGGCCTACCGCCTGACGCATGGACCCGGTCGACCACGATGGCCGCCTGCGGCAGCGCCAGGGGATCCTCGGTGTAACCCGGCGCCTGGTTGACCACCGCGACTAGGGCACCGAGCAACACGACGGGCGCGAGCACCCACCAGCGCGCGATCGCGGCCGCCATCAGGAAGGCGCACGCGGGGACAAGGAAGATGAAGAAACGCGGGTACAGGAACGCGGGCTTCAGCCCCCACCACAGCACCAGGACGGCCACAGCGACAACGGCGATCGACGCCCACAGCCAGGGCGCGTGCCGTTGCGTCCACAGGCCGAGGCCGGCGCTCGCCAGCCACAGGCCGACCGGAAGCACCACCGGCGCGCCGACCAGGAACAGCACCAGGTCGCGGGGGTAGGTCGGATAGAAGACATGCGGCGGTAGGCCATGCTGCGTGAGCTCCATGACCTGGATGTGCGCGTTGGCGCCGACCCCGATCACCGCCGCCCCGATCCAGGCGGGTGCGAGGCGGCGCAGCCTCGGCCACGAGCGCTCCGCGACCAGCCAGGCGATGTGACAGAGAAGAACCACGCCGACGAACAGCTGGGCGGCCATGGCCAATCCCATGATCACGGCATAGGCAATCAGCTTCAGCCCGTCCGTCGGCTTCACCGACACCTCCCCATGAATGGGGAGGACAAGTTTGGCCAGGATCAGCGTGCCGGCCACCGAGCCGAGAGCCGCGAGGCTGTAACCGCGGACATCGCGGCTGTTGTCGACGAAGAGCGGGTCGGTCGCGATGTAGAGGCCGGCGCAGATCCCGGCCAGCACGCCGAACCGGCGCACGAGCGCGCCCGTCGAGAGCCCGACCGTTCCGCCTGCGGCCAAGGCGGGAAGGAGTCGGTACAGCACCTCGTTGCGCGAGCCGGTGGCCGAATAGATCAAGTGGCTCAGCAGCGACACCAGCACGTGGTCGTTCGTCGCGACCTGTGTCACCGGGATGGTCGGAATGACCGCCCGCACCGCAAACGCGTCCCAGATCGAAGGCGTCGCGATGAAGTTCGCGAAGGTGGCGGCCGCGTCGTAGCCGAACGACCGGTTCGAGCCGACCATGTAAACGGCGAATGTCGCGACGCCGAGGATGGCGCCTGCGACGATCTCCCGCTTAGCCGACGTCCCCGACAAGCTCTTCGATTTCTTCGCCCGTGTACGCGGCGGCCTGCATGCGGAAGAGCCTCGCATAGCGGCCGTCCAAACGCATCAACTCTTCGTGCGTCCCCTCTTCGACGAGGCGTCCGTGCTCGAGGAAGATGATCCGGTCGGCTCGGCGCACGGTCGAGAACCGGTGCGAGATGTACACCGCGGTCCGGCCTTGAGTCAGCGAGCGAAGCCGCTCGAAGAGGTCGTACTCGGCCTGTGCGTCGAGGGCGGAGGTCGGCTCGTCGAGCAGCAGGATGCGCGCGTCCTCGCGCATGAACGCGCGGGCCAGCGCGACCTTCTGCCATTCCCCGCCGGACAGGTTCACGCCGGCGTCAAACCATTTGCCCAGCGCCGTGTCGTATCCGGCCGGCAGGTTGGAGATGAGCTCGTCCGAACCGGCCTGCTTGCTCGCGCTGATGACCGCATCGCGGTTGGCGATCTCGGGCAGGTTGCCGAGCCCGATGTTCTCGCTGGCCGTCGCCTGGTAGTCGACGTAGTCCTGGAACATGGCGCCGATCTGCCGGCGCAATTCGGCGGGCTCGAAGTCGCGGATGTCGATGCCGTCGATGAGGATGCGCCCGTGGGTTGGGTCGTAAAGCCGGCAGATGAGCTTGAACAGCGTCGTCTTGCCCGCTCCGTTCCGGCCCACGACGGCCAGGGTCTCCCCTGCAGTAATCGTGAACGTGACATCGGTCAAGGCCTGGTTCTCCGCACCCGGATAGGCAAAGCTCACGTTCTCGAACCGAATCTCCCCGCGCAGCGGACTCGGTACCGGCACGGGCTCGGCTGCCACGGGCATTGACGGTTGCTTGGCCATCAGCTCGACAAGGTTGTTCAGGTAAAGGTTGTGCTCGTACATGCCCGAGAACCCTCCGAGGACGCTCTGGATCGAGTTCTGGACCTGCACCGCGGCCTGCGTGTACGCGGTCAGGTGGCCGAGCGAGAGCCTGCCGGCGATCGCCTGCAGTGCAATGTAGAGATAGGTGATCGAGGTGACGATCGTGCTGATGTTGCCCAGCGCGAAACCCGTCATGTAGCGGCGCACCACCTGCGATCGCTGGCTGTCATAGAAGGCACTGGCGATCAGGCGGTAGCGCTCGATGAAGTACTGGCCGAGCCCGAAGAGCTTGACCTCCTTGGCGAATGAGTCGGTCGTGACGAGGTTGACCATGTAATTCATGCGCCGCAGCAGGCGCGAACCCCAACGCGCGATGTTGTAGCCGCGCCAGCCGTATCGCGTGTCGGCGATGAAGGCAGGAATCGGCGAGACCAGCACGACGACGGCCAGGATCCAGCTGACCCCGAACAGCAGGGCAACCATCGTCACCAGGGTGAGGATCGTCTGCAGCAGGCCGAACGCCGTCGCGATCATCAAGACCGGCCGGTTGATTGAGTCGTTCTGGGCACGTCGCAGCAGGTCGTAAGAGGCAGGATCCTCGTAGAACGGCAGGTCGAGCGACGCGGCTTTCTCCATCACCATCAGCTGGATGCGCATCGAGACCGAGTTCTGCAGCAGCTGCTGCGTGATGTTGCGCAGCGTGTTCAGCAACGCGCTCACGGCGAAGAGGACAAGCTGCAGGACCGCGAGAAACACGATCATGCCCACCGCCGAGAAGGTCGGCCCGGGGAGCCAGGGGACGCCCAGGTCGGAGAACCTGACGTGATCAGGCAGGTGGAACGAGTTGATCTTGATCCCCGCCACGACCGCGTTGGTGAGCGTCAGCGTGATGCCGACGGAGATGGTCGGGATGACGCCGGCGATGGCGGTCGTGACGAACAGCCCAACCGTGATCGCGCGGCTTGCCTCCCACACCAGACGCAGGACCTGGGGCAGCGCGGCGGTCGTACCCGTGATCGACTGTTTGAGGCTTTCCCACCGCCCCCGGAGGTCCTTCGGGCCCTCGGGCTGTTGCGGCGGCTCGAGGGTCGGGTCGCCGGTCAGGCCGCTGTTGGCGGGACCGTCCTCAGGCTTGCGCCGGCGTCCGCCCCAGCCGCCCCACCAGATCACGGGCCCGTGGGAGCCCGGCGGCATCATTCCCATCTGTGCGTGAGCTTACGGAACTCCACTTGACTTCCTCTTTATTACAGTGTAATTATGTAATGCATGGATGACAAAGAGCTCGGTTCGATCAAGGGTTGGTTTGCCGGAAGGCTCCCAGACGGCTGGTTCAAGGGAGTGGAGGTCGCCATCGAGGACGACCAGATCGTGGTCATCGGCACGCTGCCGGAGATCAACCTGGGGTCCACGCCCGAGGAGAAGGAAGGCGCCGCCGCGGGCCGCATCGCCCGCTTCCGAGAGGAGACGCGGGGCGAGCGGATCGGCATCGCCAGGGAAGCCGAGGAGCGCTTCAAGAAATACGTCACCTGGGGCGCCAAGCTCGACGGCGTGACCAAGCGCTTCAACCCAGGCGGAGGCGGACGCGGAAGCGACGACCGGAGAAGCGTGATGATCCGGCGGTGGACGCGGCGCCACCGTGGGCGGAACGCGCGAGAGGCGGAGCGACAGAGCCAGGTCTTCTAGAGCTCACTCACCGCGGCGTACATGCTCCCCAGCCAGCGGCTCGGGACGGTTTTCAAGAGCCTGGTGCTCCTGAAACCGGCCCGGGCCGCCATCGTCTCCCATTGGGGGTACGTGAATGGATGGGGCACCCAGGGATTCCCGCGGTCGCTCCCGTACTCGACGATGATCAGTCTGCCTCCGGGGCGGAGCATCGCGCGCACCGCTTCCAGCACCGGCGCCCTGTCGCGCACGAAATGCAGCGAGTTCGCCATCAGCACCCCGTCGAGGTCGCGCAGGTCGAGCGGCCGCGTGAAATCCGCCACCCGCGCTTCGAAGCGATGATCCAATGCCTGTAACGCGTTCGCGTCCTTGTCGACCGCGGTGATGTGAGCTTCCGGACCCAGGAGGTCCGCGAGAGCCATCGTGAATGCACCCTCCCCCGCGCCGAGGTCGGCCCAGCGAGGTCCGCCAGCCCCTGCGGCGCGTCCCTCCTCCACCTCCCCATGAATGGGGAGGACGCCGTCCTTAATCAGCGCTACGAGATCGGCGTGCTTCAACTTCTTCCCGAACCCTCGGCGCGACCTCCGACGCAAACGTCCGCATCTCGTCCGGATCCTCCGCGACCAGGAAGGTGTCCATCCCGTAGTCGGTGACGAGCGACACGAGCGTCCCGGCGTCGACAACGCCGGCGTTGAGCACGCGCCGGATCGTCCGCGGATCGCGCCCCGCCGCCTTCGCCGCCTCGTCGATGCGCCGGTTGCCCTCGAGCAGGTCGGGTGGCTTGACGTAGCCGAGCGAGGGCACCCACCCGTCGGCCAGGCGCCCGACCAGGGCGAGCATCCGAGGCCGGTACGCCCCGAGCCAGATGCCGATCGGGTGCGCCGGGACCGGTCCAGAATGCGCCCCGGCCAGCGCATAGAACTTGCCGTCGAACTGGATCCCGTGCTGACCGCTCCACAAAAGACGGATCACCTGGATCGCCTCCTCGAGAGCGGAGACCGACTCGCCGGGCGTGCGGACCGGGCCTCCATACGCCTTGATGGCGTCCCAGAAGCCGCCCGCCCCAAGGCCCAGCTCGACGCGGCCGCCGGTCAGGACGTCGAGTGTCGCCGCGGCTTTGGCGAGCACCGCCGGCGGGCGCAGGGGCAGGTTGACGACGTCTGGAAAGACCGTGATGCGGTCGGTGCGCATTCCGATCGCGGTCAGCAGCGTCCACGTGTCGAAGAACCGGCGCTGGTACGGGTGGTCCTGGACTCCGACGACGTCGAAACCCAGGTCGTCCGCCACTTGAGCGATTTCCAGAGGCCGCTGGGTCGCCTCGGGCGTGACAAACGCGCCAAACCGCACGGGCTGCCCGTAGTCCACCTAAAGGACTACAGGGTAGGGCCGCTGGCTATTTCCGGTTGCGGTGGAACAGGATGCGCCAGAGCAGCAGCAGGATCACCGCGCCGACGAAGGCGATGATGATCTGGTTCAGGATCGACGGGCCGACGTTGATCGAGACGTGCAGCTGGCTGGCCAGCCAGCCGCCGATGATCGCGCCCAGGATCCCGATGATGATGTCCCAGAACCAGCCCCTGCCCTTGCCCAGCACGATCCGGCTCGCCAGGAATCCGGCGACCAGGCCGACGACGATGAAGACGACGACGTTCTCGAGTGTCACTGCGCTATTTAAGCGTTCTGCGCTCGTTTCCTTGCCACGGTAGGTCTAGATTTCGTCGGTCAGGCCGCGGATTGTGACGATCTCTTCGCCGCTGACCGTGTGCGCCATGCCGGGATAGAGGGTGACGGTCACCCCCGCTCCCATCGCCTTGAACACCTCGCCCGCCTCGAGCACCCGGTGCTTCTGGATGTACGGGTCGACGTCGCTGCACCCAAGAAATACCGGAGTGCCGTCAAATCCTCCGGGATGGACGCGCGGAGTGCCGTCTGGTCCGATGAGCCCCGCGCTCAGCCCTACCACCGCGCCGTAGCGGCGCGCGTTGCGGGCGGCCCACTCGAGCGTCAAGCACCCGCCCTGCGAGAAGCCGAGAAGCACGATCCGCTGCGCGGGCACGCTCACCTCCACGCGGTCGACGAGTCGAGAGACCATCTCGAGCGCCGTCGACAGATACGGTTCGTTGCTCTCGAGGGGCGCCGTGAAGGGGTTCGGATACCACGCATTGCCGGCCGCCTGCGGGGCGAAGTAGGCCCAGCCCGGCCGCTGGACCTCCGACGCGATGGTCATGATGTCCTCGGCGCTCGCGCCTCGACCGTGGAGGAGGATCATCGCCGCCCGGGCCGAGGCCGGCGGCTCGCCTGCCTGGACGATGCGCTGCCCGTGGGCAATGCTCAATGCTTTCGTAGTATGCCCGGCGTCTTCACTTACGCGAACCCGCGGGTGATCCACTGGGGGCCGGGGTCGGTGGCCCAGCTTGGCGCCGAGCTGCAGAGGTTGGAAGCCACACGTGTGGCAGTGGTCAGCCCCCGCTCGTTGATCGAGTCGATCGACAGGCTGCATGTGCAGCCTGCCACCACGGTCGTGATCGGCCAGCACGCTCCGATGTCGCAGATCCAGGCAGGGCTCGAAGCCGCAAAGGCCGCGCAGGTCGATGCCCTGGTCAGCTTCGGCGGCGGCAGCGCCATCGACGCGGCAAAGATCATCTCGGTCCGGCTGGCCGGCGACGATGGGCGCGCGGTTCCCCACGTCGCCCTCCCCACGACCCTGTCCGTGGCTGAGCTCGCCGCAGGCGCCGGATACACAAATGACGCCGGCGACAAGGCGGGAATGCGCGACCCGCGACTCATGGTGCAAACGGTCATCTACGACGCCGAGCTGACGCTTGCGACGCCGATGCAGCTCTGGCTGTCGACGGGCATCCGCGCGCTCGACCACGCGGTGGAGGGCTTCCTGGCCGAGGGCGACCATCCCTTCTCCGACGTGATGGCGCTTTACGCCATACGCCGCCTCTTCATCACGTTGCCGCGCCCCAGAGAGGCGCCTGAAGACCTCGATGTGCGGACCGAAAACCAGCTCGCGGCATGGTTCTCGTTCACGCTGCCCGGCGCGTCGGCGAGCGGTTTGAGCCACACCATGGGCAAACAGATCGGCGCCCGGCACGGCATCCCGCACGGCGTGACTTCGTGCCTCCTGCTGCCGCACGTGATGCGCTACCTCGAGAAGACGATGCCGGATCGGATGCTGCTGCTGGCGCCAGCAACGGGCGCGGATCCCGCCGACCGGGTCGAGGAGCTGATCGCCTCGCTCGGCCTGCCGCAGCACATAAGCCAGTACGACGTCGGCCAGGCCGCGCTGCGCCGGGCGGCGGACGAGCTTGCGGGCAAGTACCCGGCCGCGGATCTGCTGGGAATTTACCTTTCCGCCTTGTGATGCTTAAATCACAGGCAAGTTCCTTGATTGGGGGTGCTGTCGTGGTCAGAAGACTGTTCGGAGCGTTGGCTCTCCTTGCCGTAGTCCTCATCGGCAGCGCGAGTCCAGCCGCCGCGGCCGGCGGTTTCACGTTGTTCGGAGACGCCACGAGGGTCCATCCCGGAAACAACTCACACACGGCCATCCAGCTGCGCTCGATCGGCGCCGGCTTCGGAGGCATCGACTTCAAGGTCCCGTCGGGACTGACCTTTGCTGACGTGCAGAACCTGGCCACCGACTACAACTTCACGGCCGCGAGCTGCGGTCTGGGGTCGCCGCGATTCCAGGTCAACGTCGACGGCAAGAACGCTTTCGTCTACATCGGGCCACCGCCCAACTACGTCGGTTGCGCGCAAAACGTCTGGGTCAGCACCGGCAACCTGGCAACATCGGCGAGCTTCGTCGACACGAGCCAGCTGCCCGGCGGCACGTTCTATGACAACTTTGGCCCGGCGGACGTGAAGTACGGCTCGCACTCCGTCACCGGCATCCAGCTGGTCGCTGACGCAGGCTTCTCTTTCGGCACGCAGACCGTGCTCGTGGACAACGTGATGATCAACAACACCACGTATACGTTTGACCGGCACGGCAACGCCGAGGGCGATGACGAGAACGGCGACGAAGGTGGCGGCGACTAGCTAATGGCGGCGGGGGTGCGAGCGCCACGCACGTACTCCCGCTCCAGCTCCCAGGACGACGCGCGCGTCGGCGGCGAGGGAGCGATCGCCTGATCCTCGCACCATCGCGACGTGCAAGCCTGCGACGGACAGGATCGTCGAGCGGAAGACGGGCTTGAAGCCGGCCGGGCCGACCGCCTTCTCGGCCGGGACGGCGACGCTGCCGATCCACAAGCGTTGCAGGCCCAGACGCCGCGCGTGGTCTGAGATCCCGAGCAGCAGCGACCGAAAGACTCCTCTACGCCGGAATTCAGGGACCGTGAAGCAGTTCCAGAGGTAACCCTCGCCGCGCCCGGGCCGGATCTCGAGCTGGGTCTCCCCGATCCATTCCGGGCCGACCGACAGCCATCCGTAGCCCGCGATCGCGTCATCGATCCGAACCACAAAACACCGGACGCCCCTCGCGAACCGCGTCGCTGCGAGGTCGCGTTCGGGGCCCATGACCGCGGCGATTGCCGGCGCCAGCGACCGGTCGATCTCCTCGACCGGGAAACCAGGCGGCGGTCCTGGACTCGCCAGGTCCGCCGCCCAGAAAGTGCTTCGGATCAGAACCGGAAGTGGAGCTTGCGGATCGCGTTGATGATGTCTTCGTCGCCTGTTGCCGAGCCGCCCGGAAAGCGCTGGAAGAATGTGAGGACCGCGTCGGCGGCGTTGTTGAAGTGGAGCAGCGCGTCGCAACCCTCGAAGTTGCCACTCTCGGCCTCCGAGGACCACTTCCCGTCCTTGACGGTCGCCCTCCATTTGCCGCCCCACGGCCCGTCCACCTGGATGCCGTACGTGAAGTCGAGGCCCTTTGCCACCTTCTCGTCGACCGTATACATCCAGAAGATGAACGCAAACGGCAGGATGAGGCCGGCGGTCGCCTCATCGATCGTGGCCAGCTTGTTGCCGAGCCCGTACTCGATGTCGTACGGGTGAACGCCGTAGTCCATGATCTGGAAAGTGCCGTAGAAGCCCGCCGGGACCGGTCCCGCGAACGGGTGGTACACCAGGAAGCTCGTCCATTGTTCGGGCGTCAGGTCGTCAAGGATCTTGTCGAGCTTCTGGGCGTCCTTCTTGAATCGCGCCAACGCCTCCTCGCGCGGCAGCTTGCGAAACTCGAGCGCGTGATCGTTCAGCGTTTCCCCCATCACCGGCAGGCCGAGCGCGGTCCCGTCCTTGCCGGCAACCGCCGCGTCCCAGTTCTTGAAGTAACCCTCCATGACGTCGATCATGTGGCCGACCAGGTCACGCGTCTCCCAACCCGTGCAGCGCGTGTCGACGTTCCAGTTCTTCGGGTCAGAGACCATTCGGGTGAAGTTGTCACGGTCCCGACGCATAACTTGCATGACCGTGTCCTTTCCTTCCGCGGCCATCGGATTGACCGGTGCGATCACTGCGGTGCTCATTCGGCATCCCCTCCCAGAGACGTCAGGTGTTGACCACGCACGCTAGTGAGCCCCGGTCGTCGCCGTGGTCGGCACGACGATCGGCGGCAAAATCTCGTCGAGGCGGTCCCGCCGGACCTGGAACCAGGGCGGCAAGCTCAGCGTAGTCCCAAGCTGCTCGGGCGATTCGTCGACAGTGAACCCAGGCCCGTCCGTGGCGATCTCGAACAGCACGCCGCCCGGCTCACGGTAGTAGATCGACTTGAAGTACCAGCGGTCGATCACGGGGGTGACGTTGCGGCCGGCAGTCACCAGGACGTCGCGCCAGGCCTTCTGGGTGGCGGCGTCTGGAGTCCGCCACGCGACGTGGTGCACGGTGCCGGTCGACTCCTCGCCCACGGGCCCTTCCGGTGACTCGATGACGTCAACGATTGCGTGCGGACCGCCAACACCCGTCTCAAATCTCGTTCGATTGACGTCCTGGGCAGCCACTCGGAAACCCATCACCGACGTGAGAAGGCTGAAGGTCGCCCCCATCTCGGCCAGCGTCATGGTCACCGAATGAAAGCCGCGAATTGCATGCTCCGCGCCCACCGGGCCATCCGGCCAGGGCGTCCAGCGTTCGTTGGAGGCCTGGGCTACGAGCTCCAGCTCGATGTCGTCGGCGTCGTGCAGGACGAGAGCGTCGCCGTCGAACCTGCTGATCATCCTGTGGTCCACGCCGAGCGCCTTGAGACGGTTGCTCCAGAAGCCGAGCGACCCGGCCGGCACCTGGAACGAGACGGTCGTGACCTGGCCGCTGCCGGCGCGCTGCCCGGGCCACGTAGGCCAGCCGAAGAAGGTCATCGCCGTGCCAGGCGTGCCGAGGTAGTCGCCGAAGTAGATGTGGTAAGTGTCGGGCAGGTCCTGGTTGATGCTCTTCTTGATGAAGCGCAGCCCGAGGACGCCCACATAAAAATCGACGCATTTCTGCACGTCGCGGCTGATGCACGTCACGTGGTGGATGCCCGGGATGCTGGCGGCCACGTCCCCTCCGACTACTTAATCCGTCCGTGCACCCTCATATTAGTCGCGGCCTTATTTGGCGTCACCCGCCGCTTCGGCCTCCGAACGAGACCAGATTTCTGCCGCCATGGGCTCGTCCATCTCCTCCTGCAGGTGGGCCACGAGGCCGATCGCACGGGCCATCACGGCGAGACCGCGGCAGATGCGCCAGGAGAGCTCCATCTGACTGGCGATGGCGGCGATCGCGCCTGTGGCGTTGACCGGCAGGTCGCGGCCGTAGGCCTTCGACGCCTCTTCAGCGATGAGCTGCATCAACTCGACATGCCGCCCTGAGAAACCGTGCTCGGCGGCGAGGGCAAAGAGCGCGGCAGTACGTGGGTCGACAGGCTTGTGGAGGGGGTGACCCAGCCCGGGGATGACCTCCTTCCTCGCCCGGTGGCCCGCCACGATCTCGCGTGCGGCCGTGCGCAGGTCCTGGTCTGGTGGAACCTCCTGCAGGGTGCGGGCGGCCTGCTCGATCGAGCCGCCAAACCGGTCGCCCATGCCGAGCAGTCCGGCCGCGACGGCCGCCTGCAGCGCCTCGGGCGCCCCGTAATAGGTGAGTCGCGCGGCGATCGTGCTCGGGGTCAGGCCGTGCTCGACCAGGGTGAATCTGGTCGGGGGTGCTGCGGCCGAGCCTCGAGCGAAGCTTGCGGCTCATCGGCGGACGGTGAGTCGCGTTTTGTAGCCGGCCTCGCCGAAGTCGGACTCAGGCACGAGCTCGACTCGGCTTCGGAACATCAATTTCGAGTGGATCGCCGCCTCTATCTCCGCGACCAGGGCCGGATCAGACTCGTGTCGCTCGGTCACCTCGACCTCCACCGGGATCGGCGGCTCGATCGACGTCTGCGGGCCCTCGCGCACGACGCGCGCGCGTCCTGTGACCCGCGGCCGGAAGTCGCCGACCACGGACAGAATCGCGCTCGGATAAATGTTGACGCCGCGCACGATGAACATGTCGTCGCGCCGGCCGAGCACCCGCTGGCGGAAGCTCGTTCGCCCGCATTCGCACGACGTGCCCTCGATGCGCACCACATCACCGCCGAGGAATCGCACCACGGGCATCGCCTCGCGGGTGAGCGTGGTGTAGACGAGCTCGCCCTCAGCCCCGGTTTCGATCTCCACCGGCTCGCGGCTTTCCGGGTCGATCAGCTCGACCCACACGTGGCCGGCCCCGCAAAAGTGCATGCCCTGCTGATGGGTGCACTCGCCGAAAAGAGATGGCGCGATGTCGCCGATGCCCATCACCTCGGTGACCGTGACGCCAAGCACGCGCTGGATGTGATCCCGGATTGCCGGAATGCCTCCGCCCGGCTCGCCGCCGGTGACCACGTGGGTCAGCGGGATGGCGCTCGGCTCGGCGTCGGTCTTCTCGAGCCGGTTGGCGAGGTACTGCGCGAAGGAAGCAGTTGAGAGCAGCGTGTCGGCGAGGCCGGCGCGCAGGCCGTAGATGACGCGCTCGGTGTCACCTGGCGCCACGGGCACTGAGCGCGTGCCGATGCGCAGCAGCACGAAATGCGTGTGGCCCGCGACAAACGGGCCGGCGCCGAATGTGGTGAGCACGCTGCTGTGCTCGTGGATGCCCGTCGCGTAGTAGGTGCGCGTGCCCATCAGCGTCCAGGTCTCCATATCGCCTCGAGTCAGGGCGAGCACGCTCGGCACGCCCGACGTGCCGCTCGTCTGATAGACGCGCTTCACCTGTTCGGGCGAAACGCACAGGTTGCTGCCGAATGGCGGATCCTCGTCCAGCGCCTGCTTGAGATCCTCTTTGGTGGTGAACGGAAGCTGGGTCAGGTCGCCGAGGCTGACGAAGGAACTGCCCACGCCCGCCTCGCGGAACTTGCGGGCGTAGAACGGGGATGACTCTCGAAGCCGGCGGTACTGGCGTTCCCAGGCCCCGACGGAGATCCGTCGCGTCTCCTCCCAGGACGCCGCCTCGACCTCACGCTCCCAGATCCAGTCGCGATCGCAGTCGTCACCCTTGAGCTTGTTGGTCGCCATGCGATTGTCCAGATTAACCTTGCGGGCGTGCATCGAATCCTGCCGACGACCGTGGTCGGGAGCTATCCGCAGCCTGAATGGTTGGTCGACCGCCAGATGCTGGGTAGCCGCCTTCCACCCCGCACCCGAGCGCTCGAGATCTGGCGGGTCGCGCCCGAGTTTCTCGAACAGGCGCAGGACGACGCGACCATCGTCGCGATCCGCGAGATGGAGCGCGCCGGGATCGACATCCTCACCGACGGCGAGGTCCGCCGTGAGAGCTACTCCAACCGGTTCGCCACTGCTCTGGATGGCATGGACCTCGACCACCCGGGCACGGCGCTCGACCGGACCGGGCATCCCAACCCCGTGCCGCGGGTCGTGGGACCGATCCGCCGCCGGCGGCCGGTCGAGACGCGCGACGTCGAGTTTCTGCGCGCCCACACCGACCACCCGATCAAGGCCACGCTGCCCGGACCGTTCACGATGTCGCAGCAGGCCCAGGACGACCACTACCACGACGAGGAGGCGCTGGCGATGGCCCTGGCCGCGGCCGTCAACGAAGAGGTGCGCGACCTGTTTGCGGCCGGCGCCGACGTCGTCCAGCTCGATGAGCCATATCTCCAGGCGCGCGCGGAGAAGGCCGAGCGCTTTGCGGTCAAGGCAATCAACCGGGCCCTTGAAGGCATAACCGGCACGACGGCGCTGCATACATGCTTCGGCTACGCGCACATCGTCCACAACCGGCCCAACGGCTACCCGTTCCTCGAGCCGCTGGCCGACACGAAGGCGCAGCAGATCTCGATGGAGTCGGCTCAGCAGAAGGTCGACCTCGGCGTGCTGAGGTCTCTGCGCGACAAGACGCTGATCGTCGGTGTGATCGACCTCTCGGACGAGAGCCCCGTCGAGGACGTCGAGACGATCGAGGCGCGGATCAAGAACGCGCTGCGATTCGTCGACGCTGAGCGGCTGGTCGTCGCGCCCGACTGCGGCATGAAGTACCTGCCGCGCGAGAAGGCGTTCGGCAAGCTGAGCGCGCTCGCCCAGGCGGCGGCCCGGGTCCGGGCTGAGCTCTAGGCGGCCTCTAGGCCCTTCCCTGGGCCCGGCGGGCCACGTGCGTCAGGTCGTCGATCGCCCGGCGGGCAAGCCTCAGCGCCCGGGCGTAGGCAGCCTTGCTCGGCGGCTTGGACCGTCCCTTGACCGCCGCGTCGATGTACTTCCTGGCCAGCTCAGACGATTCCTTCGCCAATGTCATCCCCCCTTCAAGTCAGACCAGAAACGATCGATGATGAGCTCCGCAAACCACTCCGACCAGTATTTCTGCTTCAGCTTCTTCTTCGCCAGGTAGTTCCTGAACTCCGGCGTCACCTCGAGCTCCGCGATCAGCAGCGGCACGACGTCGTCCGGCCGGATCTCCTTGATGAAGCCGCGGGTAGCAATGTACGCGTGTTTGGCCTTCGCCTTCCACGATGCGTCTCCGTCGTGGAGCAGCGTGGTCAGGCTCGCGTCCTTCAGGTCCTGCAGCTTCTTCTGGGTCAGCGCCACAGCACCATCCGCGTCGCCCACAACGCGCCGCTGAAAACAGCGATGAGCTGCAGGGCGAACAGGCCGATCGCCATGTCATAGAGCCCGATCGCACCGCCGTTGATGAGCCACGAAAGGCTCACGGCGACCGTGATCAGGCTGAGGGCGAACGTGCCGAGCAGGATCAGGCCGCTGGTCCGGTACGGTCGCACCACCGGCTCCGGGACGCCGCCGGGGTACGACTGGTACGACGCGATGATGATGCCCAGGAAGACGAGCACGAACCCGGCCAGGGCGGCCGAGGCGCCGAGGATGGCGATCACGACGTCCTTCGGCTCGATCATCCGGCCCAAGAATAAAGAGAGGCCCGGTTGGCCGGGCCTCTCCGATCGGGCTTACGCCCCTCTCCCAAATCTGGTGTCAGCTCGCTCTGCCGAAGTAGGCGTCCTCGCCCTTGAGGGTGAGGCCGGCGAAAGCTGCGTCGTTGCGCATGTCCGTCCAGTAGGCCACCACGTGACGGTGACTCCTGTTACTTCAAGTTCCGCGATCAACTGACAGGGCGAGTGGGTTTGGGTCTTGCGGGAAGGTCGTCGGGCCGGACTCCTGTGAGGTCCGCGGACCGGGAGTAGGTGTGGGCCCTTCCCTCTAAAAATGCCCCCGTGGCGCGGTGGGCGGCTCAGTCGCGCGGCGTTCCCGGGAACCAGCGTGTGGCTCGTTCCGCGTCGATCGGGCGCGAGTCGGCCCCGAAGAGCGCCACCAACACGTCGAAGGCCAGGATGATCAACGCCACGTAGAACAACGCCACGTGTACATTCTTCCCCGATCCCGACACTTCCATACCACTACGGAAGGTTGGCCAGAGCGCCGAAACGGGCAAAATCGTATTCACGCCGCCGTAGCTCAATTGGCAGAGCAGCTGTTTTGTAAACAGCAGGTTACGGGTTCGATTCCTGTCGGCGGCTCCAAGGACGCTAGAGCAGGTGGGCGGCCAGGAACTCGAGGATCCGCCTGTTGGCCGTGACCTGGTTCGGAAGCTTTGCCACGCCGTGGCCCTCGTCCTCGAATATGAGGACCTCCGCCTGACCGATTGCCTCGGCCATCTGGATGCTTTCACCGACCGGCACCCGGGGGTCGTTGCGGCCGTGGATGACCAGCAGCGGCGCCTTGATCAAGGCGGCCCGGTGTATGGGGCTGATCTCGCGGAGAAAATCCGCTTCGGCGCCGTTCGGGTCGCCGTACTCGTTGATCCGGAGCACGCCGCGCCACGGCGGCATGTTGCGAAAGAAGGTATGCCAGTCAGCGATGCCGACCGTGTCCACGCCCGCGTCCCACAGGTCCGGGTCGTCGACGAGCACCGCCAGGGTCATGAATCCGCCGTACGACCCGCCCATCGCGGCCGTCTTGGTGGTATGACCCGAACTCTTGAGGTGGCGTGCCGCCTCGCAGCCGTCCTTGACCGAGTTCCAGCGCAGCGTCCTGTCGTCGAGGCTCTCAAAGCGCATCCCGTACCCCGTCGAGCCCCGCACGTTGGGGAGTAGGACGTTGACCCCGATCGCGTTCAGCAGGTGCGCCTGGGGCAGAAAGCTCCCACGCGACTGGCCCTCCGGCCCGCCATGGAAATAGACGACCGCGGGCCTTGGCTGGTCGCCAAGCCGGTAGAAGAGCGACGGGATGGTCAGGCCGTCAAAGCTTTCGTAGGCGACCTCCTGCGGCTCGACCAGGCCCTCGGGTACATCGCCGGTGAAAGTCCAGCGCGTGCCGCCAGGCCATTCGTGGATCTCGGCGGGTTGGGTCGGACGCTCCCAGCTGATGAAGAGTCGGGACGCGTCCTCGCTCCACGAGACGTGGTAGCCCGCGTCACCGCTGTGGTCTGAGATCGTGATGCCCGGCGGCAGCACGACGCGGTCCAGCTCGCGCCCTGTGCGCAGCTCGATCACGCGGATGCTGTCGTAAATCCCGTCGTTCACGATCACCGCGGCTTTGGTCTTGCGCGGGTCGACCACGACGCCTTCGACGTCGTGATCCTCGTTGAACAGCCGTCGCACCACCGCGCCCGGCAGTTCCGGGTCGACGAGCGCCAGGCCCAGAAAGTCGCGGCCGACATCGGTCAGCACGAGGAGGCCCGCTTCGATCCACTCGACGGTGCTGGCGCGCAGCGCACCGTCTAGCAAGCGCACCCGGCGGCCATCGCGGTCGAGGATGTACGCCTCGGTCGGCGTGCCCATCCTCTTCATCACCGCCGCCCGCACGCCGTCGGGACTCCAGGCCTCCCACTCCCAGTAGCCGCCCAGCTCGGCCCAGGGCGTCAGCCGGCCGGTCTTGAGGTCGATCTCGCCGAGCACCATGTCAGCCTGTCCGTTCGGGTTCCAGGCGAGGCCGGCGCGCTGTCCGTCGGGATGCATGGTCACCGACTGGTGGATCGCCTTGGGATCGGTGGTCAGGGGTCGCAGGCGGCCGTCCGTGGAGATGCCGAGCTGCCACACCTCGTTGCCGCCTCGGTCCTCGAGGACCAGCAGCCCGAGCGGTGTGTGAGCGTGCGGCACCATTCGCGTCTCGCTCCGCGTGACCATGACAGGCTCGCCGCCGGGCGCGGTCTGCCGGTAGACCTGGACATGCCCTCCCCGGTTCGAGGCGAAGTAAAGGCTGCCGTCGGGCGCCGGCAGCGGCCTGGTCGCCCTCGCAACCGAAAGCAACCTCTCGATCCGGGCCGGGTCGGTCGCGGCGAGGACGTCCACGCTATGACACTACGATTTTGGGGTGGACGCCAACGAGAGAGCGGACCTGATTCGCAAATACCGAGACGGCTACCGGGTCGTGAGGGAGGCCCTGGACGGCATCAACGACGACGAGCTGGACAGGTCTGCGGACGACGGTTGGACGCCCCGCCAGATCGTGCATCACCTCGCCGACAGCGAGATGATGTCGGCGCTCCGGATCCGGCGCCTGCTGGCAGAACCCCAGCCGGTCGTGCACGGTTATGACGAGAAGGGGTTCGCCGAGCGCCTGACCGGCGACCGCCCCATCGAACCTTCTCTACAGGCGATGCGGTGGGCCCGGGAGACCTGCTCGCAGCTGATGGACCGCATGACAGAGGGTGACTGGCGCATCGTCGGCACCCACACCGAGAGTGGCCCTTACGGCACCGAGGACTGGTTGAGGATCTACGCCGCCCACGCCCATGAACATGCGGCCCAGATCAGACGCGCGCGGGGAAGGTCATAGACATGGCGACGACACAGTCCCTGATGGATGCCGCCGTCGCCCTCGCGCAGACCAGGCGCAAGGCTGACCTCGACGATCTGATCGAAGAGCTTCGCATCCCATCGATCAGCACGCTGCCGGAGCGTCGAGAGGACTGCCTGCGCAACGCGCGGTGGCTGCGCGAGCGCTTTGAAGCCATGGGCATGAAGGTGCTGATCGTCGATGTCGTAGAAGGCGGCCTGCCGGTGGTGGTCGCCGAATGGGACGGCCGACAAGGGAAACCGCACCTGACGATCTACGGCCATTACGACGTCCAGCCCATCGATCCGATCGACCTCTGGCATTCGCCGCCGTTCGAGCCCGTCGTGCATGACGGTGATCTCTGGGCGCGCGGCGCCGCCGACAACAAGGGCAACCATATGACCACCGTCAAGGCGGTCGAGCACCTCTTCGCCGCGGGCGGGCCACCCGTCAACGTGCGCTTCATCATCGAAGGCGAGGAGGAGATCAGCGGCTCCTCGCTGCCGAAATATCTGCGCGAGAACGGCGCGCGACTGAAGACCGACGCGGTGCTCATCTGGGACAGCGGGATGGACGAGTGGGGTCACCCCACGCTCGCCACCGCTCTGCGCGGCCTGGTCTACACCGAGATTCACGCGCGGGGACCTGCCATTGACCTGCACTCCGGCACGTATGGAGGAGTGGCGCCGAACCCGATCAACACCCTCGCCCGGATCATCGCCGAGCTCAAGGACCGCAGCGGCCGTATCACGATTCCGGGTTTCTATGACGCAGTCCGACCACCCAGCGGAGAAGAGCTCGCGATGTGGAGGCAGAAGGACACTGAATACGCGGCGACGATGCAACGGATGTCAGGCGCGAAGGCGCTGGAGGGCGAAGAGGGTTTCCTTGCCCTCGAGCGTGCGGGCAGCCGGCCGACGCTCGACGCCAACGGAATCCTCGGCGGTTTCGTGGGCGAGGGCCAGAAGACCGTCATCCCCGCTCATGCATTCGCCAAGGTGAGCATGAGGTTGGTGGCAGACCAGGACCCGGCCACGATTTTCGCGGCGTTCGAAGCCCGGGTGCGAGAGCTCAGCACGCCGGGGGTCGACGTCAATGTGAAGATGCTCAGCAGCGCACCGCCGGTGACCTGCAGCGTCGACCACTCCGCGGCGCGAGCGCTGCGGGCGGCCTACAAGCGAGCCTTTGGCAAGGACACTTCATTGATCCGCGTCGGCGGTTCGATCCCTGTGGCCGTCGATTTTCAGGAGGCGGTGGGCGCCCCAATCGTGATCAGCGGCATCGCGCAGTCGGACTGCGCGATCCACTCGCCGAACGAGCACCTCGTAGTGGACAACTACTACCGCGGGATCGAAGCCGTCATCACGTTCATCTGCGGGCTCGCTTAATCGGCGGGCAGGAGCTCGAAGGTCGCCTTCTCGCCCGGGGTGAGCGGCTGGTCGGGTTTGGAGGCCTTGACGACGAATCCGTACTTCTTACGAACCAGCTGTGAGACAGCCCGCGCCTCGGCTGGATCCGTCACGTGCCGGCGCTTGACCTTGATCGAGTGGCCGCCGATGTGAAGAATCGCGTCGCCGCGGGCCATCAGGTTTTGCGGCCAGTCGCGCCCGAAGCCGCCACCTGACCGCACGAAGACCCGGTGGCCGTCTGTCGAGACCCAGATCGTGACCGTGCGCGGCTTGCCGGTCTTGCGACCGTAGGTGGTCAGGGTGACCTCTTTCTCGCGCCCGGCCGCGTCGATGATGTCGGGCGGCAGCTCAGTGGTCAAGGTGCCCAAGTGCCCGCGCCATTCGCTACGATCCGCCCGCCATGCGGCGGCGCATATACCCAGTGGTCATCGTCTCAGCCCTCGGCCTGGTCATTCTCGCCTCCACCCTGCTGATGCTGTCGAAACCCGGTGCCGGCTCGCCGTATTCGCTGCTGCCGGGGGTCCGCTCCGCCGCCTCGGTGCCGCCGCCGATCGACAACCAGACACACCTTTACGTGCTCGACGGATGGGGCGGCGTGCATCCGGTCGGCGCCTCGCGTCCGCTGACCACCAGCGCATCATGGCCGACCAAGGACATCGCGTACGGCCTTGCCCTGTTTCCCGATGGCAGCGGCGGCTATGTGATGGACGGGTGGGGCGGCCTGCACCCGGTGGGCATCGCGCCGTCCGTCGACAGCCACGTCTACTGGCCCCACTGGATCGGGGCGCGCGAAGTCGTGATGGCTCCGTGGTCGTCCAGCATCGAGCCGGCCGGCTATCTGCTCGATGCCGACGGCGGCATCCACCCATTCGGCGGCGCGCCCACCGTGGTGGGCAACGCACTCTGGCCCACCCAGGGCGTCGCTCGTGCCATGGTCCTCACCGTGAACAGCACGCCGCAGTCGGTGATGGGCTACACGCTCGACGGCTACGGCGGGATCCACCCGTTCGGGGGAGCGCGTGTCGTGATGGGCGCCGCCCACTGGTCCGATGACGTCGTCCGCGGCATCGTGCTGACGGGCGGCCTGAACGGGCTGTTCGTGCAGGGCTACACGCTCGACTACTCGGGCGGCATTCATCCGTTTGGAGGCGCACCGGCGGTGCAAGATTCAGCGCTCTGGCCCAACCAGGACATGGCCGACTCGCTCGTGTCTTGGACTGCGGCTCCAGCCGCTTCGCCCGGGGGATGGGTGCTGAACCGTCACGGCGACGTCCGCGCCTGGGGCAGCGCCCCGACGCTGACGCCCTCCAGGACCTGGCCAGGGTGGGACATCGCGCGCGGCCTGGCGGGTGCGGGGAGCGGCGGGGGCAGCACGGAGCGGACGATTCTCGATGCACAGCCCATCAGCGACGCGTGGGGCACCTACTACAACCAGAGAGACACGCGATGGGCAACCGCAAACGTCGGCGCCGCGACGTATCCCGTGTGGCAGATCGGGTGCTTGCTCGCGGACCTGGCAATGGTCTACTCGCATTTCGGCTACCGGACCGTCACTCCAGCAACGATCGCCGCCCACACCGAGTGGTTCAACGGACACGGGGCGATCTACAACTCCGCGTTGAAGGTGCCCAGCCACGCGACCGTGATCGTCGAGAACCCTGACATGGCGTGGATCGTCGCGCATGTGTCGGCAGGCCATCCGGTGGTGGTCGGGATGAACCTACCCACCGGCAGCACTCACTTCGTGACCCTGACCGGCCTCAACGGAGAGTCGGATTTCTGGGTCGACGATCCGTGGGAGCAGAACGCGATGCATGTCACGTTCTCGGGCGACTGGTTCGACCGCGGGCCGATCTACGAGGCGATCGCGTTCATCTGATGTGAGTTGAGGGAGGAAGACATGGCAGCCGTGACGACGACCAAGTGGATGATGAAGGGCCAGGTCATCATTGCCTGTAACTGCGACTACGGGTGTCCTTGCAACGTGAACGGTCGTCCCACCACCGGGAAGTGCGAGGGCGGTTGGACGTGGCACATCGAACAGGGGTCCTACGGGGACGACGTGCGGCTCGATGGCTTGAACATCGGCCTCTATGCCAACTGGCCGGCGGCGATTCATGAGGGAAATGGTGTCGCGACTTACCTGATCGACGCGCGCGCCGACGAGGCGCAGCGCGACGGGCTCCGAGCGCTCCTGGAAGGGAGAGCCGGCGGCCCTTGGGGAATTTTTCGCACCACGTTTCGCGAGCTGCACGGACCGCACTACGCGCGCTACGAGGTGGACGGCGAAACAAAGCTGCCGCGTGTTCATGCCGCCGACGCGCTCGCGATCGATCTCGACTACATCCTGAACCCGGTGACCCAGGAGACCATCCACCCGCGAGTCGTGCTACCCGAAGGCCTCGTCGTGAAGGAGGCGGCGCTGGTCCGAACCAAGAAGTTCACATTGAGCAACAAGCACGTTGGGTACGACCACTCGGGCCGGTACGCCGCGGTCGGGTTCTTCCAGTACTTCGGACCTTAGCGGGGCGGCTGCATCACCCAGGAGATGGCCGCTGTCGAGCGGCGGCGCAACCGAGAATGCCGCTTGACGCCGGATCGAGCGTTGCGCTCGCTCGACGAAGCGGCCGCCTTCCTCGAAGATCGCGGGCTCCTCACCCGGATGCCCGATTCGGCGCTGCCGAGCCTGTTTGGTGCATGTCACGAGTCGCCCGGGCGCGCCGGCGGCAGAGGGTTCGAACTCTGGCCTCGGACGAAGTGGATCTGGTCGTTCCAGCTGAGCCAGCGGCCAGGAACCCTGTTAACGAAGCTGCATCGCGGCAAGTCGCTTTACCTGACGACGGAGACAGCGCGCCTATTCGATCCCCTGGTCAGGCAATCGATCGCCGCCGCCACTGGTGACGAGGCCGGGCTCCTCGCCCACCTGGCGAAGCATTACGAGTCCACGCTGGAGGACCTGGAGATGGAGTTGGGATGGGACCGCAAGCGCACGAAGCGGGTGCGCGACCGGCTGCAGCGCGTCGCAGCGGTCCTCGGCGACGCACTGGTGTTCGAAGATGAGTCGACCTGGCATTTCGCGCCCCTGCGTCGCTGGGACCATGTCTTCGGCAAGCCCGCAGCGGCCGTGCAGCCCTACGAAGCCCTGGTAATTGCCGCGATGCGCGCCGCGGTGCTCGCTCCGGAGGGTGACCTACGAAACTGGTTCAGCTGGCCAATTCCATCGGGGACCGTAGAGAAGCTGGTTGCCGACGGCCGGTTGGTCCGGCCTGCCCTGGGGTGGCTGGCGATCGCGGACTGAGTGGCGGGGCATCGTAGATACTTTTCGAACTCTCCGTTTCGTGCTGTCCGGCGACCATAACGTCACCCTGTAGGCGTTGGTCACATGAGTCAAAGCTGGACGCTGGACGGGCTTGACACTCCTATCGCACGACGGCATAGTTGCAACGACGCGACCGGCGGTCGCGACTTTGGGGGAGGCCTAAACCATGCCACGCCCGCGCTTCGTCACCCTCTCCGCGGCTGCGCTTATCTTCGCCATGATCCCGGTCACCGCTGCCGCCCAGCGGCCTGCCGAACCGGTCGCCCATCCGCCCATCCACGTCAGACCGGCCGCGACAACTTCGGCTCAGGGCTACAGCCCGAGCCAGATCCGGAGCGCCTACGGGTTCGACCGCCTCAGCCAGGATGGCGCTGGTCAGGTCGTCGGCATCGTTGATGCATTTAACGACCCGACGGCGGCGAGCGACCTCGCGACCTTCATCACGACCTTCGGCATCGCCCCGATGTACGGACTTGGGCCGTCCGGGCTGGGCGCCTGCACGGTCGCAGCCGGCCCCCACCCGTGCTTCCAGAAGGTCTTCGCTCAGAGCAATGCTCGGACCAACGACAGCTGGGCGCTCGAGATTTCCCTCGATGTGCAGTGGGCCCACGCCATCGCGCCCAGCGCCGATATCCTGCTTGTCGAGTCGCGCGACAACCGGCTCGGCAACCTGCTCGGCGCCGTCATAACGGCGGTCAATGACGGAGCGCACATGGTCTCTATGAGCTGGGGTGCCTCGGAGTTTCTGGGCGAGAACAACTACGACAGCTACTTCAGCCACAACGGGGTGACCTTCGTGGCCGCCTCCGGCGACAACGGCAACGGCATCCTGTGGCCGGCCGTGGCCCCCGACGTGGTGGGCGCCGGCGGGACGACTCTGCCCTTCACCTGTCCAAGCGGACAGACGTCATGCGCTCCGATCAACGGCACGGTGAACCCGTCGGGAGAGACCGCCTGGGGCGGCTCCGGCGGTGGGATCAGCGCATACGAGTCTGAGCCGAGCTACCAGAGCAGTTACGCCACGAGCAACCGGACGTACGGTGCGGCGCTCGGCACAACAGGCGGCAGGCGCGGAGTGCCGGATGTCGCCTTCAACGCGGATCCGAGCACCGGCTTCTCGGTCTACGACTCGACGCCCTACAACGGGCAGACCGGGTGGTGGCAGGTCGGCGGCACCAGTGCCGCGGCGCCCCAGTGGGCCGGGTTGATCGCCCTCGCCGACCAGGCGCACGCGACGTCCCTGTCGAGCAATAACCTCGCCAGCTCACCTGAGTACAACGCCGCGGCCAACGCCGTCTACACCACGAACTACCGCGACATCAGCTCAGGAATCAACGGCACGTGCGGGAGCGTCTGCACGGCCGGGACCGGTTACGACTTCGTCACTGGGCTGGGAAGCCCGCAGGCGAACAACCTGGTTATCTCCACAGCCTTCCAGTAAAGAGCCTGATTAGAGGGCGCAGGTTGAGCCGAACTTAGGAGAAGCCGCCTTTGGGAGAAGCTGCGTTTTGACGCGCGTCAAAGGCAGCTTGAGAGGTTGAGTTTGCGCCCCGCCTTACTAATGCCTAGGTGGCCCTTCGGTGTTGGTGTGTTCGGAAAGGCTGGAAGGAGATGCCCCCCGGTCATTTAGAAAGACTGGCGGAGAGGGAGAGATTCGAACTCTCGATGGGCCAGTGACCCATAACGGTTTTCGAGTCCGCCGCGACTCTTCTGTATTCGATACCGGCCCTTTTGGGCCGAAGCACAACGGTCTTAAGACCGTATGTCGGGCTTCTTTTCGCCCGCGTGCGAGGTCAAGAATACCATCCGAGTCGCTTCACCACGAGACGCGTCGGTTGCACCGATAGGCTTGGACCGGCCGCACGGAGTGCGTCCATCTGTTCCTCTCGCAGTCTGGGAAATCATGTATCAAGAGACTCGTCCCATTCCGCTCCGAGCACCCACGACAGCGCAGACATGCCGGTGCGCAAGACCCACAGCACCCCGTTGAGCACCGCACGCGCGTCGCGCCACGGGCGACCGCGGCCGTCAGGCCGCCGCTTCTCTTCGAACAACGGCTCGATAATCGTCCACTACTGATCGGTCAGGTGCATGCCCGTCCGGTACGACGGGTCGACCGTGACCGTTTAATGAGGAAACTTCTTAACCTAACCTTGATCGTTCGATACGCTTATGTAATGCGACCCCTTCGGTATTCCATCAACGTCACATTGGACGGGTGCTGCGATCATCGTGAAGGGTTCGCGGACGAAGACTTGCATCGTCACGCGGTCGAGAACCTCAATCAGGCCGATGCCCTTCTCTTTGGCCGGGTGACTTACGAAATGATGGAATCAGCGTGGCGGCCGCCGGCGCCGGCGGGAGTGAGACCTGATTGGATGGAACCCTTCGCCCAGACGATCAACGCGGCAAAGAAGTACGTCGTGTCGAGCACCCTGGAGCAGGTCGATTGGAACGCGGAACTCGTGCGCGGGGATCTGGGCA
>WNFB01000769.1_pt2 | contig 26849 bp, 27 predicted proteins | sample 5400501 | NCBI WGS metagenome assembly WNFB01 (sample SAMN13153341, study PRJNA577476) | soil metagenome | isolation source: 200 cm saprolite under Douglas fir tree site 2 hole 1 | place: USA:California | collected 2015-04-18 | reverse complement strand
CGACCTGCTCGGCGCCGCCCTGAACGACGTCCTCCATGTGCCGTACCGGCGTGCGCGCATCCCCGGCTACGACGCGGTCGTCGCCGCGGCCAAGGCTGCCGGGGCATACGGGGCGACGTTGTCGGGCGCCGGGTCCGCGATCCTTGCCATCGCCGCGCGCGACCGGGCCGGCGCGGTCGGTGCCGCTCTGCTCGCGGCCTGGCGCCAAATCGGCATTGAGGCCGAACTGATCAAATGCACGAGTACCGGGACAGGTGCAACGGTGACCGCCTTCCCGCGTGCTGCGTACCGCGCACCAAACCCGATTCATCCCATTTCCACGGAGTTATCATGAGCGTCACTCTCCAACTGCCCGCCGTCCTGGCGAAGCTCGCCGACGGCCACCGTACGATCGAGGCGCAGGGCACGACCCTCGGCGACGTCGTGGCCGACGTCGCCACGCGTTTCCCGGGCCTGGCACCGCGACTGCGGGACGAGGCCGGGAAGCCGTATCCGTTCGTCACCTTCTACGTGAACGACGACGACGCCCGGCTACGGGGCGGCTTCGCGGCGAGCGTGCGCGACGGCGACGAGGTCATCATCGTGCCGGCGATCGCGGGAGGCTGAGCCATGACTGCACTTGCTCAGGACGAGCTGCTCCGCTACAGCCGCCATCTCATCCTCCCCGATGTCGGGGTGGAGGGACAACAAAAGCTCAAGGCGGCGCGCGTCCTGCTGATCGGCGCGGGCGGGCTCGGGTCGCCGGCGGCGCTCTATCTCGCGGCCGCGGGGGTCGGAACGCTCGGCCTCGTGGACTTCGATAACGTCGATGTCACCAATCTCCAGCGCCAGATCCTGCACGGCACGAAGGACGTCGGCCGGCCGAAGCTGGTTTCGGCGCGCGAGCGAATCGCCGATGTAAACCCGCATGTGCGGCTGGAGACCTACGAGACGGCGCTGACGTCGAAGAACGCGCTCGACATCCTCAGTGGCTACGACATCGTCGTGGATGGCACCGACAACTTCGCGACGCGCTATCTCGTGAACGACGCCTGCGTGTTGCTCGGCAAACCAAACGTGTACGGCAGCATCTTCCGCTTTGAGGGGCAGGCATCGGTCTTTGCATTGCCCGACGGGGGGGGACCCTGCTATCGCTGCCTCTTCCCGGAGCCGCCGCCGCCGGGACTCGTGCCGAGTTGCGCCGAAGGCGGCGTGCTGGGCGTGTTACCCGGTTTGGTGGGAACGATTCAGGCAACCGAGGCCATCAAGTTGATTCTCGGCGTGGGAGAGCCGCTTGCCGGCCGGCTGCTGCTCGTCGACACGCTGGCGATGCAATTTCGCACGGTCCGGGTACGCAAGGATCCGGCGTGTCCGGCGTGCGGCACGCGCGAGATTCGCGAGCTGATCGACTACGAACAGTTCTGCGGCGTGCGCGCCGCCGAGGCGGAGCCGCGCGCTCTGGCCGGTTTCGTCGACATCACGCCGCGCGAGCTCGCGGGCCGGCTGGCTCGCGGTGAGGACCTCGAGTTGATCGACGTGCGCGAGCAGTTCGAGTGGGACATCGCTCGGATTCCCGGCGCGCGGCTGGTGCCGCTCGCCACGTTACCTGAAGTGTCGGAGACACTCAATCACGGCCGGGAGATCGTCGTGTACTGTAAGGGCGGCAGTCGCAGCCGGGCGGCCGCCTCACACCTCGCCGACGCGGGATTCGCGCGCGTGGCGAATCTGACGGGCGGGATTCTGCGTTGGCGCGAGGACGTAGATCCGGCCCTGCCGCGTTATTGAGGAACGCTCGGCGGTGGAATGGTGACGGCGCTCACGCGCGGACGGCTAGCGTCAGGGCATGCCGTACGAGTCAGTGGTCGTCATCCTGGCAACTGGTGGCGCAACGCTGGAACGTGACGCGCTCGACACGTTGCCGGAGACGGCGGTCACATGGTGTCGCGTCGAACGTGAGGGACGGGTAGCCTGTCTCGCCGCCCGCGTGTGTCACCAGGACGCTATTTCTGAATTCCGAGTCAGAGTTCGGCAATGGGGTGCGGCTCGCGGATGGGGCATCACCGTTGCGCCGTGCGGGCCGCATTGCTAAGATAAATCACATGCATGACTTGGGGGCCTCCAATGTCGCAAACGGCGCTGACACGCCACGGCTCCCGCTGCCCCCGGCGAGGGGCCGTTCAGTCCTAGGCCGCTGGTTCGACAGTTGGATGCGATCGCTCGGTATGGCGCTCGTGCTCTTCCTCATTATTCGCACCTTCCTTCTTGAAGCATTTCAAATCCCCTCCGGCAGCATGGAACGCACGCTCCTGGCGGGAGATTTTTTGTTTGTGAACAAGGCGGTGTACGGGGCGCAGATTCCCGGCACCAACGCGCGCCTGCCCGGCTTCAATACGCCACGCCACGGCGACGTGATCGTGTTCGCATATCCGAAGGACCCGACGCTGAGCTACGTGAAGCGCGTGATCGGCGTACCGGGTGACATCGTGGAAATGCGGTTGGGGCAGGTGTACGTGAATGGCCGTACGCTCGAGGAGCCGTACGTGCAGCGCGTCGATCCACTGCACGACGGATTCGATCCCGAGTTCAACTGGCAGCGGGAGTATCTGGTGCGACGCACCGTAGAACAGCGCCGCCGCTATCACCCCACGCGCGATACGTGGGGTCCGCTGCGTGTCCCCGCGGACAAGTATTTCGTGCTGGGGGACAATCGCGACAATTCGGCGGATTCGCGCTATTGGGGCTTTGTCGACGCGAGCGCGGTGAAGGGCCGCCCGCTCGTCGTCTATTTCAGTTATGACCGGGGGACGCGTGATGCGCTGCCCTGGTTGACGGACATTCGCTGGAGCCGGCTCGGTTCGCTGATTCATTAGAGTGGTAGCTGCCGTTTCGAGAGGAGTGGCCACCGCATGCAACTGAATACGGCGAAGCGCGCATCGTTCGACGAGGGATCTCTGGATCAGTATCTGCGGGAAATCAGCCAGTATCCGCTGATTACGCGAGAGGAGGAGGTCACGCTCGCGCAGCGGATCAAGCAGCAGGATCCGGAAGCGCTCGATAAGCTCGTCCGTTCGAACCTGCGCTTCGTCGTGTCGGTCGCCAAGAAATACCAGAATCAGGGCGTCTCCCTCTCCGATCTGATCAACGAGGGCAACCTCGGCCTGATCCGCGCAGCCCACAAGTTCGACGAGACCAAAGGCATCAAGTTCATCTCGTACGCCGTCTGGTGGATCCGCCAGGCGATTCTCCAGGCGCTCGCCGAGCAGTCGCGCATCGTGCGCGTGCCGCTGAATCGCGCCGGCACGCTGCATCGCATCGGTAAGCGCTCGGCGTCGCTGCTCCAGGAGCTGGGGCGTGAGCCGACAGTCGAAGAGATCGCCGAGGGGATGGACATCTCCGAGGAAGAAGTCGCCAAGACGCTGTCGATCTCCCAGGCGCATCTGTCCCTCGATGCCCCGCTCACGCCCGGCGAAGACAACAAGCTGTTGGACTATCTGCCCGATACCACGAATCCCGGTCCCGACGACGAGATCTTCGAGCACGCCCTCACCGAATCGATCGAGTCGGTGCTGGCGACGCTGAAGGAGCGCGAGGCCAGAATCCTCAGGCTCTACTTCGGCCTCGAAGGCCAGGAGCCGATGACGCTCGAGGAAATCGGCTCGCAGCTCGGCATCACGCGCGAGCGGGTGCGGCAGCTCAAGGAAAAGGCCCTCGCGCGGCTGCGGCACGTGTCCCGGGCGCGGGCGCTGGAAAGCTTCCTGTCCTAGGGTCGGGGCGGGTAGATTACCCGCCCTATGGCCTCCACCGCATCGTTTGACGTTTCCACCGGCGCCGACCTCCAAGAGGTCGACAACGCTGTCAATCAGGCCCAGAAAGAGATCATCCAGCGCTACGACTTCAAAGGCTCAAAGGCGTCGATCGCGTTCGATCGTGCCAAAGCGACGCTGACGCTGATCGCCGACGACGACTTCAAGATGAAAGCGCTGTTCGACGTCCTGCAGTCGAAAATGATCAAGCGCGGCGTCCCGGTGAAGAACATGGAGCTCGGCGTCATCACACCCGCGGCGAACGACACTGTGCGGCGCGAGATCAAGCTTACGCAGGGCATCCCGCAGGAAAAAGCCAAGGCAATCGTGAAGGCAATTAAGGATAAGAAATTCAAGAAAGCCCAAGCCGCGATTCAGGGCGAAGAGATCCGGGTGCAGGCTCCCTCCAAGGACGAGCTTCAGGAAGTCATCGCGTTCCTGCGCGCGCAGGACTTCGGCATCGAGCTCAGGTTCGGGAACTACCGCGGATGAAGCTGGGCGTCATCTCCCTCGGCTGCGATAAAGCGACGGTCGACTCGGAGCGGCTCGTGGGCGAGCTGGTCGGCCACGGCGCGGTCGTCACGCCCGAGCTCCAAACCGCCGACGTCATTCTCGTCAACACCTGCGGCTTTATCGACGCGGCGAAACAAGAGTCGATCGACGCGATCCTAGCCGCGGCCAAGCTGAAGGAAGACGGCGTGAAGGCGGTGGTGGCGGTCGGTTGTCTCGTCCAACGCCACAAGCAGGAGCTGCAGAAGGAAATCCCGGAGGTCGATCTGTTTCTGGGATTCTCGGAGCTGCACCACCTCGTTCCTGAGCTTGCCCAGCGCGGTCTGATCGCCGATCCGGTCGCCGAGCATCCCGGCGTCCGCCAGTTTCTGGGCGATCAGCCGCACGTGCGATACCTGAAGATTTCGGAAGGCTGCGACCACACCTGCGCCTTCTGCGCCATTCCGCTCATGCGCGGTAAGCATCGCTCCGAGCCGTTGGCGCGCCTGGTGCGCGAAGCGCAGCAGCTCGAGGCGCAGGGGGCGAAAGAAATCAATCTCGTGGCGCAGGATCTCGGGCACTGGGGCCGCGATCTCGGTCTGGGTGCTCCCAAGCTGCCCGACCTGCTCGAGGCGCTGCTGCGCGACACATCCGTGCCGTGGTTCCGCCTGCTGTACGTCTACTCCGCGGGGATCAACGAGCGGCTGGTCGAGCTGATGGCGCGGGAATCGCGGATCGTGCCGTACCTCGACATGCCGATCCAGCACGCAACCGATCGCATGCTGGAACGCATGCGGCGCCCGGAGCGCCTGCGGACATTGCGCGAAAAGTTAGCCTGGCTGCGCGGCACCGTTCCCGATCTGGCGATCCGCACGACGTGCCTCGTCGGATTCCCGGGCGAGACGGACGAGGATTTCCGGGCGTTGCTGGGCTTCCTCGAGGAAGCGCAATTCGACCGCATGGGCGCGTTCGCGTACTCGCCGCAGGAAGGAACGCGGGCGATGCAATACGAAGACGACGTCCCCGACGAGGTGAAACGCGACCGGCTCGAGGAGATCGTCGAAGTGCAGCGGGCGATCTCCGGTGAGCGACTGTCTCGGTTTGTGGGGCGTGACGTCGACGTGCTCGTGGACAAGCTGGAAGACGAAGCAGGGATCAAGGTTGGACGCGTCCAGTGGCAGGCCGACGACGTGGATGGCGTCACCTACCTGGAGCGCGGCGGTTGGGCGGAGCCTGGCGGCTTCGTGCGGGCGCGGATCACGGCGAGCGAGGACTACGACTTCCAGGCGGCAGCGCTGACGTGACGGGGGGCGGGGGGCGGGGGGGGCGATCGAGCGAACTCTTCGACCGGGCGAAACGGGTGTTGCCCGGCGGCGTGAATTCACCCGTGCGGGCGTTCCGAGCAGTCGGCGGGACGCCTTTTTTTGTCGCGCGCGCGGAAGGCTCGCGGCTCATCGATGTCGACGGCAAGAGCTACATCGACTATGTCTGCTCCTGGGGTCCGCTGATCCTGGGTCACGTGCACCCGGCGGTGCTCGCGGCAGTCCAGCAGGCGACGCAGCGCGGCTGGACGTATGGCGCGCCCTGCGACGCCGAGGTCGAGCTGGCTGAGGAGGTGCGGCGGCGCATGCCGAGCCTCGAGATGATGCGGTTCGTGAACAGCGGTACGGAGGCCACGATGGCTGCCGTGCGGCTCGCGCGAGCAGCGACGGGACGGGAGTTGATCGTCAAATTCGACGGATGCTACCACGGGCACGCCGATGGTTTTCTCGTGAAGGCAGGGTCCGGCGTCGCAACGCTGGGACTTCCCGACAGCCCCGGTGTCCCCGCGGCATTGGCGAGTCTCACGCTGACGGCGCCGTTCAACGACGCCCGAGCCGTCGCGGACCTATTTCGTGAGCACGCCGATCGCATCGCGGCGATCATCGTCGAGCCATTCGTCGGCAACGCCGGCTTCATTGCCCCTGAGCCGGGGTTTCACGGCGAGTTGCGATCGCTGTGTGACCGGTACGGCGCGTTGCTGATCTTTGATGAAGTGATGACGGGGTTCCGTGTCGCTGCGGGCGGCGCGCAAGCAGTGCTCGGCGTCAAACCAGACCTTACGACACTTGGCAAGATCATCGGCGGAGGCTTTCCAGTTGGAGCATATGGCGGCGGCGCCGGTCTCATGAAGCGAATCGCGCCGGAGGGACCGGTCTATCAGGCCGGAACGCTGTCAGGAAATCCGGTGGCGATGGCGGCCGGTCTCGCGACGCTGCGGGAAACGTCTCGTCCCGGGTTTTATGAGGAGTTGGAGCTGCGTACGAAACGGCTGACACGCGGGCTGCGGGACATGGCCAAACGGCATGACGTGCGAGCGACCGTGGGGCATGCGGGCTCGATGTGGGGCGCCTATTTCACCGAAGGTCCGGTTCGCAACTACACCGACGCGAAGCGAACGGACACCGCGCTGTTCGCGCGCTGGCACAAGGCCGCCCTCGCTCGCGGCGTGTTTCTCGCGCCGTCCGCCTTCGAGGCAGGCTTCGTTTCGTCGGCGCACTCGGAGGCCGATATCGATTTCACGATCGAACAGCTCGATGCGGCGCTGGCAGAAGCGCGCGCTCGCTAGCCTCACGCTGCTTGCGGCCGCCTGCCCACGGCCGCGCGGCGCGCCGCAGCCCCCCCCCGGAGCGGCCGGCGAGCCGGAGCTGCGGATCGGTCTCGCGGCGGGACTTGCCAATGCGTCAGTCGGCGGGCCCGAAAGCGGCGAGCTGTTCGTGAGCGAAGCGGCGAGCGGTACGCCGGTCGGATCCCTCCCGGCCGGCGTGCGGTGGGTCGTCTTCCCTGATTCGGCTGATCCCTCCCGTCTCCGCCTGGTGAAGCCCGACAGCACGCGAACCGAGCCGCTCCGCGGCATCGCCGTCGTGAACGTCACCGAGAGCCGGTTCGTGGTGGCGAACGGCCGGCGCTATCGCGGACGCATCACCATCACGTCGGGTCGCGGCGGGCTCACTGTGGTGAATCGCGTCAAGGTCGAGAGCTACATCGCTGGCGTCGTCGCACCGGAAATCGGCGCACGCCGGCCCGATGAGGTGGCTGCCGTGCTCGCCCAGGCCGTCGTCTCTCGCAGCTTCGCAATCAAGAATCGGGGTCGGTGGGAGGCATTCGGGTTCGATGCGTATGCCGACACGCGCGACCAGGTCTACCTCGGCGTCGCCGTAGAAACCGATCAGGTCTGGGACGCCGTCCGCACCACCGCCGGTCAGGTGCTGACGTACGACGGTGACGTGATCGACGCCTATTTCCACTCCGCCTGCGGATTCAGCACCGCGGGAGTGGAGGAGGCATTTGCGACCGCGCGCTCCCGTCCCTATCTGCGACCGGTGTCCGACGCCCGCGGCGACGGGGGGGGCCACTCCTACTGCGACATCGCACCGCGGTTTCGCTGGCGCGAAGAATGGGACGGCTCCAAGCTGCGCGCTATATTGTCGCGGACGCTGCCCACCGTCACGCCGCTCTCCGGTGACGGCCTGCAGCGGATCACCGACGTGACGGTGAGCCGCACGACCCGGTCGGGTCGCGTGGGTGAGCTGCGAATCGTGTTCGAGCGTGGAGACATTCGGATTCCGGGGCCGGACGTTCGTTCGGTCCTGCGCCCGGAAACGGATCGCACGCTCTCCAGCGCCGCGTTTCAGCTGACGGTGACGAAGGCCAACGGCGAGGTCACGCGGCTCGTGGCGGCCGGCGCCGGCTCGGGACACGCCGTTGGGATGTGTCAGTGGGGCGCAATTGGCCGCGCGAGGGCTGGCCAGGATTATCGATCGATTCTGAACACATACTTCCCGGGGACCAAGATTGAGAAGCTCTATTAGGCTCGCGCTGCTGCTGTTGGCCGTCGGGCCGTCCGGCCGTCTGGCCGCGCAAGGCGTCCTCAACCAGTTCTCCTACGACAACCTCCGCTTGTCCGGCATCCAGCTCGACGCCGGACTCCTCGGAGCGTCGGACCTCACCGGGGCGACCGTGGGCGGACTGCGCGTCGATTATGGCCGCATCGCGCCGAAGGTGCGGCTCCTGCTGGGTCTGTCGTACTTCCATTCGCGATTCGATCAGCAGGCGATCAACCGGTTCGAACGGCGCCTCGATAGCATCGTGAATCCATCCACTCACGATAGCATCAATCTGGGCCGCATCTCGCTCAGCGACCTCATCGGCGACGTCGATTTCCAGTTCGTCTTTCCCCAGGGCCACGGTATCACCGCGTATCTCGGTACCGGCGTGAGTATTCACGTGCGCAACGGGAGCGGCGCGGCGATCAACGGAACGTTCGTGGAGGATGCCCTGGACGTGATCACCGCGGGATTGAACGGCACGATGGGGTTCGAGTTCAATCTGTCTCCCGCGTGGCGCTTTACCGTGGATGGACGCGGGGTGCTGTCGAGTGGGCTCAGAACCGCCAGCCTCCGGACGGGCATCATGTACCGGTTTCGCGGGAGCAGGGAGCGGGGAGCAGGGAGCAAGTGAACGACCCCATTCGCGTCGGCGTGCTTGGCGCGGGCGCGATCGCGCAGGTCGCGCATTTGCCGGTGCTGCGCCGGCTCCCGGGCGTCGCAGTCGCGGCCATCTGTGACAATGACGTCAGCAAAGCGCAGGCCCTCGCCGCGCGCTTCGAAGTGAAGGACACGTACGACGACATCGAAGAGGTACTCCGCTACGCCAACGTCGATGTCGTCGTCCTCTGCACACCCAATCACCTACATGAGATCCATGTCACGTCGGCGCTGGCGGCTGGCGTGCATGTGCTGTGCGAGCGGCCGCTGGCCCTGACCCTCGCGGGCGTCGAGCGGGCCCTCGCGGCCAGTGAGAGGTACGGCAAACGCGTGATGGTCGGCATGAACCACCGCTTCCGCTCCGACGTCCAGGCGGTGCGCGGGTTTCTCGCGGGCGGTGACCTGGGCGGACTGCAGGCCGTGCGCGGCGGCTGGTACACGTTCCAGCCGAGCCGGCAGATGCTGGGGTGGCGGCTGCGGCGCGAGCAGGCGGGCGGCGGCGCGGTGCTCGACCTCGGTCTGCCGCTGATCGATCTGGGGATGTGGCTCGCGGGCTGGCCCACGCCGAAGCGCATCTCCGCGCATTTGACTCGGCCGTCAAAAGACGGGGTCGAGGACATGGGGTCGGCGCTGATCGTGTGCGAGAACGGCCTGTCGATCGCCGTCGACGTCAGCTGGCGCCACCTGGGCGAGGGCGAGCGTTTCTGGTTCGACATCGTCGGGTCGAAGGGCTCGGCGATGATCCAGCCGCTGCGCATCTTCCGCGAACAGCACGGCACCGCGGTCGACGTCACGCCGACTGGCGCCACCGGACGCGAAACGCAGTTCATCCAGTCGTACCGTGCCGAATGGATGTATTTCCTGGCGCTGATCAAGGGCGACGTGAACGCGCCACCGCCGCGCGATCAGCTCGCGTTGCAGCGCGTCCTCGACGCAATCTACCGCTCCGCTGATGAAGGGCGCGACGTATTGTTGTGAGCCGCCGTCGTCTTATCCTGCTCGTCACGTTGGGAGCAATCGCGCTCACCGCGAGCTATCCGCCATTCCCGCTGCCCATGCTCAGCTTCTTCGCGATCATTCCTGCCGTGCTGCTCATCCAGCAGGCGGTTGCCGAGGCAAGTCCGCGCGCCGCGTTTCGGTGGGGGTGGTGGTACGGACTCATCAGCAATGCGTTCGTGCTCTATTGGATGGTCGTCGCCCTGTGGCATTTCACGCCGCTGTCGGCACTGGGGTATTTCGCGACGATCAGTGTGCTCGGCCTGCTCACCGGCACGATGTTCTGGTTCGTCGTGCGGATGCGCCTCGCCCTACCCCGCGTGCCACTCTGGGTCGTACTGCCCGTCGCGTGGACGACGCTCGAATGGCTGATCGGACACCTTGGCGACGTTCGCTTTCCGTGGCTTGGTCTCGGAACCTCGCTGGCCGATGCTCCAGCACTGGTGCAATGGGCGGACATTGCCGGTGCGCGCGGCGTGACGTTGTGGCTGGCATGGTGCAACGTGGCCATCGTCGCGGCCGCCACGGACTCCCGCGGTGCGCGGTACGCGGTGCGCGGGTATGCGACCGTGCTGGCGACGATACTCCTGGCGCTAGGCTATGGAGCATGGCGCGTGCGGACGCTTCCGTATCGCGAGCTAGGCGTCGCGGGCTTGGTTCAACCGAACGAAGGGTTCCACGAAAAGGGGGACCCCGAGCATGCCGACAGCGTCGTTGGGACATTGATCGAAGGATCGAGGCGACTGGCCAACGAGTTTCCACGGCCGAAGCTGATCATCTGGCCTGAAGCGGCGATTCCCGATTTTCTGTGGCGCCGGCCGCAGTGGGTCGCCCGGATCATAAGCCTGGTGCGCGAAACTCACGTCCCGATTTTCACCGGCGTCGTTTGGGCCGATTCGATGTGGCGCAGCCGGCTCGAGCCCTACTACAACGCCGCCATCTTCATCGATTCCACCGGTAACTGGCGCCCCTATCCCGTCTACGCCAAGCACTATCTCGTGCCGGTGACCGAACGCGTCCCCTTCGTGCCGGTGGGCGTGTTCCGGGCCATTCCTGGACTGCGCAACTGGTCGGGGGGATTTTCGCCCGGCCGCACTCTGCCGCTGTACGATTCAGAGCTGGGACGTTTCGGCGTGATCGTCTGCTATGAGTCGGCCTTCGAGGATTTGCCGCGCAGGTATCGCGCGCACGGCGCCAACTTCCTGGTGAATATCACCAACGACGCCTGGTTTGGGCGTACCAGCGCTCCGCGCCAGCACGCGTCGCATTTGATCCTGCGCGCGATTGAAACGCGCATGGGCGTGGCGCGCGCCGCGAATTCGGGGATCTCTGAATTCGTAGACCCGATGGGCCGGACGTATCTCGCAACAGCGCTCGACCAACGGACCTTCGTGGCGGGCGTGATTCGTACGACCGACGTCATCCCGATCTATGTCCGCCTCGGCGACTGGGTGGGCACGCTGGTGGTGATGCTCACCGTTGCCGGCATCGCCTTTCTCGTACAGCGCCGTTTTCGTCCATGACGCGAGTCGGCGTTGACATCGGCGGGACGTTTACCGATCTCGTCGCCCTCACGCCCGACGGCGTTCTCGAAATCCGCAAAGTGGGGAGCACACCTCAGGACCCCTCGTTGGGACTGCTGCGGTCGCTGGAGGCGCTCGGATTGGACGGCGTCGATGTCCTGGTCCACGGCACCACCGTCGCGACCAACGCGCTGCTCGAACGTCGCGGGGCGCGCGTCGTGCTGGTGACGACGACCGGCTTCGAGGACCTGTTGTGGCTGCGGCGCCAGGATCGCGCGGCGTTGTACGACCTCGCGAAGCATCATCCAGAGCCACTCGTCGCCCGCCGGGACGTGATCGGCGCCCGGGAGCGCATGGGACCGGACGGTGCAATCCACCCGCTCTCGGGGAGCGAAGTCTCGCGTGTGACGGCCGAGGTTCGCGCGCTCGCGCCCGAGTCCGTCGCCATCGCGCTGCTGTTTGCGTTTCGCCACCCCGAGCATGAGCGCCGTCTCGCCGCCGCATTGCGCGCGGCGTTGCCCAACGTTCCGGTCACCGCCAGTCATGAAATCCTGCCGGTGTTTCGCGAATACGAGCGCACCAGCACGACAACCGCCGAGGCCTACTTGCGGCCGAACGTGGCGGCGTATTTGCGGAAGACCGCGACGCTGAGTGAGCGACACGGGGTGAAGTCTCTGCGCATCATGACGTCCAGCGGCGGAACACTCTCACCGGAACAGGCGGCGCACCGCGCCGCGAGTCTCGCCCTGTCGGGTCCCGCCGGTGGCGTGGTGGGGGCCCGGCTGATCGGTGCTGCCGTGGATGCCCACGATCTCCTCACGCTCGATATGGGCGGGACGAGCGCCGATGCCAGTCTGATCAGCGGCGGCGTCGCGCTCACAGAGGGTGCCGAATCGGTCGCGGGTGTGCCGCTCGCGCTTCCCGCCATCCTCATCGAGACGGTGAGCGCCGGCGGCGGCAGCATCGCTTCGGTAGACGAGGGTGGCGCGCTCCGCGTGGGCCCACGCAGTGCCGGCGCCGAGCCGGGGCCGGCATGCTACGGACGGGGTGGAACGGAGCCGACGGTGACTGATGCCTGCCTCGTGCTCGGCTGGCTCGACCCCCAATACCCACTTGCGGATTCTGTCCGCCTCGAACGGGCCGCGGCCGAGCGTGCGCTGTCGACGTTGCCGTTGTCGCACGATGTCTGCGAGATCGGCGCCGGGATCGTCCAGGTCGCCACAGCGGTGATGGCGCGTGCGCTAAAGCGCGTGAGTGTGGCGCGCGGCATCGATCCACGCGGCATGGCGCTGCTGCCGTTCGGCGGCGCCGGGCCGCTGTTCGGCTGTGCGCTCGCCGATTCGTTGGGAATGTCGCGCGTCGTCGTGCCACCGCATCCGGGCGTGCTGAGCGCGCTCGGACTCGCCGCCGCGCCCGAGCGCGTGGACGTGTTGGCCTCGCTGCACCGCTCATTGGACGATATCCGCGACGGAGAGTTGGCCCGCGCGTTTCAGCCGCTCGTCGCGGCGGCTGCTGCCGCGCTCCCCGACGCGGGCGTTACCCGCTTCGTGGACTGCCGCTTCACCGGGCAAGGTTATGAGGTCACCGTTCCCGCGCTGCGCGACGATCCGGCGACGCTCGCGGCCGCGTTCCAGGCCGCCCATCGCGCGCGACACGGCCATGGCGATTCCGACCAACCCATCGAGCTCGTGAATCTGCGGGTCGTGGCCGAGCGCCCGGTTCCCGCGGCAGCGGTGGGACGGCGCGCAGGAATCGGCATTCCGAGCGCGGGACGCCGCATGATCGTGACGCGCGACGGCAAGCGCGTGCGCGCGGATGTGTGGCCACTCGGAGAGATGCCCCCGGGGCGCCATCTCAACGCGCCCGCGGTGCTGGCCGGTCCCGATGCCACCGGACTCATCGAGCCGGGCTGGCGCGGCATCGTGCACGCATCCGGCGCCGTGATCCTGGAGCGCACGTGAGGCTCGACGCCGTCGGTCTCGAGGTCATGGCGCACGCGTTCGCCTCAATCGCGGAGGAGATGGGTCTTGTGCTCGTGCACAGCGCCCTGTCCCCGAACATCCGTGAGCGGCGCGACGCCTCGGCGGCGCTGTTCGACGCCGATGGCGAGATGATCGCGCAGGCGGCGCATATCCCCGTGCACCTGGGCGCGCTGGCAGACGCCGTTGCGGCAGTGCGCAACCTCGAGCCTCATCCCGGAGAGTTGTTCCTGCTCAACGATCCCTACGCCGGGGGCAGCCATCTGCCCGACCTCACGCTCATCGGCGCGATCGACATCGAGGGTCGCGTGGCAGGATACAGCGTCGTGCGTGCCCACCATTCCGATATCGGCGGGATGACGGCGGGCAGCATGCCGGCCGGTGCGCGAGAGTTGTACCAGGAAGGCCTCGTCATCCCGCCGACGCGTCTCACGCCGGATCTCGAGCGCCTGTTGCTCGCCAATGTGCGCACGCCGGCGATGCGACGCGGCGATCTCGCGGCGCAACGGGCCGCCGTGGAGCGCGGGGCGAGCGGACTGCGGTCACTGGCGCGGCGTCATGGCTGGGCGGCGCTGAGCGACGCGGCGCGCGAGCTGCTCGACTACGCCGAGCGCCGCACCAAGGCTGTGCTCCGGAAGATGCCCGTGACCGCAACCGCCACGGATTATCTGGAGGGCGATGGCGTCATCGATGACGATCTCGAGATTCGGGTGAGCATCGCCATCGAGGACGGAGTCTTTCACGCCGACTTCACAGGAACGCGGGACGCGGCGCCCGGCAACGTGAATTGTCCGATCGCCGTGACGCGCTCCGCGGTGCTGTTCGTCGTGCGCACCCTTCTGCCCGACGACGTGCCGATGAATGGCGGCGTGCCGCGCGCCATCGAGGTGACGGCCCCGCCGGGATGCCTCGTGAATGCACGGGCGCCGAGCGCCGTGGCCGCGGGGAATGTCGAGACGTCGCAGCGCATTGCCGACACGGTGTTTCGCGCGCTCGCGGCCGGCGGCTGCGTGGTGCCGGCGCAGGGGCAGGGAACGATGAACAACGTGACTTTTGGAGGCTCTTCGTGGACTTACTACGAGACGATCGGTGGAGGACAGGGCGCGAGCCGCGGAGCGAACGGGCCGTCGGGCGTGCACGTGGGGATGTCCAACACGCTGAACACGCCGATCGAGGTGCTGGAGATGGAGCATCCGCTGCGGGTCCGGACCTATGCGCTCCGCAGCGGGAGTGGGGGAGCGGGGACGTGGGACGGGGGACAAGGTGTCGTGCGCGAATTCGAGGCGCTCGCCCCGATGGAGACGACGCTGCTCACCGAACGCCGGCGGCACGGGCCCGCCGGTGGAGCGGGCGGACTGGACGGTAAGGCGGGAGCGAATTTGCTCAACGGTCAGAGACTGGCATCGAAGACCACTCTGCGATTGGTCGCGGGGGACATCCTCCGCATTGAAACCCCGGGCGGCGGCGGCTGGGGGAAAGGACACGAATCATGACGTGGTTTTTGATCTCGTTGCTCGGCTTGCTGGCGGGCGTCATCTCGGGGCTGTTCGGCGTGGGGGGCGCGGTCGTGATCATCCCCGGTCTCGTGCTCATCGCCAAGCTGCCGCAGCACACGGCGCACGGAACGTCGCTGGCGGCGCTGCTCCTGCCCGTCGGGTTGCTGGGCGTGCTCGAGTACTCCAAGCGCCAGCAGGTGCATTGGGGCTATGCGGCAGTCGTCGCCGTGGGGCTGCTCATCGGTGCCTACTTCGGGGCGCGGCTCGCGGGATCGATTTCGGACGTCACGCTGCGGAAGATGTTTGGCGGGTTCCTACTGCTGATCTCGGTGAAGCTGCTCCTGACCTGACTCCTCAGGGGCGAGCGGCTTCTTCAACCTGGCGCTGGAACACCTTGGCGTCGATGAACAGCTTGAAAAGGTCCTGGTCGAGCTGCCCCTCTTTCACTTCGGTCGTGAGGATGTCGAGCGCCCGATCGATCGACACGGCCCGCTTGTACGGCCGGTCCTGCGCCGTCAGCGCGTCGTAGATGTCGCTGATCGTCATCATCCGTGTCTGAATCGGGATGCCTTCCCCCATGATCCGTCGCGGATACCCGCGGCCGTCCATCTTCTCGTGGTGTCCGTAGGCGATGAGCGGGATCTGCTGCAGCTCGCGGGTCCAGGGGATGCGTTGCAGAAACTGATAGGTGTGCGTGACGTGACTCTCGATCTCGTGCCGCTCGGCGTCGTCCAGGCTGCCTTTGCGAATCGTGAGGAAGCGCATCTCGTCGGGAGAGAGAAACGCCTCCGTCGCCCCGTCGAACGCCAGATAGGTGCGCTGCGACCACGCCTTGAGCTCTTCAAAACTGCCGTCGGGGAGAATACTGGGCTCGTTGGCCTTGAGCACGACCTCCAGGAACCGATCCAGCTCTGCTAACTCCTGTTGGTGCGCCGCTTCGAGCTCCGTGACGAAGCGGAAGTAGTCTTTTTTGCCGTTGCTCTCGAGATATTCGGCCCGCTTGCGCCAGAATTCGCGCTCCGCCGTGCGCCGGATGAACGCGTGGCGGTGTTGCACCAGCCCCAGATCCGACGGGTACAGCTTTTTCGCCTTGATCAGGACCTGCTCGCGCACGCCGACCTTGCCGAAATCGTGGAGCAAGGCGGCATAGCGGATCTCTTTCAGCTGTTCGCGCGTGAACATCACGTCGCGATACGGACCATCGCCGGCGCGGTCGACGACCTCCGCGAGCCCCACGGTCATCCCCGCCACGCGGCCGCTGTGACCGTACGTGGTCGGATCGCGTTGCTCGATGGCGTGCACGGCCGCGAGCACGAAGCCCTCGAACAGCTTTTCGATGTCGTCGTACAGCCGGCTGTTCTCGATGGCGACCGCCGCCTGGCCGGCGAGCGCCGTCACCAGCTCGACGGTACGCTTGGAGTACGGCACGACCTGTTGCTGCACGTCCGCGGGCGTGGAGAGAATCGCGTCGAAGTTGCGCTTGCGGTTGATGAGCTGCAGCACGCCGATGATCTCGTCCTTGTGATCCTTCATGGGGATCACGAGCATCGACTTCGTGCGATAGCCGTAGCGCTCGTCGAACGAGCGGTTGATCGTGTACTCGACATCCGGCGGCAGGAAATAGGCGTCGTCGAGGACGAGGGGATCGCCGGTCACGGCGCAGTAGCCCGCGAGGCTGCCGCGATCCACCCCAATCGTGTGCTCGACGAACGGCGCTTCGGGCTTGGAAAACGTCTGCGCCAGCCGGAATCGCAGCCGCCGGTCGCCGTTTTCATTCGTCTCGACGAGATACAGACTGCCTGCGTCCGACTGCGTGATGCGGCGCGACTGGGTGAGGATCAGCTCGAGCAGGATCTTGATGTCGCGCTCGGTGCCGAGCGCGACGCCGATGCGGGTCAGCTCGCCGATCTCCCGGGCTCGCTGCGCCGCCTCGCCCCGTGCCCGCGCCGTCTCGGCTCGCGCCGCCGCTTCGCGAAACCCGGCGCGGATCGCGACCAGCAAGCGCCGCGGGCTCGTGGGCTGCGTCAGAAACCCCGACAGAAACTCGGTGGGGAGGCCCTCGGGGACGTCGGTCTCGCCATTGCGTCCCAAGGCGACGATCGCGCCCCCGGCGTCCACGAACGATCGCATGATGTCGACCGGGAAAATGGAGCGGCTTTCGGCATCGAGCAGGAATACTGTGGGCCGGTCATCGGTCACGGCGAGCTCTTTCGCCAGCCGGACGGGTCGCGCCTCCACCTGCGACGTCTCGAGCGCCGGCGCCACGGCATCGGGGCGCCACATCGGAGGATGGAGGAGAAGGTATCTCAGGTGCAGCAGCAGCCGGTTAGGACCGCTGCACCCGCTGCAGGCCGTCCTTCGCCTCAGCGTAATCGGGGAAGATGGCAATCGCGCGGTTGAACATCTCCACCGCCTTGTCCTTCTGGCCGTGGTCGGAATAGAGGAGCGCGCGCGAGTAATAGGTGAGCGCTTCGGTCGGCACCTGCCGACCCATCCGCTGGTCCGACGCCTGCCGCTGCAGCGCGGGCAGGTTCGCGTCCTTCATGAGGCGCGCCGCGATGTTGCGGATGATGTCGAACATGTGATCGCGCTGCATCCGCTCCGACTCGGTCTTCACGATCTCGCTGGTCTCGGTATTGACGAGGCGGACGTCCACGCGGAAATCGCCGTAGAAATCGACGAACGTGCCCATCACGACGTAGCGGGCGCCGACGAGCTTGCCGACTTTGGCGGCCGTCTGTGGATCGACGCGACCCTGCGCGCCAAGATTCTGCTCATCGAGCAGGCGCTGGATCTCCTGACGCTCGACCACCCGCGCCGCCGGATTCTGGGACAGCTCCGAAATCATCATTCCGGCGATGCCGCGCTCCAGGGCTTCGAAGTCTTCTTTGCCCTGACCGTAGGAGCCGCCGTTGCTGAAGGGGAGAACGGCGATCCCGGGACGGGTATCCTGGCTGCGCCCCCCCTGCTGCGCTCCCAGGAGCACCGGCACCAGGCTCAACACCGTCATGACTGCACGCGCGCGCATAGCTACTCCTTGGGTCACAGGGTCACCTGCATGCCTTCCTGGGCGGCTACGACTTCGAGCGATCCTCCGCGCGCTTTGGCGAACTTGCGCGCGGCCGCCAGCAAGCCATCCATCTCCTCATCGCCGTGCTCGGGCTCGTGGTGAAACAGCACGAGCTTCTTTGCGCCGGCATCCTGCGCCAGGGTCACAGCCTCTTCATAGGTCGAGTGGCCCCAGCCGCGGTGTTGCTCGAGCTCCTTCGGCGTGTACATGGCGTCATGAATGAGCAGATCGACGCCCTTCAAAAACGTCACGAAATGGCGCCGCCAGCTCGCCGAGACGTCGTAGTGGCCCCCGGTGCCCAGCTCGTTGTCCGTCACGTATGCTATGCTGGGCCCGCCTGTGGCAGGCGTGAGCCTGAATCCCAACGTCGTGCCGGGATGCCGCAGCTTCGTCGTCCGCACCCGGAACTCGCCGATCGAAAACTCGTCCATATCCACCTGCTGCACGGTCAGCTGTGCCGACAGGGCGTCGAGCGGCACGGGAAACACCGCCGGGTCCATCTGCTGCCGCAGGATCGCCTCGAGCGACGTCGTGCCCTGTCGCGATCCCCAGATGCGCACGGAGTTGCCCGGCGCGAAGAACGGCTTGAAGTGCGGCAGCCCTTGAATGTGATCCCAATGCGCGTGCGACAGCAGAATCTCCACTTTGGCGGCGCCGTTTTGTTTCGCGACCAGGTCTAGGCCCAGCGCGCGAATTCCGGTGCCCGCATCGAGGACGACCAGTTGCCCACCGCTGCCCTCGAGCGCGACGCACGGCGTGTTCCCGCCATAGCGGGACGTCGCGGGCCCGGGAGTAGGAATACTCCCCCGGGTTCCCCAGAAGGTCACCGTGTACGCCATGCGTGTCGGCACGCCGAAACTCGGCCTAAGTTACTGGTAATTAGAGACGTAGAACCGTGACGCGAGTCACGACCGCCCGGCCGCTTGCTCGAGCGAGCCGCGGTCTTTGATCACAATGTCCTTGCGACTTACGTCAATCAGGCCTTTGTCTACGAGCTCGCGCATCGTGCGCGACACCGTCTCGCGCGACGATCCGATCATCTGGGCGATGGTGTGATGGGTGAGTCGGCGCGTGATGCGCTGGCCGTCCGTTTCATCGGCGAGGTCGAGCAGGAGTTGGGCGACGCGGCCATGGACGTCGAGCAGCACGAGACTGCCGACTTTTTCGTCCACGCGGCGCAGCCGCCGCGAGAGCTCGCGCAACAGCGCGAGCCCGATGCCGGGTGAATGTTCGAGGATGGCTTGAAAATCCTCGCGGCGCAGGACGTACAGCGACGAATCTTCCATCGCGATGACGTGCGCCGAACGCGGCTCGTCGTCGATCAACGCCATCTCGCCGAAGAACTCTCCCTCGCCGAGCACCGAGAGGATGACTTCGCGGCCATCCTCGCCGATGAGGACGACTTTCACCTGACCCTTGGCGACGACGTAGAGCGCGTCGCCGGGATCGTCCTCGAACAGGATGACGGAGTTCTTGGGATAGGCGCGGTCGCGCGCCACTTCCACCACCCGCTGCAGGTCGGTGGGGGAGAGCTGGCTGAACAGCGGGACCTTTTGCAGCACGTCAGCGGCAGACACGCGAACAGCTTACGGCCTGTGTGTGGCGGTGTCAATTGAAGCAAAGCCTAAGCCTTGCAGCCAAGTTGCTGCGCTGACTATATTTCCGCACTTCGTTCCGTTCGACATTCAGGCAAGGATGTGTGCAGTGAAACCCGGGATTCACCCCAAATACCAGCGGGCAACCGTCCAGTGCGCATGTGGTAACACGTTTGTCACGCGCTCGACCATGCCCGTGATTCACGTCGAAGTCTGCGCCAGCTGCCACCCGTTCTTTACGGGCAAGCAGAAGCTGCTCGACACGGCCGGCCGCGTGGAGCGGTTCCGCCAGAAGTACGCCACCAAGGCGAGCTGATCCCGTGGAGACCCGACTCCGCCAAGCGCTCGCGCGGGCGGAGGAGGTCGCCCGGCAGTTGGCCGAGCCCGCTACCGCGCGGAATCCGGCGAAACTCAAACAGCTCGGTCGCGAACACGCCCAGCTCGACGCCATCCAGCGGGCGCACCAGCGCTTGGAGCGCCTCGATCGCGAGCTGGCGCAGGCGCGTGAAGTCCTCGCCGACAAGGACCCCGAGCTGTCCGAGCTCGCGCGTGCCGACGTCGAGCGACTCCGGCCTGAGATCGACCGTCTCGAGGCGGAGCTCGCGGAGCTGCTCACCCCCAGCGACCCCTTCGACGATCGCGATGCCATCGTCGAGATCCGTGCCGGCACCGGCGGCGACGAGGCGGCGTTGTTTGCCGCCGATCTGTTTCGCATGTACACGCGCTTCTCAGAGCGGCGCGGCTGGAAGGTCGAGATCCTCAGTCTATCCGAGGGCACGCTCGGCGGGCTGAAGGAAGCGGTGTTCGCGGCGCGTGGACCCAAAGCGTACGGCACGCTCCGCTACGAGTCGGGCGTCCATCGCGTGCAGCGCGTCCCCGTCACCGAGCAGCAGGGCCGCATCCACACCTCCGCGGCGACCGTCGCGGTCTTACCGGAAGCGGAAGAGGTCGACGTCAAGATCGAGGACAAGGATCTGCGCATCGACGTATTTCGCTCAGGCGGGCCGGGCGGCCAGAGCGTGAATACCACCGACAGCGCGGTGCGCATCACGCACCTGCCAACCGGCCTCGAGGTGAAATGCCAGGATCAAAAGTCGCAGCTGCAAAACAAGATCAAGGCCATGGAGATCCTGCGCGCGCGCCTGCTCGACCGCAGGGTGTCTGAGCAGGAGGCGGCCCGCTCGCGCGAACGGCGCGCGCAGGTAGGCACCGGTGACCGCTCGCAAAAAGTCCGCACGTACAACTTCCCGCAGAACCGGGTGACGGATCATCGCATCCACTTCACGACGCACAGCGTGGATCAAGTGCTGGATGGGAAGCTCGATGATTTGATCGCCGCCGTGAGACAGGCGCAGGAGAAGGAGCTTGTATAAGGCGGCTCACGAGGTCTGGGCAGCCGTATCCGGCACGACGCCGGGAGAAGCCTGGCTGCGGCGCCACGAGCCGAAGGCGCCGGAGACCGTCGCTCGGTTCGAGGAAGCCGTGGCGCAGCTCGAGCGCGGTGTGCCGTTCGCGTATGCCGTCGGGCGCGTGGGCTTCCGCACGCTTGACCTCGCGATCGATCGGCGCGCGTTGATTCCGCGACCGGAGACCGAAGGACTGGTCGAGCTCGTTCTGGCGAGATGCTCGACCGGACTCGTAGCGGATATCGGGACGGGCTGCGGTTGCATCGCGCTCGCGCTTGCGGTGGAAGGGCGGTTTGAGAAAATCGTCGCGGTCGAGCAAGCGGCCGCCGCTGCTGCGCTCGCGCGTGAGAATGTGAACCGTGTTGCGCCCGCCACCCCCGTCGAAATCCGCGAGGGGAACCTGCTCGCTCCGCTGGTGGACAAGGGAGAACGATTCCGCGTGATCGTGTCGAACCCGCCCTATCTGACCGCGGCAGAGTATGAGGAGCTGGATCCGTCGGTACGCGTGCACGAGCCTCGAGAGGCGCTGGTGAGTGGTGAGGACGGGCTCGACGCGACTCGCGCGCTCGTTGCAGGCGGCGCCGCGCTGCTCGAGCCAGGCGGCCTGCTGGCGCTCGAGATCGACGAACGGCGAGCCGATGCGATACGCACGCTGGCCCGTGACGCTGGATGGAAGGTTGAAATTCACGCCGACCTGTTCGGCTGCCCGCGCTATGCGCTGGCAACCCCCGGGCATGGCCCCGGGGCTAGAAAATCCTAGGAGGATTGGTGCTCGAGGAGAAGGCGGAAGACCTGGGTCGCGTGCTCGGTCAGACCGACGAATACAAGGCGTTGCGTCGCGCGACGGAGGCGTTGCGGGAGGATCAAGCGGTTCAGAAGGTGCTCGCGGAAGCGGAGCGGCTCGCGCAAGACATCGAGCGCGTCGCGCAACAGGGAAAGGAACCGACCAAGGAGGAGGTCGAGCAATACGACCGCGCACTCCAAAGCGTGCAGGGAAATCCGGTGTATCAGCAGATGGTTGCGGCGCAGGCGAATTTCGAGAAGCTGATGGCCCGAATCAATGCCCGGATTTACGAGGGCATCAAAAAGGGCGCCGCGAGTCCCATCATCACGCTCGGATGACGTTCATCGTCGTGGAGGGCCCGGAAGGCGCCGGCAAATCGACGCTGGTGCGGTGGCTCGGCGCCACGCTGCGCGCCGAAGGCCGCGATGTCCTGACGGTCCGGGAGCCAGGCGGCACGCCGATCGCCGAAGCCGCGCGGAAATTGGCGCTGAAATCGCGCCACGACCGGGCGTTTGGTGCCGAGCTGTTCCTGTTCCTGGCGGCGCGCGCCGATCTGGTGGAGCGCGTGATCCGGCCGGCGCTAGCGAATGGTCAAGTCGTGGTCGCCGACCGTTTCGGGCTGTCGACCATCGCCTATCAGGTCGCGGGACGGGGGCTGCCGAGGGCGGACGTGGAAGCCGCGTTACGGGTCGCGACAGGAGGCCTGACGCCTGACCTCACGCTGGTCCTCGACGTCCCTGTGACGCTGGGGCGCGAGCGCCAGCGGAACGCCGGCAAGGTGCGGGACCGCATCGAGCGGGAAGATGACACGTTTCACACACGGGTCCGGGAGGCCTATCGTAGCGCATCCGGGCCCGGGATTGTTCATATTGATGCCAGTCAACTAAGGAAGGCCGTCCAGGACGCCGCCTGGCGGGAAGTCACGGCGGTCACGAGTGGGACGTTTTCACTGAGGGGCACATAATGATTCGTCATAAAGGGTTCGTGGTTGCCGCCGTCGTGTCAGCCGCGCTGGTTTCGGGCGGCTGGTTCCTGCAGCGCGAAACGGAGCCGGCCGGATCGGTCTACCAGCAGGCACGCTTGTTCGACGACGTGCTGGCGCACGTCGCCGACTATTACGTCGATTCGCTCGACGAGCGCAAGCTGTACCAGATGGCGATCGACGGCATGCTCGACCAGCTGCACGACCCGTATTCCGTATTCCTCAAACCGGACGACTTCCGGCAGCTCTCCGAAGCGACGACCGGCAATTACTCAGGATTGGGAATTCAGATCGACGTGCGCGATGGCTGGATCACCGTTGTCGCGCCGCTGCCAGACACGCCTGCCGAGCGGGCCGGCATCCAAACCGGCGACCGTATCGTCCAGTTGGACGGCCGCTCGACAGAAGGGTGGAAGCAGGATCAGGCGGTGAAGGAGCTGCGCGGGCCGGCCGGAACGACGGCGGAGCTCGCGATCCGGCGCACCGGCGTCGATAAGCCGATCACGTACAAGCTCACGCGGGCGACGATTCACATCCGTTCGGTCGATCCCAGGATCACGATGATGCTCGACGACCGCGTCGGGTACATCGCGCTCTCGCCGGTGAGCGAAAGCTCCACGCGCGACGTGACCCAGGCGATCGATACTCTGCTGAAGCAGGGCATGAAATCGCTCATCTTCGATTTGCGCGGCAACCCCGGCGGGCTGCTGGATCAGGGCGTCGCGGTGTCGGATCTGTTCCTCGATCCCGGCAAGGCGATCGTGGAGACGCGCGGTCGCGCGCCCGGTTCATCGCACGAGTTCACCGACACCAAGCCGCAGCAGTGGCCGCGCCTCCCCATCGTCGTCATCGTGAACGGCGGTTCGGCGAGCGCCGCGGAGATCATCGCCGGCGCGCTCCAGGATCACGACCGCGCCGTGCTGATTGGGACGCCGACCTTCGGCAAGGGGCTGGTGCAGTCGTTCTGGAAGCTCACGCCCGAAACGGGACTCAAGCTGACGACCGCGCGCTGGTACACGCCCAGCGGCCGGACGATTCAGCGCGTCACGCGCAACGAAGCGGAGCAGGAGGCACAGGTGATCGCGGCGCAGCGCGGCAAGGATACGAAGATCGATTCGACCGCGGTGTTCCACACCGATGCCGGCCGGACGATCTACGGCGGCGGCGGGATTCGGCCCGACATCTACGTCGTCGGGGACACCTTCACCACGGCGGAACGGGCGTTCAAGTTCGGCGACAAGGCTCCGCTGTACCGCGACGCGCTGACGGCCTACGCGATCGAGCTGAAGGAAGGCAACCGCCTGCTGTCGCCGAACTTCACGGTCACACCGGGAATGGTGGACGAGATCGTGCGCCGCATCCGCGCCAAGGGCGCCGACCTGCCCGATTCGGTCGTCGCCGGTGCGCGGACGTTGATTGCGCAAGAGGTGGGGTACGAAGCGGCGCGCTACGTCTTTGGACGCTCGGCTGAATTCCGCCGCCGGGTGGCGGATGACCAACAGGTCAAACGCGCCCTGGCACTGGCCGATCGGGCCCGCTCGCCGCAGGATCTGCTCACGCTCGCCAACACGCAGCGCCCTTCACCAGAACGCAATCGGTGAGCCAACAGGCTTCCCGCGCGATCGGGCTCATCGGGCCCGGTCGCGCGGGAGTCGGACTGGCTTTAGCTCTGGCCCGGGCGGGCTATTCGGTCCGCCTCCACGGGCGAAACAAAAAAAGCCTCCCCGCACCACTGAGGCTGACCGTCGGCGACGGAGGTAAGCCGCCGCCCTGGCTCGGCGAGACCGACGTCGTCATCCTGACGGTCCGCGACGACGCGATCACGCCGCTCGCGACGTCCCTGGCGAACTCGCGCGCCATCAGCGAGCGCCACGTCGTCCTGCACCTCTCGGGCGTCCAGGGACAGGAAGCGCTCGGCCCCCTCGTCACCAGCCGCGCGGCACTTGGCTCATTTCATCCACTGCAAACGATCGTCGAGCCGGAGCTGGCGGCGGCGCGTCTCAAAGGCGCGTGGGCGGCAGTCGAAGGAATGCCGCGCGCGGTCGAAGCTGGCGAGCGGATCGCGAAAGACCTGGGCATGCGTCCGTTCCGGATCGCAACCAAGTCCAAAGCGATCTATCACGCGGGCGCGGTCTTCGCGTCGAACTATCTCGTGGTCGTCGAGGCGATCGCGCAGCGGCTGCTGCGCCACGCCGGCCTATCGGATGCCGATGCCTGGGCAGCGCTGCGGCCGCTGGTCGAAGGGACGTTCGAGAACCTGAGCCGGCACGAGCCGCGCGAGGCCCTCACGGGCCCGGTCGTACGCGGGGACACGGCGACGATCGTGCGTCATCTGGAGTCGCTGGCGGTCGATGATGCGAAGTTGTACCGTGCGCTCGGGCGAGCGGCCCTCGAGCTGGCACAGAAGCAGGGGATGGACGAAGAGACCGCGGAGAAAGTCGCCGAGGCGCTGGCTACTGATCTACCACCCGTACTCCGGAAGTCGGGGCGAATCTAAACTCTCGATCGGGAATCGCCCCGTTCACCGTGAGATGCTGCAGCGTAATCGTCCGGCGTTGGCCCGAATTCTCGACAATCTCGATCCGCCGTATCAGTCCATCCGGCTTCGCGATCCAGACCGTCGCTGCTGAATAGGGAAGATCGGCCGCCCGCGGCGTCAGCGCGATGACGTCGACCGCGGCGTCGCCGATCGAATCGGCCCGCACGTAGCGCACGCTGTAGTGCTCGCGCGGGTGCTCGACGAATTGGCCAATGAGATTGGGGCCTGTGGTTCCCGTGCCCGGGATCGTCGTGCGAATCACCTGCCCGGGTGTGGTACTCGGCGTGTAGAGCCAGAGGCGGCGGCCATCGGCGACGATGCGATCGTTCTTGGGCTCGGTGAATCGCATCGCAAAATAGTTTGGTCGACGCTGGTACAGCCGGCCACGCGTGCTGTCCGGATCGCCGAGCATCGGATTGTCGATGATTTGTACGAAGTCGGCCTGGAGCGTGCGGACGGTATCGAATGTTGCCGATGCGCGGTCAAGAATGGCCAGCGGATCCTGGGCGGATGGGCGGATGGGCGGATGGGCGGATGGAAGAAGAAGCGTCAGCACCAGCGATCCGCCGATCCGGCGATCCGTCAATCCGCCGGCCCTCACGCCCCCACCGCCGCCGGTTCCGCCACCCGTCGCCCAATGGCTTCAGCGATAATGCGCACCTCACGCATCAGCTGCGCAAACTGATCCGGGAAGAGCGACTGCGCGCCGTCCGACAGCGCTTCCTCGGGATTCGGATGCACTTCAACCATGATGCCGTCTGCGCCGGCGGCGATCGCCGCGCGCGCCATCGGGATCACCTTGTCGCGCAGGCCGGTGCCGTGCGACGGGTCGGCGATGATCGGCAGATGCGACAGCTTGTGCACGACCGGAATGGCCGTCAGATCGAAGAGATTGCGCGTCGCGGTGTCGAAGCTGCGCACGCCGCGCTCGCAGAGAATGACGTCGTGGTTGCCTTCGGCCAGCAAATACTCCGCCGACAACAACAGCTCCTGCACCGTGGCGCTGATCCCGCGCTTGAGCAGGACGGGCTTGCCGCAGCGACCGGCAACCTTGAGCAGCGAGAAGTTCTGCATGTTCCGGGCGCCGATCTGCACGATATCGGCCATCTCGGCGACCCAGCCGAGGCCACTCTCATCCATCGCTTCGGTGCAGATCAGGAGTCCGGTCTCTTCACGCGCCCTGGCGAGCAGCCGCAGGCCTGGCTTCCCGAGTCCCTGGAATGAGTAGGGCGAGCTGCGCGGCTTCCAGGCGCCGCCGCGGAGGACGACCGCGCCCGCTTCCTTTACCTGCCGGGCCGCCTCGATGATCTGCCGCTCGGTTTCGACGGAGCACGGCCCCGCGATCACGACAACTTCGCTGCCACCGAACGCCACTCCGCCGGCCAACCGGACGATCGTGGGATCGGCCTTCCACTCCCGGCTGACCTGTTTGTACGGCTGCGAGACGTGAATGATCTCGTGCACGCCGGGCAGGCCTTCGAGCCGCGATGCATCGACCCGTCCGTCGTTGCCGACCAGGCCGACCGCGGTCCGCTGCGTACCTGGCATGGGCTGCGCCTGATAGCCCATCTCCTCGATGACGGAGATGACTTTCTGTACTTCATCGCGCGTTGCTCCATGCCGCATCACGATCAGCACGATTAACGTCTCCCCCCCCCCCCCCCCCCCCCCCCCCCCCCCCC
>WNFB01000768.1_pt1 | contig 26850 bp, 25 predicted proteins | sample 5400501 | NCBI WGS metagenome assembly WNFB01 (sample SAMN13153341, study PRJNA577476) | soil metagenome | isolation source: 200 cm saprolite under Douglas fir tree site 2 hole 1 | place: USA:California | collected 2015-04-18 | reverse complement strand
AACAACATACTTGACTCATCCAGCGGGCCACTGTCCTTGATCAGCGGACAAAGATGCCCCGGCCGATGACGGTGTGCACAAGGCCCTCGGAGCGCAGCACCCGGGGTCACCAGGGAGTGCGACGGCTGCATCGCTGCGCATGCCCGCGGCGCGGCGCGGCAGGGGGCGAGCGAGCAGGAGGTCGCCGAGGCGCTCGGCGTCGCGATCCTGATGAACGGCGGGCCGGGGACCGTCTGGGCGCCCCGGGCCTACGCCGCCTTCCGGGAGTTCGCCGCCGACCGCTAGAACGCTTGGACAACGTCAGTGCCGCGCGCTAGCGTCCTCCCCTGACGGCACCGGGAGGAGTCCGAGAGTGGAGTCTGAGAGTGGAGTCTGAGAACAGGTTCGAGTCCGCGCTGAGCACGACGCAGGGCGGCACGGAGGCGGCGCTCAAGTCGGCGGGCGCGCTGACCAGGGAACTGCGTAAGGCCAAGACATCGGCAGCGGGCGGCCAGGTGCGTGAGCTGAGGCGCGCACTGGACGCTGCGGCCGCCATGGCCACCGAGTTGTCGGCCGCGGTTGGCGAGGTGCGCGCCTCGCTCGACTTCGACGAGACCGCCTACCTGGCGTCCGGCGACTACGCCAAGGAGCTGCTCGCCGCCGCCGCCGAGCGCGGGGTGCGGATGTTCGAGGAGGACGAGCGGCTGCTCTGTTACCCCTCGCTGGTCAGGGTCGTGCCGAATGATTCTGTCATCGAGATCGACCGCCGGCGTGAGCGGCGGCTGCGGCCTTCGGTGGTGGTCGGACTGCTGGCTGCGGCGCAGCAGCGGCCGCCGCGGTTCCGCGCCGAGCAGTTCCTGGAGAGCCTGGCCGGCGGCTACGAGCTGGTGATCGCCCGGGCGGGGAAGAACCCGGACGCGGTCGCGCGCCTGACGGACATCTGGTCGGCGCTGACCCTGCTGCCCGGCCAGGCGAAGGATTACACCCGTCCGGAATTCGCCCGTGACCTTTACCTGCTCGACCAGAGCGGCGTCCAGCAGACCAGGGAGGGCCGGGTGCTCCGCTGGCACGCGAGCAGCGGCACCCGGACCGCCGGAGTGCTCACGACCGTTGCCCGCACCGGGCAGCAGCAACGCTACTGGGGCGTGTCCTTCACGACCGGAGCGCCGCGATGACCGGGCCGGGCCCGGCGCTGCAGCCGAGCGGCGTGCTGGGCGGGGGCGTCCTGAAGGTGGACGACTACGCGACCTTCCTCGCCGGTGAATACCTGACGGCGTATCTCCCGTCCGGCGGGGCGGCGGTCAAGGTGGCCGTGGTGGGCGACGGCGGCGCGGCGGACCGGCTGTGCTCGGCGCTGGCCGCCGCCACCGCCGAGCACGGCGGCCTGTATGTCAGCCTGACCGCCGAGTCGACCCGGGTGCACATGGTGGACCAGATCTACTTCGCCATATCCCGGGCCGTCGACTGGGAGGCACTGGCCGCCGACCGGGTGCGCGCCGCCTACCAGAGCGCGGCCTTCCCCGTTCCCGACGGCATCGGGCTGACCGTGGCAGACGTAGCCCGCCACCACGACGTGGATGTCCGCGAGCTCTACCGCAGCGTGCGCCGGCTGCTTGAGCGCAACCTGCTGGGCAATCCGGTGATCACGGCCGAGATGGGCCGCGCGATCTTGCGGCTCGCCCAGGCACAGCTGGGCGCCGGGGACGTCGACGTGGCCGAGCATGAGGCAGTGCTCAGCTGGCTGCACGGCGAGCTGCGCTCGATCAGCGCGCTGCGGTCGGCGCTGATCTACGCGCGGATCGGCAGGCACAACGCGCGGGAGATGATCACCTCGACGGCAGCGCTGCTGCTGGCGGCCGGCCACGGCGGGCTGGTCGTGCACCTGGACTATGCCAGGATCGCCGAGGCCCGCCGGCCCCCGGCCGAGGCGAGATCCGGCTTCTACTACTCCAAGGCCGCGGCCCTGGACGCGTACGAGGTGCTGCGGCAGTTCATCGATGCCACCGACGAGCTGCGCGGCGTTCTCGTGATCGCCGTCGTGCCGCCGCAGCTGATGACCGATGAGCTGCGCGGCATGCCGGCCTACACTGCGCTGCAGCTCCGGGTCGCTGATGAGGTGCGGGACCGGCGCCGGGCTAACCCGTTCGCGGCGCTTGTCCGTCTTGAGGTCAGGCTGGAGGCAGTGGCATGACCACGACGATGACCGCCGACCTGGTCGCCCGCCGCCGGGCAGTGGAGGCGCTGCGCTCCGGCGTGCCCAGCTGGGACGCGGTAGCCGTGCTCGGCTCGGGACAGCCGGCGGCGGAGGACCGGTTCACCGCGCTCCTTGAGCGGGTGCGCGAGGCAGGCCGGCCTGCGGCCCAGCCGTCCGGGCTACTGCTCGGCGGCGGTTTCGGCACCGGGAAGAGCCACCTGCTGACCCACCTCAGCCACCTGGCCATGTCGTCCGAGTTCGTCGTGAGCACTGTCGTGATCAGCAAGGAGACGCCGCTGCACGACCCGGTGAAGACCTTCAGGGCAGCGATAGCCGGCGCGCTGGATCCTGGCCGCGCGCACGGTGTGCTCGCCGACTCGGCCGGGGATCTCGACCCGGATACGCCGCGGTACGCGGAGCTGAGCCGCTGGGTGAACTCCCCGGCGAGCGGCCTGGACGAGCGCTTCGCCGCGACATTGCTCTGCCACGAGCGGCTTCGCGGCGGCGAGGTGCCCGGCAGCGACGAGACCATTGACGCGCTGGTGCGGTTCTGGGGCGGTGAGCCGCTGCGGATGCCCGACCTGCGCCGGACGCTCAAGTCCGTCGGCGCGGCCGGCCTCTACAGCTTCACCCCGATCACCGCCAGGGAGCTGGCGCGCCAGCGATTCTGGTTCGTCGCCCGGCTGCTGCGAGCCGCCGGGCATGCGGGGTGGGTGATCCTCTTCGATGAGGTGGAGCTCATCGGCCGCTACTCCGTGCTGCAGCGCGGCCGCTCCTATGCCGAGCTGGCCCGGTGGCTGCACGGGGATGCCGCCGACCCTGAGGTACCGATCGTCCCTGTCTTCGCGATGACCGACGACTTCGAGGCGGCGGTGCTGGCCGGCAAGGGCGACCACGAGCAGATCCCGGTGAAGCTGCGGGCGAAGCAGTCAGCGGAGTGGGACGAGATGGCCGGGCTGGCCGAGGCGGGGATGCGCCACATCGAGCACGACATGCTCCTGCTGGAAACCCCGGACGACGAGGACCTGAACCGTGCCTACGCCACGCTCAAGCGGCTGCATGCCGAGGCATTCGGCTGGTCGCCGCCGGACGTGGCCGGCCTGGAGCGGCTGGGCGCCACCCGGATGCGCCAGTACGTGCGAGCCTGGATCAACGAGTGGGACCTGATCCGGCTCGATCCGGAGTTCCGTCCGGAGAGCGTGGCCGCCGATGTAGTCGCCAGCGACTACCGCGAGGATGACGTCCTTGATGGCGGCTCTGGCTAGCTTCCGCCCTCGGCCGCGGTTGCGGCCGAGGGCGGCCGGGTCGACGGGGGGTGGCCGGGGTGGGTGGCGGAGGCGAGCGACAGCGCCGGATCAGCCGACTAGCGTCTTGACCGCGCTGGTCAGGCCGGTCAGGGCGGCCTTGGCGTCGGCGAAGTACATGCTGGTCTTCGGGTTCGAGTAGAGCTCGTTGTCAATGCCCGCATAGCCGTGGCCCATCGATCGCTTGATTACGATGATGCTCTTGGCCTGGTCCACGTCCAGGATCGGCATCCCCGAGATGGCCGTCCCCGGCCGTCTGGCAGCCGGGTTGGTGACGTCATTGGCGCCGATCACCAGCGCCACGTCGGTCCGGCCGAACTCGGGGTTGATCTCGTCCATCTCCTTGAGCTGCGGATACGGCACGTTGGCCTCGGCCAGCAGCACGTTCATATGCCCGGGCATCCGGCCGGCCACCGGGTGGATGGCGTAGCTGACCTCGACACCGCGCGACTCCAGCAGATCCGCCAGTTCGGCGACCGCATGCTGCGCCTGGGCAGCGGCCAGCCCGTAGCCGGGCACGATGATCACCTTGGACGCGTAGGCCAGCTGGATGGCCGCGTCGTCGGCCTCGATCGCCCGCACTCCGGCGCCGGCGCCCGGCAGCACGGCGACGGCCGAGTCGCCGGTGCCGAACCCGCCGACAATGATGTTGCCGATCGAGCGGTTCATGGCGTCGGCCATCAGCTTGGTCAGGATGCCGCCGGAAGCGCCGACCAGCGCGCCCGCAATGATCAGCGCCCAGTTGCCGATCACGAAGCCGGCCATCGCCACCGCCGTCCCGGTGAACGCGTTCAGCAGCGAGATGACCACCGGCATGTCAGCGCCGCCGATTGGCATCACCATCGACACCCCGAACACCAGCGCCGCCGCGATGACGACCACGAGCAGGGCCAGGCTCGGGGCGCCGATCAGGTACCCGCCGACGGCCAGCGTGATCGCCGCGAGCAGCAGGTTGACGGAGCGCGAGCCGGGGAAACTGACCGGCGCCGAGGTGATCAGCCCCTGCAGCTTGCCTGCGGCGATGATCGAACCGGAGAACGTCACCGCGCCGATGATCACGTCGAGCAGGGTCGTCACCGTGATCGAGCCGGGCACCCCGCGGCCGACGTCGGCCAGCCGCATGTAGTCGTGGATGCCGACCAGCGCCGCCGCCCCGCCGCCGACCGCGTTGAAGACGCTGACCAGCTGCGGCATCGCCGTCATCTGCACGGTCCGCGCCGAGTACAGGCCGGCCCCGGCCCCGACGAGCGCCCCGGCCGTCATCACAATCCACCCGGTCACGCTGATCGCGCCGGAGTGAACGATAAGGGCAAGCGTCGCCGCCACCGCCGCCACCATGCCGGCGGTGGACACCTGGTTGCCGCGGCGCGCCGTCGCCGGGTTGTTCATCAGGTGCAGTCCAAGCACGAAGCAGGACGCCGCCGCGACGTAGATCAGCTGGATGGTAGTGCTGAACGCGGTCATGACTGCTTGCCGTCCTGCGCCACGGCGGTGCCAGGCCGCCGGCGGAACATCTTGAGCATCCGGCCGGTCACCACGTACCCGCCGACCACATTCATCGCGGCGAACGCGGCGGCGACGAACGCGATCACGTACCCGATCGCGTTATTGGCGGTGACGGCGATCAGCATGGCGCCGGCCAGCACGATCCCGTGGATCGAGTTGGCTGCCGACATCAGCGGCGTGTGCAGGGTGGCCGGAACCTTGCTGATTACCTCGAAGCCCACCCACAGGCTGAGCACGAAGATGACAAGGTCAGTCAGCAGTGCCGTCGACACGGGCAGTACCTCCAGCTGGATCGGCCGGGACGGGCTCGCGGGCAGCAGGCTCGGTCAGGGCGGGATGAATGACGTGGCCGTCCCGGCTGATGACCACACCTGCCTGCAGCTCATCGGACAGGTCAATGACCAGCTCGCCGTCTTTCACCATGTACAGCAGCAGGGCGCTGATGTTGCGTGCGTACATGGCTGACGCGGCGGTCGGCATCGTCGACGGCAGGCTGCCCGCCCCGACCAGCGTGACGCCGTTCTCTGTGGTCACCGTATCGTCCGGCACGGAGCCGTCGACATTGCCGCCAAGATCGCTCGCGGCCATGTCCACCACGACGGATCCCGCCGCCATCGACTTGAGCGCGTCCGCGGTGACGAGCACCGGCGGGCGCCGGCCAGGAACCTGGGCGGTGGTGATCACCACGTCATGCCGGGCGATGTGCGCGGTCAGCTCATCCTGCTGGGCCTGCCGCTCGTCCTCGGTGAGCGCGCGAGCGTACCCGCCGTCGCCGGCCGCCGGGCCCACCGCCGTCAGCTCAAGGAAGGTAGCGCCGAGGGACTCCACCTCGGTTTTCGTCTCCGGGCGCACGTCGTAGGCCGTCACCACTGCGCCGAGCCGCCGGGCCGTCCCGATCGCCTGTAGTCCAGCGACCCCGGTGCCGAGTATGAGCACTCTGGCCGGACGCGCGGTGCCGGCCGCCGTGATCAGCAGCGGGAAAAACCGGCCGAACGTGGCCGCCGCCAGCACTGCCGCCTTATAGCCGGCGATGTTGGCCTGGGACGACAGGGCGTCCATCGACTGGGCCCTGGGCAGCGTCCGCGGGATGAGGTCGAGGCTGATCGCGGTCACGCCGGCCGCGGCCAGCCGCGCCGCCAGCGAGGGATCGGCGAGCGGCGCCAGCATTCCGAACAGGGCCTGCCCGGGCCGCAGCCGGGAGATCGCCCGCTCGTCGGGCCGCCCGACCATCAATATGACGTCGGCCGCGGCGGCTAGCTCGTCAGCCGGAAGGATGCTCGCCCCGGCCTCGGCGAAGGCACCGTCCGCCAGCCATGCCCGGTCGCCTGCGCCGGATTCCACCAGCACCTCGAGCCCGGCGGCGCGCAGTTTTGTCACCGCCTCAGGGACGAGCGCAACCCGCCGCTCACCCGGAGCGGCCTCCTTGACAACAGCTACCTTCATAGGCTCGACCTCAGACCTAAGGACCTGGATAAGTCAGGGATAGTGGCAGGTCAGGGATGCGGTCGGCCGAGCCGGGCCGCAGCCCACAGTATGGACCTTACCGGGCGCGCCGACCTGCTGGCCTGCTGACTCCGGGCGTCGGTGGCCATCGAGACGGCGCGGGATACCGTCATGGAGAACGGTGGGCACATCGAGGGAGGCGAGCGGCAGGACAATGGAGCCGGTGGTCATCCCCCCAGGTGACGATGCCTTGCGGCGGGAGGCTGGCGTGGTGCCGCGGGAGGCTGGCGTGGTGCCGCGGGAAGCTGCTGCAGTGCGGCGGGAGGCTGGCGTGGTGCCACGGGAGGCTGGCGTGGTGCCGCGGGAGGCTGGCGCAGCACCGCGGGAGGCTGGCGTGGTGCCGCGGGAAGCTGCTGCAGTGCCGCGGGAAGCTGGCGCGGTAGCGCAGGAGCATGCCGCGGCGCCATGGGGGGGCGTCGCCGTCCTGCGGGGACGTGCCGCGGTACTGCGGAGGTCCGGCGCCGGCCGGAGCCTGCCCAGCGTGCGCCGGCCGGATCCCGGCTCCGCGCTCGGCACGCCTGGGCTTGCCAGCGCGACAGCGAGCCCGCCGAACATTCTCATCACGTCTGCTGATTTCGTGCCTGATGCGATAGCTGGTGCCGCCGGCGGCCGGCGCGATCCGGTGGGTGCCGGGGGGTGGCGCGATCCTGGTGCCGCCGGGGGGCAGCGCGATGCCGGGACCGCCGGGGGGCAGCGCGATGCCGGGACCGCCGGGGGGCAGCGCGATGCCGGGACCGCCGGGGGGCAGCGCGATGCGGCGGGCGCAGACCTGCAGGCTGCGTGCGAGCGTGCCGCATCGGCCCTGGCCGGCTATGGATTCCTCGCGGTGATCGCACCTGGATTTGACGAGAATATCTGCCACAATATGATAAAGGCTGGCTTGCTCCCGTTGTGCCTGCCGATCGGTAAAGTCACTGAATTGCAGAACATGGTCGACGCCGATCCGGTGACGCTCCTGACGGTGCACATCGGCAATCGCGAGCTGACGGCGGGAGATAATTTTTCTGCTATTTTCGAGATCGCCGGGAGCGTTGACGGGCAGTTGCCGGGCGGCTGGGATGGTGGTCGGCCGGCGGGCCATCACGATGGCAATATCGCTGAGTCAGCGCGGGCAGGCCCGGCCGCGTTCCCGGCGATAGCATCGGCTCAGCTTGCTGACCGGATACGCGCTGCGCGGCGCCATATCTCTTCCGTCAATATGCCTTCTGACGTGCGAATACACCTGTACCGTCGGCTCTTGGCCTTGTGTGATGCGATGAAGGCTGCGGCCGCCGATCCGGCTCGCTGCGAGCAACGGCTTACCGCGCTGACGGCCGAGCTTGACCGCCTGGCCGCCACGCCCGGCGCGGGGAACTCGCCAGCGGGCAATTCCTGACAAATCGCGCTCGGCCATGTTCATTCTGCTGGCCGACCGCTTCTTAGAATCCTCGCCGACACGCCGGTAAATCCCTTGCGGGTGTTTGTGCAACCGCGCTGCATCGCCTAATTTCAGGCAGGTCAGAGGTCGCGAGCCCGGCAACCCTGTCCGCGCGACCTCCCGTTGGGGGAAACCGCAGGAGTGAGGAATGAACAAGCGTGACCTGATCGATGCGATTTCTGGCCGGATGGGAGATAAGAAAACCGCGGCCGAGGCCGTGAATGCGGTGCTCGACACCATCCAGTCGGCAGTCGCAAAGGGCGACAAGGTAGCCATTACCGGGTTCGGCGTCTTCGAGAAGGCCGTCAGGCCGGCCCGGACCGCGCGCAACCCGGCCACCGGCGCGTCCATCAAGGTGCCCAAGTCATCCGTCCCTAAGTTCCGGCCCGGGTCCGACTTCAAGGCGATCGTCAACGGCGAGAAGAAGATCACCGCAGGAAAGAGGTAGCGCGGGGCGACGGGCGGCGCGGGTGCGCCGCCCGCCGCCGGATCTAGTCCGAAGTTCCCCTCCGGATGCACTGATATCCGTGTTCACCAGGGGAAGCGTGGTGCACCATGACTACACGCAGACATGTAGATTCGCTGCCTGAAGCTCTATGACCTGGGCAAATATGACGGGCCCCAGATGCCTGGGGGGAACCTCGGTCTAGTCGGTGATACCCGGCCGGCGCGGCCCGGACGGCTCGTGCGGCACGGTCTGCGGCGGCCGGCTGATCGGCTGATCCGCTGATCGGCTGACCAATCGCTGGCTTGCTGGTCAGCGCAGCCCGGGCCGCTTGCGCAGGGCGGTCTGCAGCAGCCGGTCGATCAGCTGGGCGAACGGCAGGCCACTGGCCTCCCACATCTTCTGGAAGTACGACACGGGGGACAGGCCGGGAATCGTGTTGATCTCGTTGATCACGATCTGGCCGGCCGGCGTGTAGAAGAAGTCCACCCTGGCGAGTCCCTCGCAGGACACCGCGTCGAATGCCTCGGCGGCGAGGCGGCGGACCTCTTCCTGCGCCTCCGCGGGAATGGGCGCCGGGATCGCCATCCCGCTGGCCTGATCCAGGTATTTCGCCTCGAAGTCCCAGAACTCCTCGCCGCCGTCGATCAGCAGCTGCCCGGGAATGCTGGTGTCCGGCGTCCCGCCGTCCAGGCCCTCAAGCACCGAGCACTCGACCTCCACGCCCTCGATGGCCGCCTCGACAAGCACTTTCGGGTCGTACCGCCTGGCCGTCTCGATGGCTTCGTGCAGCCCGGCCATGTCGGTGGCCTTCGACGTGCCGATGCTGGAGCCGCCCCTGGCTGGCTTCACGAACAGCGGCCAGCCGAGCTCGGCGATCGCATCGAGGACCCGCTTGCGCTCAGGATGCGACGACTCGCTGCCGGAGCCCGCAGCCTCGCCGCCCTGGCCGCCCGGCCAGTCCCGTTCCCTGACGACGACGTGCGGCCCGACCCGCAGGCCGCGCGCCTTGAAGATCATCTTCATGTATTCCTTGTCCATGCTGACCGCGCTCGCCAGGACGCCCGCTCCCACGTAGCGGATGCCGGCCATCTCCAGCAGGCCCTGGATCGTGCCGTCCTCGCCGAACGGGCCGTGCAGGATGGGCAGCACCACGTCGACCTCGCCGAGCAGGTGCGGGATCTGCCCAGGCGCGGAGGCTGCCAGCGCGGCCGGCTGGCCGGCCGGGGACGTGACCTGGCCGCGTGGTTGTACAGTCGGCGGGCTCGCGGGCGGCCCGGCCGGGGACCCGGCGGGCCCGCGCGGCGGTGCTGCCAGCGGGCTGGCCGGCTGCCCGGCGGGCCCGTGCGGTGGTGCTGCCGGCGGGCTGGCCGGCTGCCCGGCCCAGGGCACGATCCGGCTGCCCGGCTCGGCGACAGCCTCCACCGACGGCAGTTCGCTGCCGGAGATAGCCAGCCGGCCCGGCTCGTCGGCGGCCAGTACCCAGTTGCCCTCGCGGGTGATGCCGACCGGAATGACTTCATAGCGGTCGCGGTCGATGGCGCCGAGCATGTTGCCGCCACCCATGCAGGACACGGCGTGCTCCGGGCCCCTGCCGCCGAAGACAACCGCCACCCTGATCTTTCGCTGCACGTGCACGCTTCCTCCGCTGTCGGGCCCCACGCCAGGGGCGAAGGCATCAGACGCCATAGCGTTCCGGCTTGGCGCTGCGGCTGGCCAGCAGGACAGCCGCCTCGCTGACCGCCAGGCCATCCCTGACGACTGCCTCCATGACCTCCGTAATCGGCATCTCCACGCCATGCTTGCGGGCAAGCTCCAGCACGGACTGCGATGACTTGACGCCCTCGGCGACCTGCCGGGTCGCGGCGATGACAGCGGCGATCGGCATGCCGCGGCCCAGGTTCTCGCCGAACGTGCGGTTGCGGGACAACGGCGAGCTGCAGGTGGCGACTAGGTCGCCCATCCCGGCCAGGCCGGCGAACGTGTGCTGGTCCGCGCCGAGCGCGGCGCCGAGCCTGGCCATCTCGGCCAGGCCGCGGGTGATCAGCATGGCCCTGGTGTTGTCGCCAAGGCCCATGCCGACCGCGATGCCGACGGCGAGCGCGATGACGTTCTTGACCGCGCCGCCCAGCTCGCAGCCGGTCACGTCGGGGTTCGTATACGGCCGGAAGTATCCGGTATGGCAGGCCCGTTGCAGCTGCTCGGCGGCCGGCTCATCGGTGCAGGCAACCACGGTTGCCGCGTACTGCCGCTCGGCGATCTCGCGGGACAGGTTCGGTCCCGAGATGACCGCGATCTGCCTGGCAGGCAGGCCGGCGACCTGGGCGATCACCTCACTCATCCGGTTGCAGGTGCCGACTTCGATACCCTTCATCAGGCTGACGAGCAGCGCCCCAGGCGGCAGCAGCGGCGTCCAGCTGGTCAGGTTCTCGCGGAGCGACTGTGCGGGCACAGCGAGCACGACCAGATCGGCGTCGGCCAGGGCCTCGGCCGGATCCGCGGTCGCGCGCAATGCCTCGGTAAGGGTGATTCCAGGCAGGTAGTCGGGGTTCTCGCGGGTTGCGCTGATCGCTTCGGCAAGCGCAGGCCTGCGGCCCCACAGCACCGTGCGGGTTCCCGCGTCGCAGAGCACCTGGGCGAAGGTCGTGCCCCACGATCCGGCGCCCATCACGGCAGCCCTCACGGTGGCGTTGCCTCGGCCGGGTGCGAGTCGTCCGGACCATCCGTTATTCCTGATTTTTGTCCGTCGTCCCCGGCGGGGTGTTCCGTGCTCGGCTGTACCTTCGCCAGCTCCTGCAATTCCTGCCGGGCCTGGCGGCGGGCGATCGCCGGATGGTAGGGCTCGGCCGGCGGCTCCGCGCCGCGCAGCTCGCTGAGCAGGCGGGTGATGTCGGCCATGATGACCGCGGTGGCCGCGCGCAGCGTCTGGCTGGTCAGCGGCTGGCCAGCGAAGGCGGACAGGTCAACCGGCGGGCCGGCCAGGATCTGCACCGTCCGGCGCGGCACCAGGTGCGGCCGGAGTGTCCCGTACGGCAGGATCTGCTGCGCTCCCCAGTGCGCGACCGGGATGACGGGCGCGCCGGTGGACAGCGCCAGCCGGGCCGCGCCGGTCTTGGCCACCATCGGCCACAGGTCCGGATCCCGCGTGACGGTCGCCTCCGGGTAGAAGATGACGCACGCGCCGTTCCTGAGCCCCTCCTCCGCGTCCCTGAGCACGAGGGCGGCGTCGGCCTGGTTACGGTGCACCGGCAGCTGGCCGAGCGCCCGCATGATGTACCCGAGCCCTTTGATCTCGAAGAGCGTCGACTTGGCCAGGAACACCGGGTAGCGGCCGGCGTGGTCGCTGAACAGCGACAGCGCGAACACGTCCGCATAGGACAGGTGGTTCGCGGCCAGGATCATGCCGCCGTCGGGCGGGAAGTTCTCGTGCCCGTGCCAGTCGAGCTTCATCAGCATCGGGATCAGCGGTCGCAGGATTATCTTCGAAACTCCCCGCCAGGCGCGGGAGTAGCTGCCGACGACGCGCTTGCTCATTTGATCAGTCTCCCGGTTACCGTGGCACCGTGTCGAGGCGGCACCAGTGTCCAGGGCGGATCGGGTGCCGGGCAGGATCGGGTGCCGGCCGGATCGGCGTGCAGGGCAGGATCAGACCATGGCCAAGGAAGCCCCGCTCAGCTGGTCGCTGGTGATTCCCGTCAAGGTACTTGCCCGCGCGAAGTCCCGGCTCACCAGCCTGGCCGGCCCGCGCCGGGCCGAGCTGGCCCTGGCCATGGCCGCGGACACGGTCGCCTCGGCCATTGCCTGCCCGGCAATTGGCGCGGTGATCGTGGTGACCGACGATGGCGCTGCCGGGGCTGAGCTAGGCGACCTGGGCGCGCACGTCGTGGCCGATGAGCCAGCTGCCGGGCTCAACCCGGCGCTCGTCTTCGGCGCGGCGTATGCCGACGCCCGCTGGCCCGGGCGGGGCAGGGCGGGACTCGCAGCCGACCTGCCCGCGCTCGACCCGGCAGAGATCGGCCGCGCGCTGGCCGCGGCGAGCGGGTGGCCGGAGGCGTTCGTGCCCGACGCGGCTGGCTCGGGGACGACGCTGTACACGGCAGGGCCGGCGGCCGCGTTCCGCCCGCGGTTCGGTCCCGGGTCGCGCGACCGGCACCGGGCGGGCGGCGCGGCCGAGCTTGACCTGCCTGACGTGCCCGGGCTGCGGCGCGACGTGGATACGCCGGCCGACCTGCGCGGCGCCGCCGAACTCGGGCTCGGGCCGCGGACCGCCGCCCTGGCGGCAGAACTGGCCTAGGTCAGTGTCCCGCGTGGCCTGGCGCGGCCCGGCGCGGCCTGGCGGGCGCCGGTCGTGCGGTGCCTGGCTGCTGCCGCCCCGCCGCGTCGCATCGGGCCCACCCGGTTGCACGCAGAGCACGCAGGTCAGAGCCGCAACGAGGCTAGATGTGGACGATCGGGCAGGTCAGGGTCCGGGTGATTCCGTTCACCGACTGGATCTGCGCGACAACGAGCCTGCCGAGATCATCGACATTTTCGGCCTGGGCCCGGACGATGACGTCGTACGGGCCGGTGACGTCGTCGGCCTGGGTTACGCCATCGATCTGGCCGATGTTCACGGCAACGTCGGCGGCCTTGCCGACCTCTGTCTGAACGAGGATGTAAGCGTGCACCATGCGGTCCTCCCGGGGCGCCACTGTGATCGCCACGCTACCTTAGGTACTGGCCGCCCACTGCGGCAAGGGCCCAGGCCGCGAAGAGGTCTGGCGGCCCGGCAGGCAGGCTCCGGCTTTCCCGGGCGGCGGCATGGCGGATGGCTGGATGGCGGCGAGACAGGCAGCGGCAGCGGACTGGCGGGGGGCTCACATCACCGTCGCGGATCTAGGTGAATTCGGTCTCATCGCGGCGATGAAGGCCTTGCTGCCCGCGGGCACGGCGCAGCTTGTCGGCATCGGCGACGATGCGGCAGTGATCCGGGCGCCCGACGCCCGGGTGGTAGCGACCATGGACCTGCTTGTCGAGGGGCGGCATTTCCGCCGTGACTGGTCAGCTGCGTTCGACGTGGGCTGCAAGGCGGCGGCGCAGAACCTGGCGGACATCGCGGCGATGGGCGCTGTCCCGACCGTCCTGCTGGTGGGATTCGCCACGCCGGGCGATGTGCCGGCGGACTGGGCGCTTGACCTGGCCCGCGGCCTGGCACAGGAAGCCGCGCGGGCCGGGGCATCGGTGGCAGGCGGGGACGTAAGCAGCGCCGAGGCGATCATGATCGCGGTCACCGCGCTGGGCGACCTGGCCGGCCGTGAGCCGGTCACCAGGGGCGGGGCGCGGCCAGGAGATCAGCTGGCGATCGCGGGCGTGCTCGGCCGGTCAGCGGCGGGTCTGGCGCTGCTCAAGGCCGGCCTGGCGGAGCCTGCCGTTCTCGTGGCGGCCCACCAGCGGCCGCAGCCGCCGTACGACGCGGGGCCGCAGGCTGCGGATCTCGGCGCCACCGCGATGATCGACGTCAGCGACGGGCTCGCGCAGGATCTCGGCCATGTGGCCGCGGCCAGCGGAGTGCGCATCGACATCGACACCACGCGGCTGGCCGGTGACCCGCAGCTCGCCGCCGCGGCGTCGGCCCTGGGCGCGGACCGGCTCGGCTGGGCGCTCACCGGCGGCGAGGATCACGCCCTGGCCGCAACCTTCCCGCCCGGCACCGAACTGCCAGCGCGCTGGTCGGTGATCGGAGCGGTGGCGGCAGGCCGCGGGGTACGGGTGGACGGGGGCAGTTCGCCAACGCACAGTGGATGGGATCATTTCCGCTGAACAGGCAACAATTACTTCCAGCATCTGATCGACTACTTTCTCAGCACTAGCTCGCAGGAAAGTTGCTTGATATAAACCCCCCGATGCCACAACACCGTAAAGCCGAGGTCAGGCCCTGGTATGCGCCGAGGGCGGTTGTTGTCATGCGGGCCGGGCGTTCCGCCCGTCCAGCGGGCACCTCACGGCACCGGACCAGGGCCAGGACGGGCTCCGCCGATGCCGATGCCCGGCCGGCACGGTCAGCGTGGCCGACCTCCTTCACCCGCCTCATCGCACTCGTCCGGCAGAGACGTCCGGGCCGGGCGGCCCGCCCGGCCCGCCCGGCGCGGTCAGTTCGCGGCATGCTCATGACGCCGTGGCTCTCGGCCGGCGCTGGCATCGTGGTTGCCGCCGGGCTCGCGCTGAACCTCCCGCATGCGGTGCTGACCTACAGCCCGACCTATCCAGGAACGAAATGCCGGGTGCCGGCCTGCGGCAGCGGCACGCCGCAGCATGTGCCCGGCAGGCTGACGACAACCAACCCGGGCATCGAGCTGAAGCGCGCGAGGCATGTCCACTCCGGCCGGCCTGCCGCGGCCGGCGGCGGGCAGGCGAAGGCCCCCGCGGTCACGCCGGCCTGGACGCCGCCGATTCCCGCGCACGCCAGGCACCGGGGACCGCACCGCGGCACCGCTGCCTACATTCAGTACCGGACTATGCAGCGCTGGCCGTCCGGCTTTGCCGCGGTGATCACGATAACGAGCCAGCGGGACCTCGATAGCTGGCGCCTGTCGTTTCGGTACCCGGGGGTTCATATCGACTCCGTCGCCGGAGCGAAATGGGCGGCCCGCAGCAATGGCGACGGCGGCGTGGCAACGCCGGTCCCCTGGCCGTGGGGCGGGCCGACCGGGAGCCTGATCAGGATCATGATCATTGCCAACGGGACGCCCGGGCAGCCGACCGACTGCCGGTTCGACGGAGCCCACTGCCGCTTTGGCTGACCGGCAACGCCAGCCGGGCGCCGCGCAGGTCGCTGACAGCATGGCCGCTCCCGGCCAGCACGCGCCCGGCGGGCCAGCACGCCAGGCGGGCCAGCACGCCCCGGCGGGCCAGCACCCCCCGCGGGCCAGCACGCCAGGCGGGGCCAGCACGGCCCTGTTCCTGGCGAGCACGGCTCTGGTCCTGGCGAGCCTGATCAGCCTTGCGCGGCCGATGTACACCGCCGGGGAATCTACGCTTGATGGATGTCGCCGACTCCGCCCTGCGTGCTCGCGGTCGCCGGATCCGACTCGGCCGGCGGCGCTGGCATCCAGGCCGACCTGAAGACGATGCTCGCGCTCGGCGTGCACGGGATGAGCGTAATCTGCGCGGTGACCGCGCAGAACTCGGTCGGCGTCCAGGGGTACTGGGAGGTACCGGCGGATGCGGTCCGTGCCCAGCTGACTTCCGTGCTGAGCGATATCAGCGTGCACGCCGTGAAGACGGGGATGCTCGCCTCGGCGGCGATCGTCGAGACCGTGGCCAGCATGCTGGCAGGACAGCCCGCGCCGGTCGTGGTGGATCCGGTGGCCGTGTCGAAGCACGGCGACAGCCTGCTGTCGGCGGGCACCCTGGAGGCGGTCAAGGCGCACCTGCTGCCGCTGGCCACGGTGCTCACGCCCAACCTGCTGGAAGCTGAACTGCTGACGGGCAGCCGGATCACCGACGAGGCCGGCATGCTGCGGGCAGCCGAGGCCCTCAGCGAACTGGGGCCCCGCTGGGTGCTGGTCAAGGGCGGGCACCTGCCGGGGAATCCGGTGGACCTGCTGTTCGACGGGTCGGACGCCATCCGGTTCCCCGGCCAGCGCATCGCCAGCCGCCATACGCACGGCACCGGTTGCACGCTGGCTTCTGCGATCGCGTCGTTCCTCGCGCTCGGCATGCAGGTGCCCGCGGCGGTGGAAGCGGCCAAGGACTACGTGACCGGTGCGATCGGGGCAGGATTCCCGCTCGGTGCCGGAATCGGCCCGGTGGATCACGCCTGGCGGATACGCCAGCCGGTCAGCGGGTGATCTTGCCGGCCTTGATGCACGACGTGCACACGTTCAGCCGCCGGGGGGTCCGGCCGACCATGGCGCGCACGCGCTGAATGTTCGGGTTCCAGCGGCGCGGGGTACGGCGGTGCGAGTGCGAAACGTTATTGCCGAAGCCCGGCCCCTTGCCGCAGACGTCGCAGACGGAAGCCACCGGATCGCTCCATTGGGTGCTGGTGAGATGGGTCGTCGTGCCGGACGCTGCCGGAACGGTCGTCGAAGGATATCCGACTGACGCAGGTTCGCGCGACCTGGGCTGCGGGCGGCCAGCGGGCAGGCGGGTCAGGCACGGATTGCCGGCTGCCCGCGGCTGACGGTGCAGGGTCCTATCGTGGGTGCATGAGGGCGCTGGAGGCGATGGACGGTGATGCCGTCCGCCATTGGTGCCGCCTGGCCGCCGATGCGCTGACGCAGACCAGGGCGGCCATCGACATGCTGAACGTGTTCCCGGTGCCCGATGCCGATACCGGGACCAACCTGCAGCTCACCCTCATGTCAGCGGCCGACGCGGCCGAGGCGGTCCCGGCCGGGTCCCGGCCCGGCGACATCTGGCAGGCCGCGGCCCAGGGCGCGCTGCTCGGCGCCTGCGGCAATTCTGGCGTGATCGTCAGCCAGCTGCTGCTCGGCCTGGCCGAGGTGTGCGGGCCGGCCGTGCGCTGTGACGGCGAGGTAGTGGCCCGTGCCCTGGCCCACGCCGCCACGGTGGCGCGAGCTGCCGTGCGCCGGCCGGCCGAAGGGACCGTCCTGACGGTCGCCGACGCGGCCGCGCTCGCCGCGACTGGGTCCTGCGGCACGCTGGCAGCGGCGGTCACGGCCGCCGCCGCGGGCGCCAGGGCGGCGCTGGCCAGGACCCAGGAACAGCTAGCTGTGCTGGCCGCCAGCGGCGTCGTGGACGCGGGAGCTGCCGGGTACTGCGTCATGCTTGATGCGCTGGCAGCCGCCGTCACGGGCCGCGTTCCCCATGTTTATGAGGTGCCTGCGCCGCGGCGGGCCGGGCCGGCCGCCGCACCAGGGTCTGCCGCCGCGCCCGCCGGCCTGGCCGCCGCGCCCGCCGGCCTGGCCGCGGCAGCTGCCGGGCAGGCTGCAGCGGCGCCCGGCCCTGCCGCCAGTTACGAGGTCACCTACCTGCTGAATGCGGCGGCCCCGGCGGTGGCTGACCTGCGGGAGCGGCTTGACGGGCTGGGTGACTCGCTGGTGATCGTGGGCGGTGACGAGCTCTGGAACGTGCACGTTCATGTCGCCGACGCGGGGGCGGCGATCGAGGCGGGCATGCGCGCCGGGCGGCCCCGCCGGATCACCGTCACCTTCCTCGGCGCCGGGCCGCCGGCCGGCCGCGGGGTGGTCGCGATCGCCGAGGGCGACGGGCTCGCGGCGCTGCTGCGCGACGCGGGAGCGCTGATAGTCCGCTACGACAGCGGTGACCGGCCGACACCGCCCGCGCTGATGGCCGCGATCCGGCAGGCGGGGGCGCAAGTCGCCGTGGTGCCGGACGGGCCCCAGGTGGCCGCCGTCGCCGCTGCAGCAGCGGCCAGGCTCGGCGACGAGGGGATCGAGGTGTCGGTCATCCCGGTCCGCTCCGCGGTGCAGGGACTGGCCACACTTGCCGTGCACGACCCGCTGCGGGCCTTCGGCGCTGACGTGGCCGCGATGACGGCGGCGGCAGCGGCCATGCGGCATGGCTGGGTGGCGGCCGCCGGGCCCGGCCGCGTGCTGGGGTACGCCGGGGACGAGCTGGTAGCGACCGGGGACAGGGCGGCCGAGGTGGCGATCGCGCTGGCCGATCTCATGCTTGCCGCGGGGGGCGAGCTGGTGACCCTGGTCGAGGGGGCACCCGCGGGTCGGGCCGACGGCGAGCGGACGGCGGGCCAGCAGGCCGACGGCGAGCGGGCGGCGGGCCAGCGGGCCGAGGGCGAGCGGGCCGAGGGCGAGCGGGCCGAGGGCGAGCGGGCGGCGGGCCAGCGGGCCGAGGGCGAGCGGGCGGCGGGCCAGCGGGCCGAGGGCGAGTCGGCGGCCGGCCTGGCAGCGGCCGGCCTGGCGCAGCTGGTCGCCGGGCACCTGCGGGAGGCTAGCCCGGGAATCGAGACCGTCTGCTACGGCGGCGGCCCGGCCAGGCTGCCGCTCCTCATCGGAGTGGAGTAACCGGCGATGGCCAGCCTGCAGGACACGCTCGGCCCGGTGGTCGGGGCCAAGGCCGCCAAGCGGCTGGCGGCCGCGCTCGACCTGCGGACCGTGGGCGAGCTGCTCCGGCACTACCCGCGCCGGTACGAGAACCGCGGTGAGCTCACCGATCTCGCCTCGCTGCGGGACGGCGAGAACGTGACCGTGCAGGCGGAGGTCGCCTCCGTCTCGGTGCGCAGGATGCGCAACCGGCCCGGCACGGTGCTTGAGGCGGTGGTGACCGACGGCCGTGGCCGGCTGGCCCTCACGTTCTTCGCCCGGGGCCGCCAGGACTGGCGCGAGAAGCTGCTCCAGCCGGGGGTGCGCGGGCTCTTCGCCGGCCAGGTCTCCACCTTCCAGGGCAAGCGCCAGCTCTCTCATCCCGAGTACGAGCTGCTCGGCACTGGCGCGGCGGTGGTCAGGGCGGCCGAGTACGCGGCCGAGCTGATCCCGGTCTACCCGGCCGCCAAGGAGCTCACGTCCTGGCAGATCGCCGACTCGGTGCGGATGGCGCTCGACCTGCTTGACGTCGCCGACGACCCGCTGCCGCGCGCTATCCGCGACCGCTACAAGCTCTGCGGCCTGGCCGACGCGCTGCGCGGCATCCACCGCCCGGCGGACCGCCGCGACGCGGAGCGGGCGAGGGAGCGCCTGAAGTGGGACGAGGCGTTCGTGCTGCAGGTCATCCTGGCCCAGCGCCGGCGGGCTGCCATCGCGTTCTCCGCCACTCCCCGCCCGCGGCGGCCGGCCGGGCTGCTCGCCGAGTTCGACGGCCGGCTGCCCTTCGAGCTGACCGTGGGCCAGCAGCTGGCGGGCGCGACCATTGCGGACGAGCTTGCCTTCGATCATCCGATGCACCGGCTGCTGCAGGGCGAGGTTGGCTCGGGCAAGACGGTGATCGCGGTCCGTGCCATGCTGCAGGTCGTCGACGGCGGCGGCCAGGCCGCGCTGCTCGCCCCCACCGAGGTGCTGGCGCAGCAGCACTACCGCTCGATCGGCGCGCTGCTCGGCCCGCTCGCCCAGGCCGGCCAGCTCGGCGGCGCTGAGCGGGCGACCAGGCTCGCGCTGCTGACCGGCTCGCTGGGGGCGGCCGCCCGCCGCGAGGCGCTGCTTGACGCCGCCTCGGGGAGCGCCGGGATCGTGATCGGCACCCATGCGCTGCTTGAGGAGAACGTGCAGTTCGCCGATCTGGGCCTGGTGGTGATCGACGAGCAGCACCGGTTCGGCGTCGAGCAGCGTGACGCGCTGCGCGAGAAGGCAGGCGACGGCCGCCCGCACGTGCTGGTCATGACCGCCACACCGATACCGCGCACGGTGGCGATGACGGTCTTCGGCGACCTTGAGGTATCCACCCTGACCGAGCTGCCGGCCGGCCGCGAGGCCATCAGCACGCACGTGGTGCCAGCTGCCGAGCGGCCCAGGTACCTGGAGCGCACCTGGGAGCGGGTCACCGAGGAGGTAAGAAAGAACAGGCAGATTTACGTGGTCTGCCCCCGGATTGGCGGGGATGCGCCGGCCGGGAACGGGCGCGGCGATGAGGACGCCGCCGGCGGCAGCCAGGCCGGCTATGGCACTGCCGGCGACGGCGCTTCCGGCGATGGCTCGGACGGCGATGGCTCGGACGGCTATGGCACTGCCGGCGATGGCTCGGACGGCGGGCGCTCATCCGGCGCGGTGGATGGCGAGGCCAGGCGCCCGCCGCTGGCCGTCATCGAGCTGGCTGCCGAGCTCGGGCGCGGCCCGCTGGCCGGGGTCCGGCTGGCGGTCATGCACGGCCGGCTCCCGCCGGAGGAGAAGGACCGCGTGATGCTGGCCTTCGCCGCCGGCACGGTCGACGTCCTGGTGACGACAACCGTCGTGGAGGTGGGCGTCGACGTGCCGAACGCAACCACCATGGTGATCATGGACGCCGACCGGTTCGGCGTCTCCCAGTTGCACCAGCTGCGCGGGCGGGTCGGCCGGGGGAGCCACGAAGGCCTGTGCCTGCTGGTCACCGAGGCCGAGGCGGGCGGCCAGGCCCGGCAGCGGCTGGACGCGGTGGCCGCGACCCTGGACGGGTTCAAGCTGTCCAGGCTCGATCTGGAGCAGCGCAGGGAGGGCGACGTGCTCGGCTCGGCGCAGGCAGGGCGCAAGTCGAGCCTGAAGCTGCTGACCCTGCTGGCCGACGAGGACCTGATCGGCCATGCGCGCCGCGCGGCGACCGAACTCGTCGACGCCGACCCGGCCCTGGCCGGGTATCCAGCGCTCGCGGCCGCTGTCGCCGCGCTGCTTGACCAGGAGCGGGCGGAATTCCTGGAGAAGGCCTGAGGCGAGCGGCCAGATGACGCGCATCATCGCGGGGACGGCCGGCGGCCGGCGGCTGGCCGTTCCCGCGGGTCAGGGGACCAGGCCCACCAGTGACCGTGCCCGCGAGGGGCTGTTCGCCACCGTCACGGCCATCCGCGGCACGCTGCGTGGCGCGATGGTCCTCGACCTGTACGCGGGCTCGGGCGCCGTCGGCCTGGAGGCGCTGTCCCGCGGCGCGGCGGATGTCCTGCTGATCGAGGCGGACGGGCGGGCGATCCGGGCCATCCGCGACAACATTGCCGCGGTCGGCCTGCCGGGCGCGCGGGTGCTGGCCAGCAGGGTGGAGCGCGCGCTGGCCCGCGGGCCAGGCGGCGACCCGCCGCGCGATGTCGTCTTCGCCGACCCGCCCTACGCGACCGCCGACGCGGAGGTGTCAGCCGTGCTTGCCGCGCTGCTGGCCGGCGGCTGGCTTGCGCCGGCTGCCGTCGTCGCGGTGGAACGCGCCACCAGATCAGGCCCGCCGCCATGGCCGGCCGGGTACGCGGCGGACCGGGCCAGGAAGTACGGCGAGGCAACGCTCTGGTACGGTCGCGCCGCAGGCGCGGTGCCTGTGCAGGTGCCTGCCGAGGTGCCGTGATGAAGGGCGGGAAATTGGTGCGTCGCGTCGTGTGCCCGGGCTCCTTCGACCCGGTGACCAACGGGCACCTCGACATCATCAGCCGGGCCGCCTCGCTGCATGATGAGGTCGTCGTCGCCGTCGGTGCCAACCTGGCCAAGGAGGGGCTGTTCTCGGTCGATGAGCGGCTCGCGATGCTGGGCGAGGTGCTGGCCGGCTACCCCAACGTCAGGCTGGGCAAGTTCAACGGCCTGCTGGTGGACTTCTGCCGGGCACACGACATCTCCGCGATCGTGAAGGGGCTACGCGCGGTCAGCGACTTCGAGTACGAGATGACGATGGCGCAGATGAACTACAGCCTGGCCGGAATCGAGACGCTCTTCATGACGACCAACCCGCTGTACTCGTTCCTGCGCTCCAGCCTGGTCAGGGAGATCGCCAAGTACGGCGGCGACGTCAGCGGCCTGGTGCCAGGGCCGGTGCTCAGCCGCCTGATGACACGCGCGCCGCGGCCCTGAAGCCGCCGCGGGAAGCCGCCATCGCGGCTTGCCGCCGGGCAAGTTGGGTTTCCGCAGCCTGCCCGGTAGGCTGAGCGCCCGACACCGGTTGTGACCACGCCTTTATTTGCCATGCCATACGCCAGTAGGAAACACGTGAAGCGCCTCGATCCCCGTGGGCCGCTCGTCTTTGACACGCGGGCACTCCGCCCGGGTTCGGCACGAACTGAGGATCGCACGGTCCCGGCTCCGGCCGGCCTGGGCGTTGAGCTTGTCAGCATCCCAGCGGGGGCTGACCTGCAGTTGCATGTTCAGCTTGAGGGGGTCGCTGAGGGTACGCTCGTGACGGCAACGGTCAGTGCGCCGTTGACCGGCGAGTGCGCCAGATGCCTGGAGCCGCTGACGTCCGCGACGGAGGTCAGGCTGCAGGAGCTCTTCGCCTACGAGGCGCCGCCGGCGGAACCTGACGCCGATGGATACCTGCAGGACGGCGACTTGCTCGATCTCGAGCCCGCCCTGCGGGACGCGCTGGTGCTCGAACTGCCGCTCGCGCCGCTATGCTCCGGCGACTGCCGGGGGCTGTGCGTCGAGTGCGGCGTCAGGCTGGCGGACGCGGGTGCCGGACATGGCCACGCCCAGCAGGGCGCTGAGCCGCAGGACAGGGCAATGCCGGACGGGATACCGTACCGGAGCTAAGGAAGGAGTGCTGAGGTGGCGGTCCCGAAGCGGAGGATGTCACGCAGCAACACCAGGTCACGCCGGGCACAGTGGAAGGCCACCGCGCCGACGCTGGTGAGCTGCCCGCAGTGCCGTGATCCGAAGTTGCCGCACACGGCGTGCCCCACCTGCGGCACGTACAACCGGCGCCAGGTGATCACTCCTTCCTGAGGCGGCAGGGACTCGCTGGGCTTTTGGGGGCTGCCCGCTGCGGGAAGGAGGACAGCGTGAGTGGCGCGTCACGCGATGGCCAGGCCGCGGAGTCTGACGGCGCGGAACTGCTTGACGCCCTCAAAGTGCAGCTCGGCGCGGAGATGCTGGAGCGTGCCCTCACCCACCGGTCCTTCGCCTACGAGAACGGCGGCCTGCCCACCAACGAGCGGCTGGAGTTCCTTGGCGACTCGGTGCTCGGCCTCATCGTCACGGACACCCTCTTCCAGGAATTTCCCGATCTTCCCGAGGGACAGCTCGCGAAGCTGCGCGCGGCCGTCGTCAACATGCGCGCGCTCGCTGGCGTAGCCCGCAGCCTGCGGCTGGGCGACTACGTGTATCTCGGGAAGGGCGAGGAAGGCACCGGCGGCCGGGACAAGTCCTCGATCCTCGCCGACACGCTTGAAGCGGTGATCGGCGCCGTCTACCTCGATCGCGGCCTGGCGGAGGCCGACGCCCTTGTGCACCGGCTCTTCGATCCGGTCATCGCCCGCTCGGCCAGGCTCGGCGCCGGCCTGGACTGGAAGACGTCACTCCAGGAGCTCACCGCGGCGGAGGTGCTCGGCGTACCCGAGTATCACGTGGCGGAGAGCGGTCCTGATCACCAGAAGTCTTTCCGTGCGTCAGTCCGGATCGGCGGGCGGACCTACGGGTCGGGCGAAGGGCGTTCCAAGAAGGAAGCCGAGCAGCAGGCAGCCGAGACGGCCTGGAACCTGATCACTCAGGAGAGCTTCCCGCCCGGCTCGCAGGACGACGACGGTGATGACGACGTCGTCCGGCAGCAGGACTAGCTGGTGCCCGAGCTCCCCGAGGTCGAGATCGTCCGGCGCGGCCTGCAGCTGCACATCACCGGCCGCACCATCGATTCAGTCCAGTTGCTCCATCCCCGCGTCGTCCGCCGCCACCTGCCCGGACCCGATGATTTCGCCGCGGCCATCAGGGGGCGCGTCATCACCGGAGCGCGCAGGCGCGGGAAATACCTCTGGCTGCCGTTGGGCGAAGACGCGGTCCTCGCCCATCTCGGGATGAGCGGCCAGCTGCTCGTCGGCGATCCGGCCAGGCCGCTGTCCGCGCACGTGCGGGCCCGGTTCACGTTCCGCGACGCCGGTCCTGACCTGCGGTTCACCGACCAGCGGACCTTCGGTCATCTGGCCATCGCGCCGGGCGGCGCCGTGCTGCCCGCGGCAATCTCGCACATCGCGCCCGACCCGCTAGAGCCGGACTTCGACCTGACCGCGCTCACGGCCAGGATCCGGGCCCGCCGGACCGGGATCAAGCGCGCGCTGCTTGACCAGTCACTGGTCAGCGGCATCGGTAACATCTACGCGGACGAGGCGCTCTGGCACGCCAGGCTGCACTGGGCACGGCCGTCGGAGACCCTGACCCGCGGCGAGGTGGCCCGCCTGCTCGCGGCTGTCCAGCAAGTCTTTTCCGACGCGCTCGACGCGGGCGGTACCTCGTTCGACAGCCTGTACGTGAACGTGAACGGGCAGAGCGGCTACTTCGAGCGCTCACTCGCGGTCTACGGCCGGGCCGGCCAGCCGTGCCGCAGGTGCGGCTCGGTGATCCGGCGCGACGCGTTCATGAACCGGTCGTCATTCAGCTGCCCGAAATGCCAGCCCAGGCCGCGACGGGCCCGGTGGTGACGTGAGCGGCAGCCCCATGCGCGATGGCGATATGCCCAGGGATGACAGGCCCGGCGCTGACCTGCCCGGCGCTGACGTGGCCGCGGGTGACCTGCCCGGGGTTGACGTGGCCGCGGGTGACCTGCCCGGGGTTGACGTGGCCGCGGGTGACCTGCCCGGGGTTGACGTGGCCGCCGGTGACGCTGGCGCCGGGATGCCGGGCGCCGGGATGCCGGGTGCCGGCCTGACCGGCCGCGATGCGGCTGGCGGCGAGGTGCCCGGCGGCGAGGACGACGCGCCAGCCCGGCTCACCGTGTGGATCGCCGGGCATGTGCAGGGCGTCGGCCTTCGCTGGTGGATACGCGAGCGGGCGCTGGAATTCGGCCTGGTCGGCTCGGCGCAGAACCTTGAGGACGGCAGGGTGAAGGTCATCGCCGAGGGCCCGGCCGCGCGCTGCCGGGATCTGCTGGCCCTGCTGTCGGGCCCCGGTATGCCAGGCCGGGTGACCGGAGTGACGCAGCGCTGGGATGACCCGCGGGGTGGCCTGACGGGCTTCGCTGAGCGGTGAGCGCCCAGTGATCACCCGGCGGAGTTCCTGCGCGGAACTCCTGCGGTAGGGCTGGCGTCGGGTGATACTACCGGCCGGCCGGCCGGGCCGCTGGCTGGCCGCGTGACCTGCACGTTCTGTCAACTTGACCGGATACCCCGGGTGGTGGGACCATGAAGGCGTTACCTGCGCGCAGTGCCGCGCGTCTTCACGCGTCGTCGCGTGCGCGCCCACTCTGGTCACTCAGTGTGGAGGACCTTTTACAATGGCGAAGGCTATACTCGGCTACGTCGGCGGCCCGGATCCGCGGATGGTCTCTGAAATGCGCCGCCTTCAGCAACGTGTGCGTGACCTGGAGGCTGCGCTTGTCAGGCTCCAGGAGGAGAATGACGCACTCGCCGCAGAAGTCGGTCATGACCTGCTGATTCCTGTCCGCGAGCCCGCGCTCACCTAACGAGCGCCCGCTGGCCTGAAGCACAGCGGGGATGCCGGAACCAGGCGTCCCCGCTGTACTCTTGCGCACCGGGCTTTTGCGCGCCGGCCGGCTCTCTTCGCCCCGGCCTCCGGCGGCCGCAGCCCGGCTTGCTCGCCGCCTGCGGCCGCCAATCCCCTGGAATGAGCGCAGCTCGCGATAAGGTGCGGAAAGGCTGGCCGGTCCAGGGCAGCCCTGGCGGGGACGTACGGCCAGCGCCGAGGTACCGCGAAGCGCGGCGCTACGACCCTGCCGGGAACACGATGCTCGTGGTCACCGCGCCGGCGGGCGGCGGCTGAGGAGGGAAAACCCGCGGGTGTACCTGAAAACCCTCACCTTGCGTGGGTTCAAGTCGTTCGCCTCGGTCACGTCGATGCGCTTCGAGCCGGGGATCACCTGCGTCGTCGGCCCGAATGGATCGGGCAAGTCCAACATCGTCGACGCGTTCTCCTGGGTGATGGGCGAGCAGGGCGTCAAGCCGCTGCGCGGCGGCAAGATGGAGGACGTCGTCTTCGCGGGCACGGCGGGGCGGCCGGCGCTCGGCCGCGCCGAGGTCACCCTCACCATCGACAACAGCGATGGCGCGCTGCCCATCGACTATGCCGAGGTGACGATCAGCCGGCTTCTGTTCAGGTCGGGCCAGAGTGAATACGCGATCAACGGCGACCACTGCAGGCTGCTCGACGTCCAGGAACTGCTATCCGACACTGGCCTCGGCCGCGAGATGCACGTCATCGTGGGCCAGGGCCAGCTGGATGAGGTGCTGAACGCTGGCCCCGACGCTCGCCGTGCGCTGATCGAAGAGGCCGCCGGCGTACTCAAGCACCGTAAGCGCAAGGAGAAGGCGCTCCGCAAGCTGGAGGCCATGCAGGTCAACCTGACCAGGCTGGTGGACCTCACCGGCGAGCTCGGCCGCCGGCTCAAGCCGCTCGGCCGGCAGGCCGAGATCGCGCGCAGGGCGGCGGTCATCCAGGCTGACCTCCGCGACGCCAGGCTGCGGCTGCTCGCCGACGATTACGTCGCCTTGGCGGCCGAGCTTGACCGCGACGAGTCAGCCGAGGCGGCGGTCGCGGCCCGCCGGGCGGTGCTGGAGCAGGGCCTGGCGCAGGCGCGCGAGCTAGAGGCGGAGCTTGACCTCGCCGAGCAGCAGCATGCGCCGCGGCTTGCGGCGGCACAGCAGGCATGGTTCGCGCTTTCCGGGCTTTCCGAACGGCTGAGCGGCGTGCTCAGCCTGGCGATGGAACGGCACCGGCACCTGACCGCCCCGCCGGAGCCACAGCGGCCAGGGCGGGATCCGGAGGAGCTCGACCGGGAGGCCGCCGGCCTGCGCGAACAGGAGGCGGCGCTCGGCGAGCGGCTGGCCGCGGCCCGCGAGCGGCAGGCCGCCGCCGTCAGGGAGCGCACCGACGCCGAGGCGGGCCTGGCCGCGACGGACCGGCGGCTGGCCGAGGATGCCAGGTCCGCCGTCGCCCGCGCCGAGCGGCTCGCCCGGCTGCGCGGCCAGGTGGAGGCCGCGCGTGCAACC
>WNFB01000765.1_pt1 | contig 26904 bp, 24 predicted proteins | sample 5400501 | NCBI WGS metagenome assembly WNFB01 (sample SAMN13153341, study PRJNA577476) | soil metagenome | isolation source: 200 cm saprolite under Douglas fir tree site 2 hole 1 | place: USA:California | collected 2015-04-18 | reverse complement strand
TCGCGCCGCAGCCGAAGGTCGCCCACGCGTTCTGTTGGGTGGTGGACTTCCCCCTGTTCGAGCCGGATGCGGAAACGGGGAAGCCGGTGTTCGCCCACCATCCGTTCACGTCCCCCCATCCTGAGGACGTGGGCAAGCTCGACAGCGATCCGTTCGCCTGCCGCGCGCTGCACTACGATGCCGTCTACAACGGAAATGAGCTCGGCTCGGGGTCGATCCGAATCACCGATCCGGCGATCCAGCGGAAGGTGTTCGCGCACCTGGGTCTGTCGCCCGCCGACATCGATGCCCGCTTCGGCTTCTTGCTGACCGCCCTTGCGGCGGGCGCGCCGCCGCACGGCGGGTTCGCGGTGGGGTTCGACCGCACGGCGATGCTGCTCGCGGGCGCCGCGTCGCTCCGCGACGTGATCGCATTCCCGAAGACGACCGCGGCGCGAGCCTTGTTCGAGGGAGCGCCGGCCCCGGCGCGGACCGAAGATCTTGCCGCACTTCACATCAAGGTGGTGCCATGAGCGACGACGTCGTCCACCGTCTATCCGTGGAGGGCGTGGATCCGCTGGTGTTGGCCGGCGTGAACGATGCCAATCTGCTCGAGCTCGCCCGCCGGCTGGGCGTGCGGGTCTCGCTGCGCGGCGACAGCCTCTCGCTCGCCGGACCCGCGGCCGCGATGGAGCGCGCCGGCGCCGTGGCGCAGGCGTTGATCGACCTGGCGCGCATGGGCGAGAATCTCGACGTGCACGACGTGGAGCGCCTGGTTTCCGACGAGGCCCACGGCGAGCTCGGGCGCCAGGGAGCCACCCCCGATCCGGTGAAGATCATTCTTCCCGGGCTGCGACGCGTCATTCAGCCGAAGACGGCCGGCCAGCGCGAGTACCTGCGGTCGATCGCGGAGCACGACATCGTCATCGGAATCGGGCCGGCGGGTACGGGCAAGACCTATCTCGCCGTCGCGGCCGCGGTGGACGCGCTCGCCCGGAAACGGGTGCGGCGGATCATCCTGGCCCGGCCCGCGGTGGAGGCTGGTGAGAATCTGGGCTTCCTCCCGGGCGATCTGCAGGAGAAGGTCGACCCCTATCTGCGGCCGTTGTACGACGCACTCGAGGACATGATGCCGCGGGAGCGGGTGCAGAAAGCGCTCGAGACGCGCACCATCGAGATTGCCCCGCTCGCGTACATGCGCGGGCGCACCTTGAGCGACGCGTTCGTGATCCTCGACGAGGCGCAAAACGCGACCGGGATGCAGATGAAGATGTTCCTCACGCGCCTTGGCGTGAACTCACGCGCGGTGATCACGGGCGACAAGACGCAGATCGATCTGCCCAACCGCGAGGACTCCGGCCTGCTGCAGGTCGAGCGCATCCTCCCGGGAATCGAGGGGATCGGCTTCTGTTACCTGGGCGACGCGGATGTCGTCCGCCACCGGCTGGTGCGCGACATCATCCGCGCCTACGCCGAGGACGCGCAGGGTTGAGATGAAGCTCCCGACACAGGAGAAGGTGCGCTATCACCTGGTGCGCTGGGTCTGGGTCCCGGCGCTCGCCCTGGTGGTGCACCTCGCCTTCCCGTCAAGCTCGGCCGATGTGGCCCCGCTGCTCGAGCCCGGCGCGCAAGCCGACAAGGAAGTCACCGCGCCGTTCAACTTTGTCGTGAACAAGTCGGAAGACGAGGTGCAGCGCGAGGCCGAAGAGCTCGCCGCATCGGCCAAGCCGATCTACGAGTTCCGCCAGCGCGCCTATGACAGCACGGCGACCACGATGGCGGCGTTCTTCAGCGCGGTGGATGCCGCGGCGGATCAGGGGCCGCAGGCGATCATCCGGGCCGCCCGCGAATTCGGCGTGCCGCTGACGCTGCAGGAAGCGGGCTATCTCGGCAAAGGGGGCAAGCGGCGCGCGTTGCAGCAGGCACTCGTCAAACTGTTCGATCGTACGCTGGCGCAAGGCGTGACGGGCCCCGGCGTGCTGCAGGTCGAGCAGTCGCGCGAGCTGATCGTGCGTCGCGGATCGACGGAGTCGTCCGTGCAGCGCGACCAGGTCCTCACGTTCGCGCACTACCTGAATCGCGCCAAACAGCTGCATCCCGACGCCGGCTCGAGCGTGGGCGACCTCCTGTACTTGAAGCTGGTGCGCCAGTTCTTCCGGCCCACGCTGATCCCGAAGCAGCTCGAAACGGAGCGGCGCCGCAACGAGCTGCGCGGCAGCGTCGACCCCAGCAAATACATTGTCCGTGCCGGTGACCGGATCGTAGCGCCGCACGAGATCGTGACGAATGACGCGCATGAGCGGCTGCTCGCGCTGCACCAGGAGCTGCTGCGCCGCGGCGCCGCTACGACGTACTCGATCCGCGGTGTCATCGGCCCGCTGCTCCGCGACTCGTTGATCATCGCGATCTTCTGGGTGCTGCTCGTGTTCTACCGGCGCGAGACCTACGGGGAGCTGCGCCAGGTCGCGCTGATCGGCGGGCTCTTCGCCGTGCTGCTCGCGCAGGCGGGACTCGTCGCGCGATTCTATCCGGCGCACCCCGAAGTCATCTTTATGCCGTTCCTCGCCATGATGATGACGGTCCTGTTCAACGGCAGAGTCTCGATGATTGCGGCGATGATTCTGGCCGTGGTCGTCGGACTGCAACCCATGTTCCACGATTACCCCGCGACGTTCCTGTGCGTCGTCGGCGGCGTGACGGCTGCGCTCTCGGTGAAGACACTGCGCAGCCGCAGCAATTTCTACGCGCCGGCGCTGATCATCGCGGCGGGATACCTCATCGGAGCACTCGCCCTGGGCCTCTCGAGCGGCTGGCCGATCCAGGAGATCGGCCTGCGCGGGTTGTGGGGAGCGCTGAACGGTCTCGTCTCCGCCGGCCTCACCTTCTTCCTGTTGCCAGTGGCCGAGTCGGTCACGCACATCACGACTGATCTGACGTTGCTCGAGTTGTCCGACCCCAGCCGCCCACTGCTGCGCCGCCTGTCGCTCGAGGCGCCGGGGACCTACGCCCACAGCGTGGCGATGGCGAATCTGGTCGAGGCGGCATGCAACCGCATCGGCGCGAACGGACTGCTGGGGCGCGTGGGGTGCTACTACCACGACATCGGCAAGGTGAAGAACCCGTTGTACTTCGTGGAGAACCAGATCCCGGGCAACAATCCGCACGACCGGCTCAAACCGCTGCAATCGGCACAGATCATCAAGGCGCACGTCACCGACGGCATCGCGCTCGCGGCGGAGGCCGATCTGCCCGATTCGGTGTCGGCGTTCATCCCCGAGCATCACGGGACGACGGAGATCACCTACTTCCTCGACAAGGCGAAGAAGTCCGACGGCGGCTCGGCGCGCAATCCGGAGGACTTTACATATCCTGGTCCCAAGCCGCGGTCGATGGAGACCGCGATCTCCATGATCGCCGACTCGGTCGAAGCCGCGCTGCGGGTCCTCGAGGACCTGACGCCCCAGAAGATCGAGGAGGCGATCGACCACATCGTGCGCACCAAGGTCAACGCCGGCCAGCTCGATGAAGCCCCGCTCACCCTGCAGCAGATCGAGCAGGTGAAGGCCGCGTTCCTCGTCGTCTTGGGCGGGATGTATCACAATCGCATCGACTACCCGGAGTCCAGTGGCGGCATTAGTGCGGCCTGGCACCCGGCGACCGCGCGCTGAGGAGCTGATGCGCGTCGCCGAGCGGGTGATGGCGTGGGAACGCGCGCCCGCCGGGTCGCGCGTCGAGATCACGCTGCTGCCGGCCGCGGCCATGCGGCGCGCCAACCGGCGCGCGACCGGGCGCCGTGGCTTGACCGACGTGATTGCGTACACGCTGCCGCAGCCGGATGGGGGACTCCTGGGCGACGTCTACATCTGCCCGGCGGCTGCCGCCAACGCCGCGCGGAACGGGGCTGGATTGAGAGAAGAGCTCGTCCGATTGGCCGTCCACGGGACTTTGCATGTGTTGGGATACGATCATCCCGAAGACGCTCGGCGCACCCGGTCGCGGATGTGGCAGCTCCAGGAGCGCTACGTCAACCGACTCCTCCGCTAATGCTCACCGAAGCAGCGTTACGCCTCATCGGGCTCGTCGTCGCCGTCAGCGCGGGAGTGTGGGCCGCACTACTCGCGCTGGCCGAGGAAGCCGCCGTAGGCGAGGCGCTCCACACCCTGGGTGATGCGCCGCCGATGGCCGCCGAACGACGCGTGCCACTGCATCGCGCGCTTCACGTGGCGCGCCTGGCGCTCCTCGTCCTGGGCGCCGTCGCCACGGCGAATGCGGTGGCGTGGTGGACGAGGTCGTGGGCGGAAGCGCTCGTCACGTTAGTCGTCGGAACATTGCTCCTGTTCATCGTGGGCGACGCGCTCCCGCGCAGTGTGGCGCGGATCGCACCGGAGCTGTCCGAGGCCGCCCTCCCGCTCGCGCGCCGCACGCTCGCGCCGTTTGGGCCGCTGCTCTGGCTGCTCGCGTGGGCGGATCGCGGACTGCATGCGCTCGTCCACGCCCCCCGCCCGCTGCAACCCGATCTCGGCATTGCCCAGCGCGATATGCTCCTCGGCGTCTTCACGCTGGCGGACACGACCGTCGACGAGGTCATGACACCACGCCTCGACATGGCCGGCGTGGACATCTCGGCATCGACCGAAGAGGTCCTCGAAACATTCCGCCAGACCCAGCACTCGCGGTTGCCGGTGCTGGATGGCTCGCCCGACAACGTCGGCGGGGTGGTGTTCGGGAAGGACCTGGTGCCGATTGCGATGGGGCTCGCGGAACCCGGCACGCGCTGGCAGACGCTGGTGCGGCCGGCAGCGTTCGTTCCCGTGACCAAGACGCTCGACAGCCTGCTGCGCGACTTTCAGGGAACGCCCGCGCACATCGCGATCGTCGTGGACGAGTTCGGTGGGACTTCGGGCCTGATCACCCGCGAAGACATTCTCGAGGAGATCGTAGGCGAGATCCGCGACGAGCACGACACCGAAACGTCGCCGGCGATTCGGCAGGACGGTGGGCGGCTGTGGGTGGATGGACGCACCAGTCTCGACGAGCTGTCGGCGGCGCTGGGCACCACCATCGCGCACGCTGAAGTCTCGACCGTGGGCGGGCTCGTATACTCCGTGCTGGGGCGCGTTCCCCGGTCGGGGGATGAGCTGACACTGGACGGGTATCGCGTCGTCGTGGAACGCGTGGAGCAGCGCCGGGTCACCCAGGTGTCGTTCGAAAAGCGATGAGCGTCGCACTCGCCGTCCTGCTGGTTGGGCTGCTCGTGGCCGGCATGTCGGCGGCGGTCGGCGTCGCCGCGGCAGCGGTGAGCCAGCATGAGCTGACCCGGTGGGTGGCGTACAAGCTGCGCGGCTCCGCAGCCTCGGTGAGTGTCCTGCAAAACCCGGGGCGGACACTCGCCACGGCCAACATGCTGACAACACTCGGCGTGCTGCTCGCTGCCGGAGCGATTCCTGCGCTACTGGTCGCCACGACGCCGACATTCCTCGGAATTTTCACGATCACCGTCGGGGTGCCGCTCTTTATCAGTGCAGCGTACCTCGTCCCGCGCGTACTGGGGAGGCGGTGGGCGGAACCGCTGGTCGGTCGCGCCGTGCCGCTGATGGAGCGCTTCGGAGCCGTGCTGTCGCCGTTCATTCCCCGGCGCGAAGGGACGACGCGCACCACCCTCGCCGCGCTGCTCACGGGCGCCGGCACCGACGCACTGGCCACGACCGACGAGATGGCGGTCGTCTCCGGGGTCCTCGCGTTCGCCGATCGTCCGGTACGCGAGCTGATGACGCCGCGGACCGCGATCGTCGCGTTTCCCGAAGGCATTCTGACCGCCGAGGCGGCGCACGTGCTGCAGCAATCGGGATACAGCCGCTATCCCGTCTACCGCGGATCGTTGGATGAAGTGGTCGGTGTGGCGCACACCCTCGACCTGCTGGGGCGTCAACCGGAGGATCCCATCTTGGTGCGTCCACCGGTGACCGTTCCGGGCACGATGCGCGCCGCCGACCTGATGCTCGAGATGCAGCGCGGCGGGCGCCACCTCGCCGTCGTCCTCGATGAATTCGGCGGGACCGCCGGCCTCGTCACGTTCGAGGACTTGCTCAACGATCTCGTCAGCGAGCTGTTCGAGCCCTTGTCGTCGGCTCCCGATGCGACCCGGGTGGTCGAAGTCGAGGGCAGCACGCTGACCACCGAGGTCGCCGAGAAGCTCGGGATGCCGCTGGGCACCGGGGGGGGCGCACAGACCGTCGGCGGCGTACTGATTCAGGCATTGGGCCGGATCCCGCGCGCGGGGGAACGGTTCACGTACAAAGGCCTTGAATTCGACGTTCTCGCGGCCAGCGCGACGCGGGTCGAGCGCGTGGCGGTGCGGCCGGGACCGGTGCGCGTGCAGCCGCTCGACCGCCCGGAGTAACCCGTGCGCACTAAGCGAGTCATCACCTACCTCAGCGTGGCCGAGGAATGGCCCACCCTGTCCTCTGCGGAGCGGGCGCGCCGCCTCCAGCGCCTACCTCATGAGGCAGGACACGAGTTCTTTTTCGACTTAGGCGCCGACGACCAGGCCGGCGTCTTGCTCGCGCTGCCACCGGGCGAGCGCCGGCATTGGATTCGCTTGCTCGCACCGGACGACGTTGCCGACGTCATCCAGGCCGCGCCCGAGGATCAGCGGGGCGGGTTCCTGTCGTTGCTCGACGAGCCGACGCGCGCCGAAGTCGCCGCGTTGCTCGCCTATGCTGAGGATGAGGCAGGCGGGCTCATGAATCCGCGATACATGCGCGTGCGGCCCGACATGACGGTGGCCGAGGCACTCGGTTACTTCCGCCGCCAGGCGCAGGAGAGGCAGGGTCGTGACATCCCCACCTACGCCTACATTCTCGATAGCCAGGGGAAGCTGAGCGGCCAGATAACGCTTACCGACCTGATCGCAGGCGACCCGGCGACCAATGTCGGCAACCTCATGCACACCGACATTATCACCATCCCTGAAGAGGCCGATCAGGAAACGGTGGCTCGCCTCTTCGCCGAACACGGTCTAACGGCCGCTCCCGTCGTCGATGCGACGGGCCGGATGAAGGGTGTCGTGACCGCTGATGACATCGTCGCGGTCGTCGAAGAGGAGGCGACAGAGGACATCCAGAAACTCGGCGGCTCCGAGGCCCTCGATGCGCCGTACCTCAAGATCGCCTTCGGGCGCATGGTGCGGAAACGCGCCGGGTGGCTGTCTGCGCTGTTCCTGGGTGAAATGCTCACGGCGACCGCAATGGCGTTCTTCGAGGAGGAGATCGCCAAAGCCGTCATCCTGGCGTTGTTCGTCCCGCTCATCATCTCCAGCGGTGGTAACTCCGGTTCCCAGGCGTCCACACTCGTGATCCGTGCGATGGCACTGGGCGAAGTCAAGCTGCGCGACTGGTGGCGCGTCATCCGGCGCGAAGTCGCCGCAGGCGCGGTGCTCGGAACGGTTCTGGGTACCATCGGCTTTTTGCGCATCACGTTGTGGCACGCGATCACCGGAATCTATGGCGAGCACTACCTGCTCGTCGCGCTCACCGTGTTCGGAAGCCTGGTCGGTGTAGTGACGTTCGGCACGATGGCGGGATCCCTGTTGCCCTTCATCCTGCGCAGGCTTGGATTCGACCCCGCGAGCGCGTCCGCGCCGTTCGTCGCGACGCTCGTCGACGTCACGGGTTTGATCATTTACTTCAGCGTGGCGAGCGTGATCCTGCGCGGAACCCTCCTATGACGGCCACGCCGCCGTTATCCTTAGAGGGTATGCGACTCGACGCGGTGCTCGAAGGGTTGACGCGCGGTGACACCGCGGCTCTCGCTCGTGCGATCAGCATGGTCGAGAACCAGCGCGAAGGCTTTGAGCGCGTGTTGGCTGAGCTGCATAAGAGAATCGGGAAGGGCAGTACCCGTCGCATCGGCATCACCGGGCCGCCCGGAGCGGGCAAGAGCACACTCACCGAACAGCTGGTGCGCGCCTATCGCGAGCGCGGTCTCAAAGTGGCCGTGATCGCCGTCGATCCCACGAGTCCCTTCACCGGCGGCGCCCTCCTCGGCGATCGCATTCGCATGGAATCGGTGAGTCTCGATCCCGGCGTGTTCATTCGATCGATGGCGACGCGGGGCGCGCAAGGAGGCCTCGCCACGACAACCGAAGAGGTCGCGGACGTGCTCGAGGCATTCGGATTCGAGCGCATTCTGATCGAGACCGTCGGCGTCGGCCAGACCGAGCTCGACGTCGCTGCGACCGCCGAGACGACAGTTCTGGTCCTCGTCCCGGAGTCGGGCGACAGCATCCAGACGCTGAAGGCCGGCGTCATGGAGATCGCCGAGCTGTATGTGATCAACAAGAGCGACCGGCCGGGGGCGGATAAGCTGAAGCAGGAAGTGGAAGTGATGTTGGGAATCCGGAGAGGTAACGCGTTCGCGCATGTGCGGCCCCACCATGGAAAGGCGTTGGAAGGACGGAAGGTCCCTTCCAACGCTTGGGAAGCACCGGTCCTGATGACAGTTGCGTCTAAGGGCGAAGGAATAGCCGGGCTCGTCACCGCGCTCGACCAGCACCATGAGCATCTCGCGCGCACCGGAAAGCTGCTGGAGCGTCGGAAGCGCCGCTTGGCGGCACGCACCCGGGCGGTGGTGAATCGGGCGATCCGCCAATGGGTATGGGATGAGACACAGGCTGAAGCCCTGCTGGCGCGGCGGCTCGACGATGTCGCCGCGGGAACGCGCAGCCCCTACGAGGTCGCCGCCGAGGTGCTCGAGCAAGTGAGGAACGGCAAATGACCATCCAGAAGAAACCGGTCTACACCGCCGCCGATCTCAATGGCTTCGATGCGGAACGCCAGCTCGGGCGCCCCGGTGAGTATCCGTTCACGCGCGGTATTCATCCGACGATGTACCGGGGCAAGCTCTGGACGATGCGGCAGTTCGCCGGCTTCGGCAGCGCGAGCGATACCAACCGGCGCTACAAGTTCCTGCTCGAGCACGGCCAGACCGGCCTCTCTGTCGCCTTCGACTTCCCGACCTTGATGGGGTACGACTCCGACCATCCTCGGTCCGAGGGTGAAGTCGGGAAATGCGGCGTCGCCATTTCCTCATTGGCCGACATGGAAACGCTGTTCGACGGCATCCCGCTCGACCAGGTCTCGACCTCCATGACGATCAACGGCCCGGCGGCCATTCTGTTCTGCTTCTATGTCGCCGCCGCCGAGAAGCAGGGCGTTCCGATCGCGAAACTGCGCGGCACGGTGCAAAACGACATTCTCAAGGAGTACATGGCCCAGCATGCCTGGGTGTATCCGGTCGAGCCGGCGCTCAAGGTCATCGTGGACATGTTCGAGTGGGGCGCCAAGCACACGCCGCTTTGGAATACCATCTCGATTTCAGGCTATCACATCCGCGAAGCAGGCGCGACGGCCGCCCAGGAGCTCGCGTTCACGCTCGCCAACGGTTTCACCTACGTCGAGCGGGGCATCGCGCGCGGCCTCGATATCGATAGCTTTGGCGCGCGCCTTTCCTTCTTCTGGGACATTCACAACGACTTCTTCGAAGAGATCGCCAAGCTGCGGGCCGCCCGACGCATCTGGGCACGACACATGCGCGAGCGGTACAAGGCCCGGCAGGCACGTTCGTGGATGATGCGCTTCCACAGCCAGACGGCCGGCGTCACGCTGACGGCGCAACAGCCGCTGAACAACATCGTACGCGTCGCCTATCAGGCCCTCGCCGCCGTACTCGGCGGCACACAGTCGCTCCACACCAATTCCCTGGACGAGACGCTGGCCCTTCCGACCGAACAGTCGGTGCAGGTGGCCCTGAGGACCCAGCAGATCCTGGCGCACGAGACAGGGATCGCGCAGGTCATCGACCCGCTGGGCGGCTCGTACTACGTCGAGGCGCTCACCGACCAGCTCGAGCGCGAAGCCGAAGCGCTGTTCGCCGAAATCAATTCGATCGGCGGAGTCGTCCGCGGCATCGAGAGCGGCTGGTTCCAGCGGCAGATTGCGCAGTCGGCCGCAGCCTTCCAGCACCAGGTCGAGATGAGCGAGAAGGTCATCGTCGGGGTCAACGAGTACTTGTCCGATGACGATCACCCGGTCGAAATCCTGAAGGTCTCCAATGATGCCGAAGACGAGCAGCGCCGCCGTCTCGCGCGCGTGCGCGCGGAGCGGGATCAGGCCCTGGTGGAGCGCCGGCTTGAGGCCCTGCGCCAGGCGGCCGAGTCCGATCAGAACGTGATCGGACCGATGTTGGATTGCGCACGGGCCTACGCCACGCTCTACGAGATCCGCCATGCACTGGAACGCGTGTGGGGAGCATACCGTGAACCGGTCTTTTTCTAGCCCATGAGCGCGCCTCCGCCCACGGCTGGGGTCAGCGAACAGGACGTCCACGCCGCAGTTCAGCGGTTAGCGGCGATCGACCCGGGCGCATACTGGGTCGTGACGTGCTACCTCAAGCTGGAGCCGCGCGATCGCACCCGCGGCAAGTATCTCATCAAGATGAAGAACCGCGTGAAGGAGTCGGCCACAGCGCCGGCCCGCCAGTCTCTCGGGCACGCGGACCGTGAAGCGATCGCCGCCGACCTGCAGCGGGTGCTGGACTACCTCGAGGAGCCGAATCACCTGCCGAGCACCCGCGCCATCGCGATCTTTGCGTCACAAGGACTGGATCTGTTCGAGGCATTGCCATTGCCACACGTCCATCGCTCGCGCCTGGCGATCGACCACGAGCCGCTGGTACGCGAGCTTGTCGCGCTCGACGAAGAGTTTGGGATGATTCTGGTGATCGTCCATGACCGGACGGCGGCTCGCTTCTTCGAAGTCACCGCGTACGGCTGCGTGGAGCTGACGTCACTCGCCGGGATCGAGGCCTCGCGGGCAAGCAAGTCAGGCAGCGCGGGCGAGCACAACTATCACATGCGGATCCGGACCGAAAAGCATCGCTTCTACGCGCAAATCGCGGATCGCATTTTCCACATTCACCGCCTGCGGCCCTTGGCGGGCCTCGTTCTTGGAGGGGTGGGCCCGGATGCCGGTGCCGTCATCCCCCATCTCCATAGCTACGTGCACGATCTCGTGATGGGCGTTGTCAAGCTCAATCCGAAAGAGACAACCACCGCAGAGGTGCGCGAAGCAGCGCTGGCACTCCGCGAGCAGCGGGAACGTGCCTGGGAACGGGCACACGCGGAAGCCGTGAAAGAGGGGGCACCGGTTGGGTGGGCGGTAAACGGCGTGGATCCTACCCTCAAGGCGCTCTCGCGGGGCCAGGTGCGTACCCTCCTGGCCGATGGACAGGACGACGATCAGCGAATCGACGAGGCTGTCGAAGATGCGCTGCGCCAAAGGGCGCAAGTGGATGTGCTGTATGACGACAAGGCACGCCGTGTCGTGAAGGGCCTCGCAGCGTTGCTGCGATTCCGCGCACGATGACGCCCTCCCCGCGGCGCCGCCCGATCCGAATCCTGGTCGCGAAGCCCGGACTCGACGGGCACGATCGCGGCGCGAAAGTCGTGGCCGCGGCGCTACGCGACTCCGGGATGGAAGTGATCTACACCGGCCTGCATCAGACGCCCGAGATGATCGCACAGGCCGCGATCCAGGAAGACGTCGATGTCGTCGGCCTGTCGATACTGTCGGGCGCGCATATGACGCTATTCCCGCGCGTCCGCAAACTGCTGGACGCCGCCGGCCGGCAGGACGTGCTGCTGACCGGCGGTGGCATTATTCCCCCCGAAGACATGAGCGCGCTGGAATCGCAGGGCACAGGCAAGCTCTTCGGCCCGGGCACCCCGACATCGGACCTCATCAAGTACATCCAGGAGTGGGCGGCGGAGCACGTCGCCGCGTGAGTCGCCTCAAGACGCTCAGCGACGAATACCAGAAGCTCCGCGCACGCCTCGAACAGGGAGGCGGCGCGGAGCGCATCAAACGCCAACACGAGCAAGGAAAGCTGACCGCGCGTGAGCGCGTCGCCGCGCTCCTCGACAAAGACGGCCCGTGGGTCGAGATCGGGCTGCTCGTGGCGTGGGATCAGTACGACGGCCAGGCGCCGGCGGCCGGCGTCGTGACGGGACTGGGCCGTGTCGGTGGGCGGCCCGTGGTGGTCGTCGCGAATGACGCGACGGTGAAAGCGGGGTCGTGGTGGCCAGAGACGATCCGGAAAATCCTGCGCGCGCAGGAGATCGCGATGCGCCAGCGCATCCCGATCATCTATCTGGTCGACTCGGCGGGCGTGAACCTGCCGTATCAAGGCGGAGTCTTCCCGGGTCAGTATGGTGCGGCCCGGATCTTCTACTACAACTCGATCATGCGGCGCTATCTCAAGGTGCCGCAGATCGCCGCGGTGATGGGTCCCTGCATTGCGGGCGGCGCGTATCTGCCGGCGTTGTCGGACGTCATCTTCATGGTCGAAGGCACCTCATTCATGGGTCTGGGCGGTCCGAATCTCGTCAAAGGCGCGACGGGGCAGGTGGTGGACGCGGAAACGCTGGGCGGCGCCACGACGCATACCTCGGTCAGTGCCGTGGCCCATTACAGAGCGAAGGACGATAAGGAATGTCTCGCGAAGATCCGCGAGTACCTGGGCCGGCTGCCGCACGCTCCCCCCCCGGCGCGCCGGACCTATCCTGCGCCGAAACGGGATACCAAAGCGCTCTATGAGCTGCTCCCGGTCGATCATCGCATGAGTTACGACGTCCGGTCACTCCTCGAGTGCTTGCTCGATGCGGGGCGGCTCGACGAGTTCCAGCCGGATGTCGCGCCCGAGATGATCTGCGGGCACGGCGCGATCGAGGGACGCCAGGTGGCGGTGATCGCGAATTCTCGCGGTGTGATCAAAGGCAAGAACAAGAATGAAGCGCCGCGGATCGGCGGCATCATCTACACGGAGAGCGCCGAGAAGGTGGCGTATTTCGTCGAGACTGCCGACCGTGAACGCATTCCGTTGCTCTTCATCCAAGATGTGTCGGGATTCATGGTTGGGACCGAGGCGGAGCACACGGGGATCATCCGGGCCGGCGCGCGGTTCGTCGAAGCCATGGCGACGGCGACCGTGCCCAAGCTGGTCCTCACAGTCAATCACGCTTCCGGTGCCGGTTACTATGCCATGGCGGGTCAGGGTTTCGATCCCGACTTCATCGTGTCGTGGCCCACGGGTCGCATGGGAGTGATGGAAGGCGAGTCCGCCGTGCAGGCCGTGTACGGTGCCGAGGCCGCGAACCCCGACAACGCGGCCGCGGTCGAGGCGATGCGCGCCGATTACGAACAGCAACTCGATGCGAAGTTTGCCGGGGCACGCGGATTTGTCGATGCGATTCTCACGCCCGAGGAGACGCGCGACACGCTCGCCTTTCTCCTCGAGGTGTCCACCGAATTCACCGGCCCCCATCTCGGGGCCTATGCGCTGCCGAGTCTCTCGTGACGCTGAAGCCTGTCTGCATTCTCTCGCTCGCCATCGCTGTCGCCCCCGCCTGCGCCACCAGCAAGGGCATAACGAAGGCATCGCAGGCGCCTCCCAAGGCCGTGCCGTCAGACGGCAGCCGTGCTGGAATGCCGCAGCCGGCGGTCGATCCGGCAGTGGCCTATATGCTCGGCCTGATGCCGCTGAAGAGCACCGGTGTCGACGTCTTTCGCGCGCTCCATCCGACCTACGACGGCCGCGGCGTGCTGATCGCGATTCTAGACAGCGGGGTGGACCCCGGCGTCCCGGGACTGATCGCCACCAGCACCGGCGCCCCGAAGGTCATCGAGCTGCGCGACTTTTCCGGCGAGGGCCGAGTCCCGCTCACCGCCTTCCCCGCGCCAACAGACAATGAGATGCATGGCGCCGCCCGGATCGGCCGCATGACCACCGCGACGACGTGGTATCGCGGCGTGTTCCGCGAGCTGCCGCTCGGCCGGCCGCCGGCAGGCGACGTCAACGGCAACGGCCGCAACACCGATGAGTTTCCCGTCGTCGTGGTGAAAGCATCGGACGGCTGGGTCGCCTTCATCGATACGAACCTCGACGGCTCGTTCGAAGACGAAATGCCGCTGCACGACTATCGCCAGGGGCGCGAGACGATCGCGCTCGGCAAGAAACCCCTTACGATCGTTGCAAACTTCAGCGAGTCCGACAGCGCGCCGGTGCTCGATCTCTTTTTCGACACGTCCGGTCACGGCACACACGTCGCGGGAATCGCCGCCGGTTACAATCTGTTCGATGTGGCGGGATTCAACGGCGTGGCGCCGGGCGCTCAGGTCATCGGCCTCAAGATCGCGAACAACGCGCGCGGCGGCGTCACCGTTCACGGCAGCATGATGCGCGCGATCGACTACGCCGGGCGCTACGCGGCACAACGCAATCTGCCGCTCGTGTTGAACCTGAGCTTCGGTGTTGGCAACGAGCACGAGGGCCGTGCCGTGATCGATTCGATCGTCGACGCCTTTCTGCTCACCCATCCTGAGGCGGTCTTCGCGATCAGTGCCGGCAACGATGGCCCAGGCCTTTCGACGCTCGGCTTCCCGGGTTCAGCCGATCTGGCGCTATCGGTTGGCGCGAGCTATCCCGGGGTTTTCGCCGCGCCGCGGCAGCCGGGTGTGCCGGCCGCGCGTGATGTGCTGGGGTGGTTCAGCTCCCGCGGCGGCGAGCTCGCAAAGCCCGACATCGTGACTCCGGGCGTCGCGTTCTCCAGCGTGCCTCGCTGGGACACCGGCAACGAGATCAAGGGCGGCACGAGCATGTCGTCGCCACATGCGGCGGGCTTGGCCGCGTGCCTCGTGTCCGCACTGGCCCAGGAAGGGCGCCGCGCCACGGCGACCGACATCACCCAGGCCCTGCGGATGTCGGCTCGCCCGTTCAATGGCGCCCGCATCATCGATGACGGAGCAGGCGTGCCCGCGCTCGAGACGGCGTATCAGTGGCTCGCAGGCGGACACCAAGGCTCGATCTACAGCGTTCATGCCTCGACCGGCGTCACCGCAGCGTTCCGCCGCAACGGATTTGCCGGGCAAGAGGACAGCGTCGAGACCTTTACGGTGCGCCACGTGGCTGGACTGCGAGCCGCGGAGTTTGTGCTGCGCGCCGACGTCCTGTGGATCCGCGTGGACGAGTCTGTGGACGCGGCGCCGCGCGCTACGCAGATCGCCGTCACCTACGACCGCAGCGCGCTCACGGCCCCGGGCGTCTACGTCGGGACGGTGACCGCGCGCAATCCGCGCGATACCGTCGCCGGTCCGCTGTTTAGACTCGTCAACACCGTCATCGTGCCCACCGACCTCACGACGAAGGTCCTGTTCGACGAACGCCGGCTCGTGGCGCCCGCAACGGTGCAGCGCTACTTCCTGCGCGTGCTGCAGGACAACGCCACGTTGCGAGCAGCGGTGACACTGCCCGATTCGCTGAGCCAGCAGGCGACAGTGCGACTGTACGAGCCCAATGGGGCCCCCGCACGGGCGGCCCCGGACGACATCGACATCGGCGAGCAGCGGCCAGGGAGCGCGACGATCACCGTGCGCGCCGAAGACATGATTCCGGGCGTCTACGAACTGGACGTTGTCGCACCGCCGCTCTCGGCGACGACCGTGACGGTGCGTGCCGAACTGGGCCCGGTTGCACTCGCGTTGACGCAACATGGCGCGGGATTGGAGGCCTCGAGTGTGACCACCGGAGAGGGCAGCACGGCGAGCGGCGACGTCGTCTACCGGCTGGTGGGCGCCGAGCGCAGCTATGCGATCGCCGGCCGCGGCCAGCCGGCTGAGTCGCTGCACGTGCGGGCGCCGCGCTGGGCAAAGCGAATGGAGGTGGATCTCGAGCTGTCCCCGGATCTCTGGGACGAGCTGACCGACTTGTCCGTCACCCTGTACGACTCGACAGGGCAGCAGGTCCGCGGCGGCAACAAGCCGGTGAACTACGCGTTCGGGCGTATGAGTCTGGCGTTGTCCGATTCGCTGACCGGGATCCCGCTCGCCATTGAGTTCTATCCGGCCTTCGCCCGTCTCCCCGGACACGCGTGGCGCGCGACGGCCCGTGTCCGCTTCCTGGGCCCCGACGAACGCGTGGGTGAAGGGGGGCCGCTTTCCCTCGTCGCCGGCGGCCGCACGGTGTTGCGGTTACCCAACGCGCCATCGCTGGACATGCCGGATGGCTTCGGCACGTTGATCGAGACGCGCGTCACCACGCTCACCGGGTCGGTCGCGGCGCGGCGCACCGTTGTCACGGCCGGGCCGCGCGGCGCCGGCGGAGGGGACAGCCTACCGTGACCGGGGGGAGCCGTCCAGCAACGGTGCGGGTCGCAGGTGGGCAGGGGTTTTGGGGAGATTGGTTGGAAGCGCCGTATCGCCAGGTGACCGGCGGTCCGGTGGACTATCTGATGATGGACTATCTCGCTGAAGTCACGATGTCCATCCTGCAAAAACAGAAATCGCGCGATCCGGCGCGCGGCTACGCCACCGATTTCGTCACGCAGATGGAGCGGATCCTCCCTGCGGTCGTCGAGAGAGGAATCAAGGTCACCGCGAACGCGGGCGGCGTGAATCCGCGGGCCTGTGCCATGGCGGTCGCCGCCGTCGCGCGGAAACTCGGCCTGAACGGCAAGCTGACGATCGGGGTCGTCACGGGCGACGATCTGCTGAGTCGTTTGGATGGTTTGATCGCCCGCGGCCACGGTCTCAAGAATCTCGACACCGGGCGCCCGCTGCACGACGTCCGCGACCGGGTGCTCTCCGCCAACGCGTACCTCGGCGCCGCCCCGGTCGTCGAGGCGCTGCAGCGCGGCGCGCAGGTCGTGATCACAGGGCGCGTGACCGACACTGGACTGACGCTGGGGCCATTGATGCACGCGTTCGGGTGGGGACCCGACGCCTGGGATGAGATCGCCGCCGGGACGGTCGCTGGGCACATTATCGAGTGTGGGGCACAGTGCAGTGGCGGCAATTGTCTGCGCGACTGGAAACGGATCCCCGACATGGCAAACATCGGCTACCCGATTGTCGAAGCCCGCGCCGACGGCAGCTTCGACATCGTGAAACATCCGCGAACCGGTGGCCGCATCGACATCGCCTCAGTTACCGAACAGCTCGTCTATGAAATGGGTGATCCGCGGGCCTACATCACGCCGGACGGTGTCGCCGACTTTACGACGATCCAATTGAGTCAGGTAAGCAAGGACAGGGTTCGGGTGTCTGGTGTCAGGGGCAAACCGGCGACGGACAAGCTCAAGGTCTCGGTTGCCTACTTTTACGGCTACAAGGCCGTCGGGACACTCGTGTACGCCTGGCCCGACGCACTCGAGAAGGCGAAAGCCGCCGACCGCATCCTGCGCCAGCGCCTCAGCGACTTGGGCCTCAAGTTCGAAGCGATCCACACCGAGTTCGTGGGCGCCGGCGCCACGCACGGGCCGCTTGCGTTGAAGGAGGTGGATGTCGCGGCGATCCCAGAAGTGCAGCTGCGAGTGGGTGTGCGCGCGCGGGACGAAGCGCCCGTGGAGCGCTTCACACGCGAGATTGCGCCCCTCATTCTCAACGGCCCGCCCAGCGTGACCGGCTTCGCGGGGGGGCGGCCCAAGCCAGAGGAAATCGTGGCGTACTGGCCGGCGTTGATCGACAAACGGATGGTTCAGCCCGCGGTGGAGTTGATCGAAGCGTGAAAAAACGCCTCGTGGACCTCGCGCACGCTCGCTCGGGCGACAAAGGCGATACCGCGAATATCGGATTGATCGCGCTCAAGCCGAAGGACTATCCGCTGCTCGTGAAGCAGGTGACGGCCGCCCGCGTCGCTCGGCATTTTACGGGCATGATCACCGGACCGGTCGAGCGCTTCGAGCTGCCGAACCTCCACGCGCTCAACTTCCTCCTGCACGGCGCGCTCGACGGCGGCGGCACGATTTCGCTCAAGACGGATGCCCAGGGCAAGGTTTTCTCTACCGCGCTGCTCCGCATGGAGATCGAGGTGGGCAGATGAGCGATCGCGTCCTCGTCCAGGTCGCCGGCGGCGTGCTCACCGCGACGCTCAATCGCGCCGACAAGCGCAACGCGATCGATACCGAGATGATCGACGCCCTGCTCGCCATGCTGGAGCAGTCGGACCTCGACGCAGGTGTCCGCGTGGTCGCGGTCCGCGGTGCGGGCCGGGACTTCTGCGCGGGAATGGATCTGAACGAGCTGCTCGCCTCCGCCGATCACACGCTCGAGCAAAACCGCCAGGCGGCGTTCCACTTCGCGCAGGTGTTCCTGCGCATGCGCCGACTGCCCAAGCCGATCGTGGCGCTGGTCCAGGGCCGCGCGCTGGCCGGCGGCTGTGGCCTCGCGACGGCGTGCGATCTCGTTCTGGCCGCGGAGTCCTCGCAATTCGGATACCCGGAGGTGCAGCGGGGCTTCGTCCCGGCGATCGTCACGACGATGCTGCGCCGCGCGGTAGGAGAGAAGATTGCCTTCGATCTGGCTGCCACCGGACGGCTGCTCGATGGTACCGAGGCCGCCGCGCTGGGCCTGGCGTCCCGTGTCTACGACGACGCCGATTTCGAGGAACAGGCCGCGGAAGTGCTGCGCGTGCTGGCGGAAACGAGCCCGTCGGCGCTGGCGTTCACCAAACAACAGTTCTATCAACTGGACGGGCTGAGCTTCGAAGACGGCCTCCGGCTCGGCGCCGATGTCAACGCCGTGAGCAGGAGCACACCAGACTTTCGCGCGGCATTGAGCGCGTTTCTCAAGAAGTGAGGAGCGCATGCGTAATCTGAACGTTCCGATGTACGATCCGGAGATGGTCCGACCGATGCGCGAGGAGTTGACCAGCCTGGGGTTCGAAGAGCTGCGGACGCCCGATGAGGTAGACGCCGTGCTCCGCACCGAGCGGGCGCCGACACTGGTCGTCGTGAACTCGGTGTGTGGATGCGCCGCTCGCAATGCCCGGCCCGCGGCCGCGCTTGCCATTCAACATGATCGTCGTCCCGCGCGCCTGGTCACCGTATTCGCGGGACAGGATGCGGACGCGACGGCGCGCGCGCGCAGCTACTTCACCGGCTATGCGCCGTCGTCGCCGCAGATCGCGTTGTTCAAGGACGGACGACTCGTGTACATGCTGGAACGGCGCAACATCGAGGGCCGCAATGCCCGGGACATCGCCGCCGATCTGACCGCGGCGTTCGAGCAGTACTGCTAAAGACGCTTCCGGCCGATCTGGCCACGGCAATCGATGAGGCGTGGGCGCGCGTGCGCGCCGCGCCGGGGTTTCTCACCGAGCGTGAGGCCCGCTTTCTCGCACTCGTCGCGGCGTGCGCTCCGGCCCAGGGCGTCATCCTCGAAATCGGCAGCTTCAAAGGAAAATCGACTGTCGGGCTGGCCTCGGTGGCGATGCGATATGGCCTCGGCCCGGTGATCACCGTCGATCCGCACTCGGGGCCGTCGATTACCGATCCCGACGTGGGCCCGAAGGGGTCGTCATGGGACGACTTTCGCGCGTCGCTGCGCGCCGCGGGCGTCGAGAGCGCGGTCGAAACCCATCGCGCGTTCTCCCGTGACCTCGCACGTGGTTGGACTCGTCCGATCCGGTTTCTCTGGATCGACGGCGACCACACCTATCGCGGAGCGAAGGAGGATATCGATCTCTTTCGCTCGCATCTTGTCCCCGGTGCAATCGTCGCACTCCACGACGTGCTCCACACGTTCGAGGGCCCGGTGCGCGTGTTCGCCGAGGAGCTGCTCGATTCGGACAAGTTCGGGCCTGCGGGCCTGTGCGGATCGATTGGCTGGGCGCAATACCGACCCAGCGATGGAGCGCAGTGGCTAGACCAACGGCTCGCCCTGCGGCGCCGAGTGACACGGTTGATTCCTTTTGTGCGGGATGGCCGCGAGCCGACCGGGTTTCGGAAACTGCGCTACAAACTGTGGCGGGGACTCGTGCCCCACGCGGCCCCGGATGCGGCCGCGTGGGTGCGAGCGGTCAGCTAGAGGATTTTACCGCGGCGGACGCGGAAGTCGACGATCTGCTGCGTCCAGCTCCAGAGCGAGTCCTGCTGCTCCATAGCGACGCCCTGGACTTCATGGCGGTGCCAGCCGACCATCACGTTTTGGTCCTGGGTCCAAATTTTCACGCGGTTACGCGGGACGAGCTTTTCCCAGTTCTGCGCTACGGTGGGTTGTGCGTAGAGCAACCGGATCGTGACGTTGCGCGACAAGTATTCGATCGGGCTCACGTCGATCTTGGCGTAGAGCTGAGGGGCAGCCATGCGCCCCGCGCCCGGGAAATCGGGTACGCCGTCGGAGAACAGGATGATGTTAAGCGGAGCGAGCACGAGGTTCTGACGCTTGATGTGCACCGCGGTCCGCTGGAAGAAGGAGTTGAAGTCGGTGATCGGATCGTCCTCCGGGAACCACGCGCGGAGGTCCGCCTCGATCTGCGCTGGAGTCTTCCCCGAGAGGTCCTGAATCGGGTGGAAGCTCTTGGGCTGCCCGACGTGCTCGCCGCCGAGTGAACCGACAAACACGTCGGTCGCCTGCTTCAGACCGCCGAGCGCGTTGATATGCCCATAGATGTACAGCGCCGCGTAGCGGAGCGCGTCGTCGAACTGACCGCTCTTGCGGAATGAGCCGGAGATGTCGAGCCCCACGACGAGCGTGGAGCGCGGCGGCGGCGAGTTTGCCGGCGGCTTGCACGCACCGACAGCCGCCAGCGCGAGAGCCAGCAGCGCCGCGCGTTTCATCGGCCCACCTCGCCGCGGGCCACCTCGCCGCTCACCCTGGCCGGGAAATGCGAGGCGGCGAGCACGTCGTCGATCGACTTGAAGGGCAGCGTGAAGTGTCCGCGGCCGGTGAACACCACGAACAGGAAGTTCAAGGCCGCCGCGACGACCTGCAGCACGGGGAGGGATGCGAGCTCGAACAGCTCGCGCCCTTCCTTGCGGAACCACTCACGCTCGGCCTTGAGCGCCGCGATGGGACCCTTCCAATAGTCGACCCCCGCCGGAGCGCTCCCGTGGGCCGCCATCCCTTCGACGACCAACGCCTGGCGGCCGAGCAACGCGATCAATGCCGGCGCGCCGAAGCGGCCTAACAGGAACCACGTCATGCCGCGCACGCCGACCCAGCCGAAGAACGCAAGTCCGATCGTGCCGAAGATGCCGAGCTGAATGCCCTGTTGTGCGAGCCACGGCGTCATCGCGTCGACCAGTTCGCGATAGAGGAACAGCACCTCGAACATCGCGACCGCGATCTCGACCAGGATCATGAAGATGATATTGCCGGTCGACCGCGCCTTGATGGCGTCATTGAGGACCTGAATGCACGCAAAGCTGCCGGCGATGATGATCGCGAGGAAAATCCACAGAATCAGAATCAACGCGAAGCCGTTGACCTCGTATCCCGTGAGGTCGGCCAGCAGCTCGCTCATCGTTGGCCGCAGGGTAAACGTGAAGATCGTCGCCTCGACGGCCGACCACACGATGAGCAGGAAGAACGCCGGCCACGGGACGCCAGGACGTCGCGACGTCGCGTCGAGCACGGCGAACGGCGAAGTGACCGCGCCCTTCAGCGTGCCCCACACGAGCTGCACGCTCAGTTTCAGGAGTCCCCACACCCAGCCGACGAGCACGATCAGAAAGCGCGCCAGCCCGGCCCAGTAGAGCCACACCATGCGGAGCGCGTCCCACCAGGCCAGCGCGATCGACTGCAGCAATGTGACCGAGCGGCCGAGCCGGAAGGGAATCGTGTAGAGCGAGACCATCGTGCCCCACAGCCCGAACGCAAAGGCTCCGGCCGGCAGGAACAGCAGAATCGCACGACCTGCCAGGCTCCAGAACGAATTGCCCTGGAGCACGAATCCAAACACTTTCGCCTGGAAGGGGACGATCCACGCCAGCCCAGCAACCACCCATTGCACGAGCTGCTGGAGAACGAAACTCCATTGCTGGGTCTGTGCGGCGTTGGCGACGGTCTCTTGCATCGGCGGAGCCCTCCCACGGGATAGGACGGCGTTCGGTTCGCGGCGGGCACATTGTTATAAACGGGACCTGACAAGTCAAGCAAAGGTCGCGTGACGGGCGTCACGGGGGCCCTGCGACTTGCGCAAAATGCCCAGACGGGGCTACTCATCCCGGTGTGCCGGATGACCCCAAACGCCTGATCGTCGTCGGCGACCGTGTCCTAATCGCCCCAGAAGAGGGTGAGGAGCGCACCAACGTCGGCCTCTATCTGCCCGCCTCCGCGATCGAGGGGCGGCAGGTACAGGGCGGGCGCATCGTCGCCACCGGGCCAGGCACGCCGATGGCGGAGCCCGCCAGCATGGACGAAGAGCCGTGGAAGATCCACGGGGGGGGCGCCGAGGTGAAGTACCTCCCGATGCAGGCGGAGATGGGGGACTACGCGCTGTTCTTCCGCAAAGCCGCGGTCGAAATCACATTCGAAGGCAAGACGTATCTGGTCGTCCCGCAGGCCGCCATTCTGGTACTCGTACGAGGGAAGCATGGCTGACATCGGGTGGGCACGCAGTCGTGGCGATCGCGCGGAAGGGCAGGGACTCCGGCGCGGCGCGTGGTATCGCGTCGTCGAGAATCCGCCCCAGGAGTATGTCGTCCTCGACGTGCACCACGTGGAGGTTCGGATTCCAAAGGGAGATCTCGAGATCCGCGGCGACCGGCCCAAGACCTGGAGCGTCGTTCGTGAGCCGCACCTGGTGTGCCCCGGATGTCATACACGCACCGTCATTCCCGAGGGTCGCAAGGACGCTAAGTGCCACGAGTGCGGCCGGACCTACGCGATCGATTGGAAGGACGCCAGCTAGAGCTCCGGCGGAACGTACGGGGCAGGCGCGGGAGTCTTTAGCTCGGGGTTTTCGTTCCGCGCGCACAGATGTTCCAGCAGCTCGATTTGCCGCTTCTGAATGTGCCACAGCTCGTGCCACTGTTTGAACCGCAGCGAATCCATCTTGTCGTGTAAATCCCGAATCTCGATTTCCGCCATCAGATTGATCTCGTAGTCCTGCTGCGCATGGATCCGGTCCTTTTCTGACTGGCGGTTTTGGCTCATCATGATGACGGGCGCCTGGAGCGCGGCGAGCGTGGAGAGCACCAGGTTCAGGAGAATGAACGGGTAAGGATCGAAGGGACGGTTCGCGAGGACCCACGCGTTCACTACCATCCAGACAACCAAGACTCCCCCGAAGATCCCGATGAACGGCCAGCTCCCGCCGAAGCGCGCCACGCGGTCGGCCACACGCTGGCCGAAGGTCATCCCCGCATCGAAGTCCTGGTGCACCACCTTACTTACTCGACCCCGTCGCGTAATCTTCGCGACGACGGCGTGCTCGATGTCCGACAGCTTCCGGTACTCGGCCTCGAGATAGCCGACGAATTTCTTGGCGCGGTACTGCTCGAGACAGTTGGGACAGATGCCGCGGTTCGCTTCCCACTCCGGTCGATCCTGCTTGATCAGATCGATGATCCGGTTTTCCAGTTTCTGCGGCGACCGGAGCGATCGCCCGTCCACGGGAGCGGCGCACAACGAACAACTGAGCCTCTGTTTCGACATGCGGTCGTCTCCTAGGGCCTCGGTGGCGCGGGACTCTGCGCCGGCAATTGCATGTGAAGATTGTGAACGAGGAACGCCCAGCGGTCAGTCTGCTCCTCGATGACTTTCGTAGTCGGCTTACCGGCCCCGTGGCCGGCCTTCGTCTCGATCCGAATCAGCACCGGCTCGGCGCCGCCCTGCGCGGCCTGCAGCGTCGCGGCGTACTTGAACGAGTGACCGGGCACGACGCGATCATCGTGGTCGGCGGTCGTGATGAGTGCGGCGGGATAATGCGTGCTCGGCTTCATGTTGTGAATCGGCGAGTAACGATAGAGGAAGGGGAACTGCCCGACGCTGTCCGCCGACCCGTATTCCGTGACCCACGCCCACCCGATCGTGAACTTGTGGAAGCGCAGCATGTCCATCACGCCCACGGCCGGCAGCGCGGCGCCGAACAGCTCGGGCCGTTGATTGAGGACAGCGCCGATCAGCAGCCCACCGTTCGAGCCCCCGCCGATCGCCAGCTTGGGCGGTGCGGTGTAACGCTCGGCGATCAAGTACTCGGCGGCGGCGATGAAATCGTCGAACACATTTTGCTTGCGGTCCAACATCCCCGCCTGATGCCACTCTTCCCCGTACTCCGAGCCGCCGCGCAGCACCGCCTGGGCGTATACGCCGCCCATCTCGAGCCAGGCGAGCACGCCGATCGAGAAGCCAGGCGTCATGTTGACGTTGAACCCGCCGTAGCCGTACAGGTAGGTCGCGTTCGAGCCGTCCCGCTTCAGTCCCTTCTTGTAGGTCAAAAACAGCGGGACGCGCGTCCCGTCCTTGCTGTGGTAGAACACCTGCACCGTTTCGTACTTCGAGGGATCGAACGAAATCTCCGGCGCCTTGAACACGCTCGAGGTGCCGGTCAGGAAGTCGTGCCGGAAAATCGTCGTTGGGTACAGGAATGAGGTGAAGGCGTAGAACATCTCGCTGTCGCGCGGCTCGCCGGTCACCTGCACGATCGAGCCCAGCGTCGGGAGCGGGACGTTGCCGGCCGGCTTGCCGTCGAGCGTGAACAGACGCAGCTGGGAATACGCGTCGTGGAGATAGCGAATGACGAAGGTGTTGTGGACGATCTGCGAGCCTTCGATGACGTCGGGCGCCGGTGGCACAACTTCTTTCCAGCTCTGTTGCTCGGGGTGCCGAGTGTCCACCGCAACGATGCGTCCGCGCGGCGCGCCGTTGTCCGTCTGGAAGTAGAAATCGGGCCCCGTATTCCCCACAAATCCGTAGGAGGCGTCGAAGTCGTCGAGCAAGCGCACGACGGGCGCGTCGAGCCGCGGATGCTTGGGGTCACCGAGGTCCTGGTAGTAAATGCGATTGCGCCGATCGGTGCCGAGCCAGACGGTGTAGACCGCGTAGCGCCCGTCGGCGCTCACTTCGACGCCGAAGCCCCAGTCGGGATGATCGGGCCGCTCGTAGATCAGCCGGTCGGCGGACTGGTCCGTGCCCAGCGTGTGGTAATAGACCTTCTGGTTGTGATTGACCTCGAGCAACGGATCGGCGCCGGGAGCGGGCTCCGGATAGCGACTGTAGAAAAAGCCGGCGCCGTCGTGCGTCCAGGCGGCGCTGGAGAATTTGATCCACTGGAGATGATCGGCGCGGTCCTGACGCGTCGTCACGTCGCGCACGCGGAATTCCTGCCAGTCCGAGCCGCTGCCCGATGTCCCGTACACCATCGTCTGTCCATCTTCCGCGAACGCGAGGATCGAGAGCGCCACGGTACCATCGGACGACAGCGTATTGGGATCGAGCAAGACCTCCGGCTCGGCCGTCAGCGACCTTTGGGTGTAGAGCACCGACTGGTTCTGCAGCCCTGAGTTCTTGAAGAAGAAGTAGCGGCCGCCCTTTTTGAACGGGGCGCCGTACTTCGGATAGTCCCACAGCTCCGTCAATCGCCTGCGGATCCGCTCACGCTCGGGAATCTGCGCCAGATAGGCGAAGGTGACGCGATTCTCCGCCTCGACCCAGCTGCGCGTCTCCGGCGAATCCACATCCTCGAGCCACCGGTAGGGGTCGGCGACTTTGGTGCCGTGGTAGTCGTCGGCCACGTCGCCCTTGCGGGCCGGCGGATATGTGACGGTTTGAACCAGCATGAGCGTCGTTAAGAATAAAGGAGTCATGACGCGTAAACGTGCCCCGGCTCGCGGTTTTGGGGTAGGGGGGAGCGCGCGAGAACGCTGTTTCGTGAGACGTGCCGACGTTCATCGGTGGGCTGGATGCCGCTCGCGCGATCCTCGCGCAGCGATTCGGGCACGCCCGGTTCCGCGTGCATCAGCTCAAGGTGCTGGGCCCGCTGCTCGCGGGTCGCAACGTGCTCGCGGTGCTTCCCACCGGCGCGGGCAAATCGTTGTGTTATCAGGTACCGGCGCTGCTCGATGACGGACTGACACTCGTCGTCTCACCCCTCATCTCGCTGATGCAGGATCAGGTCGCCGCTCTGCGGCGGCGCGGGATCGCGGCGGCGTACGTGAACAGCCAGCTCGACCAGGGCCAGCGACGCGTCGTCCTCGACGCGGCGACCGGAGGACGGCTCGCGCTGCTCTACTGCGCACCCGAGCGATTGGGATCGCTGACGCGACGCCTGTCGGCTGCTGGTACGCGCGTCGCGCTGCTGGCGATCGACGAGGCGCATTGCATCACAGAGTGGGGCAATGAATTCCGTCCGGTCTATCGCCGGCTCGGCGTGTTCCGCTCGCTGCTCGGCCGTCCACCGACGATCGCCCTTACGGGAAGCGCGACCCCAGCGGCCCGCGCCGACATCCTCCGTGTGCTTCGCATGTCCGACGCCGAGGTCGTCGTCACGTCATTCGATCGACCGAACCTCGCCTTTGGCGTGCAGCGGGTGCGCGATGATCGCGAGCGCTTCGCCATCATTCGGCAGCGTGTGCGCGACGCGGCAGGCGCATCGTTGATCTACACGCCCACACGGCGGCTGACGGAGCTGGTCACGCGCGCGCTGCTGCGAACCAGCGTGCGCGCCGCACCCTACCACGCCGGCCTCAGCGCAGGCATCCGGCGGCGCGTGTTGCGGGCATTTCTCGCCGATCAGGTACGGGTGATCGTCGCGACCAGCGCCTTCGGGATGGGGATCGACAAGCCCGATGTCCGGCGCGTGCTGCATTGGGGGCCACCACCGACGCTCGAGGCGTATTACCAAGAGGCCGGCAGGGGCGGCAGGGACGGCAGGGCGGCCGAGTGCCTGATCCTGTGGCGGCGCGAGGACCTCGCGTGGGGCGATATCGCGCCGGGGATGCGGCGCTATGTCGGGGCTCGAGGCGACTGGCGACGGCTGCTGCTGGAGTACTTCGGAGAGAAAGTGCCCTGATATATTTCGGGATGCACGATAGCCTCTACTTCTCCGACCACCACCTCCAGGTCCGCGAGATGGTGCGAGACTTCGCCCGGA
>WNFB01000761.1_pt1 | contig 26957 bp, 19 predicted proteins | sample 5400501 | NCBI WGS metagenome assembly WNFB01 (sample SAMN13153341, study PRJNA577476) | soil metagenome | isolation source: 200 cm saprolite under Douglas fir tree site 2 hole 1 | place: USA:California | collected 2015-04-18 | reverse complement strand
GACATTCCGCTGATGACGGAGAACGGCACGTTCATCATCAACGGCACCGAGCGCGTCATCGTCAGCCAGCTCCACCGCTCGCCCGGCGTGTTTTACGAAACGGCCAACAACCGGAGCTATTTCCTGGGAAAAATCATTCCCTACCGCGGCTCCTGGGTCGAGTTCGAGTACGACACCAAGAACATTCTCTACGTCCGCATTGACCGCAAGCGCAAGTTCCTCGGCTCGATCTTCTTGCGGGCGCTGGGGATGAAATCGAACGAAGAAATCCTGCGCACCTTCTACCAGGTGGAGCGCATCAACCTACGCGACGGCGACCTCCATTGGAACCTCTCCGAAGGATTGATCGACCGCAAAGTGACCCACGAGGTCAAGAACCCGAAGAGCGACGAAGTTCTGGTCCCCGCCCACAAACGCATCACGGAAACGCTGTACAAGGAGCTCGTCAAAGCGAAGGTGCCTTCTGTGCATATTTCGGCGGCCGACTTGGAAGGGGCCTACTCGGTAGCTGATCTGGTGAATCGGCAGACGGGCGAAGTCCTGCTCGAAGCCAATAAGCCGCTGACCGCCGAATTGTGGACCGCGATCGCAGAGGCCGGAATCGCCACCGCGGACGTGTTCTTCCCCGACCGCGATGACGTCGGCGTGGTGCTCTCCCGCACGCTCGACAAGGACGCAATTCGTTCGTCCCGCGAGGCGCTGATCGAAATCTACCGCAAGCTTCGCCCGGGCGACCCGCCCACCCTGGAAACGGCGACGGCGCTGTTCAACGGCATGTTCTTCGACCCGCGCAGGTACGATTTCAGCCGGGTCGGCCGGCTCAAGTTCAACATCAAGTTCGGCCTGGACACGCCGCTCGGAACGAGGACGCTGGACTCGGCCGATTTCGTCGCTTCGATCCGCTATCTTTTGAAGCTGCGGAAGAATATCGGCACGGTGGACGACATCGATCACCTGGGCAACCGGCGCGTTCGCGCAGTCGGCGAGCTGCTCGAAAACCAGTTCCGCATCGGGCTGGTCCGCATGGAGCGCGCCATCAAGGAAAAAATGTCGGTGTACCAGGAGATGTCCACGGCCATGCCGCACGACTTGGTCAACGCCAAGCCGGTCATGGCGGCCATCCGGGAATTCTTCGGCAGCTCGCAGCTTTCACAGTTCATGGACCAGACCAACCCGCTCAGCGAGATCACGCACAAACGCCGCCTTTCGGCGTTGGGGCCGGGCGGGCTTTCGCGCGAGCGCGCCGGATTCGAGGTACGCGACGTCCATCCGACGCACTACGGCCGCATCTGCCCGATTGAAACGCCGGAAGGGCCGAACATCGGGTTGATTAGCTCGCTGTCCTGCTATGCGCGGATCAATGAGTTCGGCTTCATTGAGTCGCCGTACCGCAAAGTCAAGGGCGGACGCGTCATTGACTTCGTGCAAATCGCCAATACGGGCGAGAGCGAGTTTAAAGTCGGGGAGATCATTGAACGCGACAAGGTGGAAGCCGTCAACGAGGAGCTCAAGCGCCGCAAGGTAACCAGCGAGCCCTATTGCTTCTACCTCTCGGCGTGGGAAGAGGACCGCTACGTCGTCGCGCAGGCCAACGCGTCTCTCGACGAGCGCAACCGCATCACCACCGAGCTGGTCAACTGCCGCCAGGCCGGTAACTTCGTACTAAAGCACCGCGAAGAAGTGGACTACATCGACGTTTCCCCGAAACAGCTTGTCTCCGTGGCGGCGAGCCTGATCCCGTTCCTGGAAAACGACGACGCCAACCGCGCGCTGATGGGCTCCAACATGCAGCGCCAAGCCGTGCCGCTGATCCGCGGCGAAGCGCCGCTGGTGGGCACGGGCATGGAGCGCGTCACCGCCCGCGATTCAGGAGCCGTGGTCATCTGCCGCCGCGACGGCATCGTGGACCAAGTGGACTCCGAGCGGATCATCGTCCGCGTCGAATCCGACCACTCGGGCGTGCTCTCTCGCGAGGTCGGCGCTGACATCTACCAGCTCATCAAATTCAAGCGCTCGAACCAAAACACCTGCATCAACCAGAAGCCGCTGGTCCGCGTGGGCGACCGTGTCCGCCAGAGCCAAGTGCTGGCGGACGGGCCGTGCACCGAGCGCGGCGAGCTGGCCCTGGGCCGCAACGTCCTGGTCGCATTCCTTCCCTGGCGCGGCTACAACTTTGAGGACGCGATTCTGGTCAGCGAGAAGCTGGTGAAGGATGACTACTACACGTCCATCCACATCGAGGAGTTTGAAATTGAGGCGCGGGACACCAAGCTTGGCCCCGAGGAAATCACGCGCGATATTCCCAATATCAGCGAGATGTTCCTCCGCAACCTCGACGAAAGCGGCGTGATCCGGATCGGCGCTACGGTGCGTCCCGGCGACATCCTCGTCGGCAAAGTCACTCCCAAGGGCGAAACCACGCTCACGCCGGAAGAAAAACTGCTGCGCGCCATCTTCGGCGAGAAAGCCGGCGATGTCCGCGACGCGTCGCTTTACTGCCCGCCGGGCATCGAAGGCACCGTCGTGGATGTTAAAATCTTCTGCCGCAAGGGCGCGGAGAAGGACGAACGCCACAAGGCCATCGAAGCGTCGCAGGTCTTCAAGCTCGAAAAGAACCTCTCCGACGAGATTCGCATCCTTACGGACGAGCGCCTGAAGCGCCTGGCCGCGTTGCTCGATGGCAAAAAGCTGCTGGCCGACCTGCACGACGAAAAGACCAACAAGCGCTTGCTCACCAAGGGCACCGATCTCACCCGGGACATCATCGAAAAGATCGCGACGCGGAACTTGAAGCGGCTGCGGCTCGCCGACAAGGACCCGCTGTTGATCGAGAAAATCGATGAAATCGAGGAGATGACCTCGCGGCAGATTGACGTGCTGCGGAAGATCACCGAGGAGCGCAAGGACAAGCTGAAGAAGGGCGACGAACTGCCGCCGGGCGTTATCAAGCTGGTCAAAGCCTACATCGCGATGAAGCGGAAGCTCTCGGTCGGCGACAAGATGGCCGGCCGCCACGGCAACAAGGGCGTCATTGCGCGTATCGTCCCCGAAGAAGATATGCCCTACTTGCCGGACGGCACTCCCGTGGAAGTTGTGCTGAATCCGCTCGGTGTGCCGTCGCGCATGAACGTCGGCCAGATTCTGGAAACGCACCTCGGCTGGGCTTCGAAGGAGCTCGGTCGCAGCCTCGCCCGCCTGCTCAGCCAGAACGCTCGGGCGGAGGGGCTCCGCCGGTGGTTCCGGGAAGTCTTTTCCGACACCGCGATTTGGAGGACGCTGTCCAAACTGGACGACGAGACGCTGCTCGAATACGCCGAGACTTTCCGGGAGGGCATTCCCGTGGCGACGCCGGTATTCGACGGCGCGCGGGAAGGGGAAATCCGGCACTTGCTCGAGGTCGCGGGCTTGCCCAGCGCCGGCAAGGTCACCCTGTGGGACGGCATGACCGGCGAGGAGTTCGCCCAAGAGGTGACGGTCGGCTACATCTACATGCTGAAGCTCTCGCACTTGGTGGACGACAAGATTCACGCGCGTTCGATCGGCCCGTACTCGCTCATCACGCAGCAGCCACTGGGCGGCAAGGCGCAGTTTGGCGGCCAGCGGTTCGGCGAAATGGAGGTCTGGGCGCTCGAAGCGTACGGCGCCGCGCACATCCTGCAGGAGCTGCTGACGGCGAAATCGGACGACGTGTACGGACGCGCCAAAATCTACGAAGCCATCGTCAAGGGTGAGCCTGGCATCGAGCCGGGCGTGCCCGAATCGTTCAACGTCCTGGTGCGCGAGCTGCAATCGCTCTGCCTGGACGTGGAGTTGATGAAACGCCAGAAGCCGGCGGAAAAGGCCGCGGATTAATGAAGCGGCGCGCCTCGAGCGCGCCGCCTGCTGCACCCCGTCGCGGACGAGGCAGCGGCACAGGGTTTTCTATATTTCTTTTAAGGTCCCGCAAGCGGGATCGCTCCGGCGCAACCCGCCGGGGCAGGAGGAAGCCACCTTGTATCGGAGCAGCCCTTATGATCGCGCCAGCCTGATCGCGGATTTCGATTCCATCCGCATCAGCTTGGCGAGTCCCGAAAAAATCCGGTCCTGGTCGCACGGTGAAGTAACCAAGCCGGAGACCATCAACTACCGTACCTTCAAACCCGAGCGCGACGGCTTGTTTTGCGCGAAGATTTTCGGCCCTGTCACGGATTGGGAATGCCTCTGCGGGAAGTACAAGCGCATGAAGCACCGCGGGGTCATCTGCGACAAGTGCGGCGTCGAAGTCACCCTCAGCAAGGTGCGCCGAGAGCGCCTGGGCCACATCGAGCTCGCTTCCCCCTGCTCGCACGTCTGGTTCTTCAAGGGCCTGCCGTCGCGCATTGGCTACCTGCTGGACATCTCGATGCGCGACCTCGAGCGGATCCTCTACTTCGAGGGCTATGTGGTGATCGACGCGGGCGAGGTGCCGGGGATCAAAGAGCGGGAGATGCTCCCGGAGGAGAAGTACCGCGAAGTGCAGAAGGATTACGCGGGGCAGTTCCGCGCGCAAATGGGCGCGGAAGCCATCAAAGAGCTCCTGAAGCGCGTCGAGGTGGAAAAACTCTCTGAAGAGTTGCGCGAGAAGATGAAGGCCGACCCCAGCCTCCAGAAGCGCATCAAGTACGCAAAGCGCCTGAAGGTGGTCGAATCCTTCCGCAAGAGCGGCAATAAGCCTGAGTGGATGATCCTGGACGTGCTGCCGGTGCTGCCGCCGGAGCTGCGACCACTGGTGCCGTTGGATGGAGGCCGCTTCGCCACCTCTGACCTGAACGACCTCTATCGCCGCGTCATTAACCGGAATAACCGCCTGAAGAAACTCATGGAGCTGCACGCGCCGGACGTCATTGTCCGCAACGAGAAGCGCATGCTCCAGGAAGCAGTGGACGCGCTGTTTGACAACGGCCGCCGCGGGCGCGTCCTGCGCGGCACCAACAACCGCCCTCTGAAATCGCTTTCCGATACGCTCAAGGGGAAGCAAGGGCGCTTCCGCCAGAATCTGCTCGGGAAGCGCGTGGATTACTCGGGCCGTTCGGTCATCGTCGTGGGGCCGGAGCTGAAACTCCACCAATGCGGCCTGCCGAAGAAAATGGCTCTCGAGCTGTTCAAGCCGTTCATCTATCACCGCCTGGAGGCCCAGGGCCATTGCACGACCATCAAGCAGGCCAAGGAAATGGTCGAGCAGCAGGATGCGGTAGTGTGGGACATCCTCGAAGAGGTGATCCGCGAGCATCCCGTTCTGCTGAACCGCGCCCCGACGCTCCATCGACTCGGCATCCAGGCGTTCGAGCCGACCCTGGTCGAAGGCAAGGCCATCCGCATCCACCCGCTGGTCTGCACCGCGTTCAACGCGGACTTCGACGGCGATCAGATGGCCGTGCACATCCCGCTTTCGCCGGAATCCCAGGTGGAAGCCTCGGTCCTGATGCTCTCGGCCAACAACATTCTGTCGCCCGCCAACGGCCTGCCGCTGGCGGTTCCGACGCAGGATATGGTTCTCGGCATTTACTACTTGACAAAGGCCAAGCCCGGCGCCAAGGGAGAGGGCCGCGCGTTTGGCCTGCCGGAAGAAGTTGTCCTGGCGCTCGAGGCCGGTGAAGTCGAGCTGCTCACGCCGATTCGCCTGCGCTACGAGGGTGAATTCATTGATCTCTCCACCGCTTACGACGACCAGGACGTACCGCACGCCGAACCGGTCAAGCTGAAGCGCCAATTCATCAACACCACCGTCGGCCGGGTGATTTTCAACGACCACTTGCCGGGGGAGATGCCGTACATCAACGGCCTGCTCAAGAAGAAGGGCGTGCAGCAGCTTTGCTACTACTGCTACCTGCGCTTCGGCTTGAAGCGCACCGTGCAAATGCTCGACGAGTTGAAGGAGTTGGGCTTCTTTTACGCGACCAAGTCCGGGATCTCGATTGGTATTGACGACATGGTTATACCCGCGGACAAGTCCGCCCTGGTGGAAAACACCGAAAAAGAAGTCGTCAAGGTACAGCAGCAATATCTCGACGGCGCCATCACCAACGGCGAGCGCTACAACAAGGTCATCGCCATCTGGAGCGACGTCACCGAAAAAGTGGCCGAGCAGATGTTCAAGGCCATGGAGCAACAGGACAAGGAAGGGATCATCAATCCCATTTACGTGATGGCTGACTCCGGCGCTCGCGGATCGAAACAGCAGATCCGGCAGCTTTCCGGCATGCGCGGCCTGATGGCCAAACCCTCCGGTGAAGTCATTGAGACGCCGATCACCTCCAACTTCCGCGAGGGCCTCACCGTGCTGCAGTACTTCATTTCGACTCACGGCGCCCGAAAAGGCTTGGCGGACACGGCTCTCAAGACCGCCGACTCCGGGTACCTCACGCGCCGCCTGGTGGACGTGGCGCAAGACGTCATCATCAGCGAGTTCGATTGCGGCACCGCCGACGGCATCTTCGTCGAACCCATTGTGGAAGCGGGCGTCGAAGTTGAGCCGCTGCGCGATCGTGTCGTGGGCCGCGTCTCGCTCGAAAAAATCAAGGATTACGAAGGCAACGTGATTGTGGACGTCAACGAGGAGATCACCGAGGAGCTGGCCAACTCCATCCAGGCCGCGGGCATCGAGCGCGTCAAGATCCGTTCGGTGCTCACCTGCGAGTCCCGCCGCGGCGCCTGCGCCCGGTGCTATGGCCGCAACCTGGCCACGGGCCGGATGGTCGAGATGGGCGAGGCGGTCGGCGTCATCGGCGCCCAATCCATCGGCGAGCCGGGCACGCAGCTCACCATGCGCACCTTCCACATCGGCGGCACTGCGACCCGCGTCACCGAGCAATCGAAGCTCGAGGCCCGCAACAGCGGTCTCGTCCGATTCATTGACTTGAACAAAGTCCGCGGCCGCGGCAACCACCTGATTGCCATGAACCGCAACGGATTGGTGGCCATCGTGGACGAGAAAGGCCGCGAGAAAGAACGGTACCACGTCGTGTACGGCGCGCGGCTCCAGGTCGAGGAAAACCAACCAGTGAAGCTCGGCGATATACTAGCCGAATGGGATCCGTACACCTTCTCGATCTTGACCGAGGCCGGAGGCACCATCCAATTCAAGGACCTGCAGCCGGGCATCACGATTGAAGAACAGGTGGACGAAGTCACCGGGCTTTCGCAGCTCGTGGTCACGCTGCCGCCCGGGGACGAAAAGCACCAGCCAACGATCCTGGTCCGGGACTCCGCCGGCCGCACGCGCAAGAAATACCTGATGCCGTCCCGCGCGCACCTGATGGTGCAGGATGGCGACGAGGTGCAGCCCGGCGACGTCCTGGCCAAGATCCCGCGCGAAACCACAAAGACGAAGGACATCACCGGCGGGTTGCCGCGCGTTGTCGAGCTGTTTGAGACCCGCAAGCCGCGCGATCCGGCCGTCATCAGCGAGATTGACGGCGTCGTCCGCTACGGCGAGATCAGCAAAGGACTGCGGAAGATCTACGTCGAAAGCGAAGACGGCAAGACCACGAAGGAGTACTCCATCGCCCGCGGCGTCCATATCAACGTGCAGGAGGGCGAACATGTTGGGGCCGGCGAGCCGCTCATTGATGGACCGCTCAACCCGCACGACCTCCTGGCGGTTCTCGGCGAGAAATACACCCAAGCCTACCTGGTCAATTCCATCCAGGAGGTTTACCGGCTGCAGGGCGTCAACATCAACGACAAACACATTGAAACGATCGTTCGCCAGATGATGCGCTGGGTGAAGGTCGAGGACGTCGGCGACACTTCGTTCTTGCTCGAGGAACAAGTGGATAAGTTCCGCTTCCGCGAGGAGAACGACCGCGTGATTAGCGACGGCGGGCGTCCGGCAACCGGACGGCCGCTGCTGCTCGGCATCACGAAGGCGTCGCTCTCGACCGACTCCTTCATTTCCGCCGCCAGCTTCCAAGAGACGACGCGCGTGCTTACCGAGGCCGCCGTTGCGGGCAAAGTGGATTATCTGCGCGGTCTGAAGGAGAACGTCATCATGGGCCGCCTGATCCCCGCAGGAACGGGGCTGGAGCGGTACCGCAACATCGAACTGCTCACCGAAGTGCCTCCGCCGCCTCCGGAAGAGGCCATCATCCCTCCGGCCGAGCTTTCCCCCGAGGAAGCTGCGGCGCTCGATTTCCTGCGGAAGGATTCGGATGCCGTGGCGGAAGGCTCCGACTAACGCCTTCGAGACATCTCCGATGAAAAAACGGGCCTCCCAGAGCTTCGGGGAGGCCCGTTCTTGCCCGCAGACCCGAGGGCGCACGGCGCCCTATCTAGGGTAAACTCAGGTAGCTCAATTCGTGGCCGGGGCGTCTGCCTTCCCCCACTTTGCCCCGTATTTTGCCGCGCCTGTTTACAAATAGGCTATTTCCCCCTGCTCCCGGCGTTGCCCCGTCCATCGCATCGCCGGATAATTCCTGGGCAAGGCCGTCCCCCGGCTTACCCTTCCGACGGGTGACGCCTTCCAAACGAAATTCAGATGACCCATTCCCCCATGCGGCGCGCAGAAGTCCCGGCCGACTCCCCTGCGCTCGCATTGGATCGTGACCAGCTCACCGAGCGGGAGCGGCGCCTCTGGCGCTTGGCATTGCTTTTGCTGCTCGCGCTCGCGATAGGCCTGGCGGCCACCTCGTGGGAAGAAATTCGGACATTGCAGCACCGGCTGGAGGCCTTACCTGTAGGCTTGGTGGTTCTTGCAGCCCTATTCGTGGTTTACGCTTGGAGTAAAACGGCCGAGATTGCTGAATTGCGCGGACTGGTGAGGGGAATCCAGCAGGGTTCCGCCGCTGAGCGCGAGACGGGGCAACTGGACCGGCTATTTTCTCTTGTCTCCAAATCCCAACAAGGCTACCGCGATTTAATCGATACGTTTGAGGATCTGTTGTTCTCCATTTCTCTCGAAGGCGAGATTCTCGCCGCCAACCGGAGTTTCGCCGATCTGTTGGGGCGCTCCTTCACCGAAGTGGTGGGCCGCCCGCTGGAAGAGTTTCTTGAATTTCCGGATTCCGGCGGCCGTGCCTCCGCCGAAAGCGGCCTCGCACTCTTCCTCGAGCGCCGGCGCTGGGCCGGAGTCGTGCGCGCGCGCTTGAAGGAAAAGGGTTCGACGCACTACTTCGATTGCGTGCTCTATGTCATTGTCCGGGAAGGCGCTGCCCAGGGCATTAGCGGTTTGGCCCGCGACATCACTCGTGAACGGGAGAACGAAACGCGGTTCACCGATCTGTTTGAGACTCTGCGCGAAGGGGTTTACCTGGCTTCCTCCGACGACAACATCACCGAAGCGAACCCGGCCTTGGCGCAAATGTTGGGTCTGCCCGGAAAGGAAAGCCTTGTGGGCACCGGGCTCGCTTCGCTGTACGAAAATGCAGGGAACCGCGCCGACGAACGGGCCCAGTTGGACGCGCAGGGATTCCTCCGTGCTCGCGAGATCACTTTGAAGCAAGGGCCAGACGGCCGAGAGCTGGTGGTATTGCATACCGCCGCAGTCACCCGCGATCCCTCGGGTAAGATCGCGCGGTATCTGGGGACGTTCCTGGATATCACCGAGCAGCGGGAGATGGAGCGGCGCTTGCACCGCGAGCAGGAATTCGCTCGCCGCTTGATGGATAGCTTTCCCGACCTGGTGATCACTCTGGACACCGATGCGCGATACACCTTCACCAGCCCGCACGTCAGGGAAGTCCTCGGCTACCAGCCCGAGGACTTGATTGGCCGGAAGTTTGGGGAACTGGCCGATCCTCACGACCGACCTGCCGTGCTGGAGCAAATCGGCGATTTACTCGCGGGACGCTGTTCGAACTGCCAGATCGAATTCCATAAGCTGCATGGAGACGGCGCGTGGCGGCTGCTGCGAGCCACGGCGCGGCCCCTTCACGACGAACAGGGCCGCACGGTCGGCGTCATCGCTTCTTTGCGGGATATCACCGACCACGCGCGGATGCAGCAGCAGTTGATTCAATCCGAGCGCCTTGCCGCCATGGGGCAAATGATCGCCGGTGTCGCCCACGAACTGAATAATCCGCTGACCGCCATCCTAGGCGTCACCGAAATCATGCACGAGCAAACTTCCGACGAGACCGCCCGCCGGCATCTGGAATTGGCCAACCGCCAGGCGCGCCGCGCGGCGCACATCGTGCAAAGCCTGCTCTTCTTTTCGCGTCCGGCCTCGCCGCGCAAGGCTTTGCTCCACTTGAGCGACTTGCTCCAACGCACGCTTCAGCTCCAAGAGCGCTCCCTCAACAAGAATCAGGTCCAAGTGGATTTTGTGCCCCGCGCGGAGCTCCCCACGGTGCTGGGCGACGCGAACCAGTTGACCCAGGTCTTCCTGAACCTCATCACCAATGCCGAACAGGCGATTCGCGAGGCCCGCGAAAATGGCACTCTGCGGATTCGCCTGGGGACGGTGGGAGACCGCGTGCTTATCACTTTTCAGGACGATGGCGTCGGCATACGGCGGGAGGTCTTGCCGCGCATCTTCGATCCGTTTTTCACCACCAAGCGGCCCGGGCGCGGCACCGGGCTGGGGCTCAGCATCTGCATGGCGATTGTCCGGGAGCATAATGGCGACATTTCCGCACAGCCTCTGCCGGACCGCGGCGCGGTCTTCACCGTGTCGCTGCCCGTATGCACCCAGGCGGTCCTGCTCCCGGAGTTCGAGCAGGCCCCAGCCCGGCCCGCGGAAGCGCCCGTTCCCTCAGAAGCTCCGCTCACGGGAAAGCGAATTCTGGTCGTGGACGACGAAGAGGGCATCCGCGAACTCGTCGCAGAAAGCCTGGGCGCTCGCGGCATGACCGTCGAGTGCGTCGCCTCGGCCGAACAAGCTCGCGAAGCTCTCGCCCACAATTCCTACGATGCGGTCCTCTGCGATATTCATCTCCAGTCGGAGTCGGGCCGGGCCGTCTCCGGCTTTGAGCTGCACAAGAGCATCTCCGAGCGCCTCTCCACTCAACCTGGAGCCACAACGCCTTTCATCTTCATGACCGGCGACTTGGTCGATCCCACGGATAGTGAGAGAATCGCCCGCCAGCGCAGCCGCCTCCTCCAGAAACCTTTCCGCATCGCCGAACTGCTCAGTTTGCTCGCCGAATCCTTCGCCACCACCCGCGTCGCCGAACCGAAGAACAGTTCCTCTTAACTTAAACCACCCTTCTTGGTATTTGATATTGCATGCAATATCATTTTGTTGATGTGAGAGCTTCCTATGCGCTCGACACGGATGTGCTGGTTGCGGCCTTGCGGAGCAGTCGAGGTGCGTCACGGCAGCTTTTACTTGGCGCGCTGGACCATCGTTTTGAACTGCTGCTTTCCGTCCCCCTCGTGCTGGAGTACGAGGCTGTCCTCACCCGGCCTGAGCACTTGGCCGCATGTGGTCTGAGGGGTGAAGAAGTGGAACGAGTTCTGGACGATCTGGCGTCAGTTGCCAAGCCGGTTAGGCTTGCATTTCGCTGGCGGCCGAGGCTATCCGACCCGAATGACGACATGGTTCTGGAAACCGCGGTGAACGGAAACGCCGATGCCATCGTAACATTCAACCAGCGCGATTTTAAAGAAACCAGCAGGAGCTGGGGTGCGGGACGTGCTTACCGCCCGCCCAATATTGATTGCGCTGTAATTTTGCCAGGAGCGGCATTGCAACAGATGAGGAGTTTGAATCCATGAGAAGAAGCAATTTTGCATTGCGACTGCAACCCTCGTTGATGGAGGAGGCGCGCAAGGCGGCGGAGTCGGAAGGGGTAGCCCTGAATCAGTTGATTAATGTCGCGCTCGCGGAAAAAGTTTCCGCCTTGCGCACCGAGGAATATTTCCAAGAGCGAATTCGCCGCGCTGACCGGGCGGAAACCCTGCGGATACTGGACCGAGCCGGAAAGGGGAATCCCCCGCTGGAAGGTGACGAACTTCCGCCCGATTGGGGAGGCGCAGGTGAAATAGGCAAACCGTTCGGAAGGGCAACTCCCCAACTTGGCAAGCTCAAGAAACGACTTAAAAAATCAAGAGGCCGCTGAACTCGGCGGACTGTTCTTGCGTAGAGTAAAAACCAAGAACCCCACCGTTGAAAGAGGCTGTCAAGGGGCACCCAAACTCGGTATCGTAACTCCGGGTTGTATTATGGAAGTGATTCTATCTCATCGCGTGGGAGAGCCAAGAGAAAAGGAAAAGCTGGGCCACCCGGCCCGGCCCCCAACCGAAGAACAGCTCTTCCTAAGCCAGCCAATCAACCCTGCCTGCCCGAGCCGTGCTGTCAAAGGTTAAGAGTCTGTGTGAGAACACGCAATCGAAGGCGCCAGCGGCTAAACAGTTTGCGGAAAAAGTCGGTAGCACAGCCACTCTTGACTGTGCGCTGATTGCTAAGTAGCAGAAAACAGAGCACAGGCAAGAGTGCCTGTGCTACGAAAACGCGTCTGAAATGGACTTTTTCCGCAAGTTGTGAAGCCGTGCCCTACAAAACTAGGCGTTCTGACACACACTCTTAAGCTCCGACCTCCTAAAGACCAAAATCATTCGAACGATTTTCAACTTAGGACAGAACCGTCGCATGACATTTATTATTGCATCGAATACTATATTCTGTGTGAATGCTTCCTTTGTACTCGGCACGGATGTGCTGGCTGTGGACTTGCGGAGCAGGCGACGTAGGACACGACAACAGATGAGGAGTATGAATCCATGAGAAGAAGCAGTTATCCTCTGCGGCTACAGCGTTCCTTGATGGAGGAGGCGCGCAAGGCGGCGGCATCGGAAGGGGTATCCCTGAATCAACTGATCAATGTGGCGGTGGCGGAAAAGGTCGCCGCTCTGCGCACCGAGATCTATCTCAATGAACGAATCCGCCGCGCCGACCGCGAGGAAACGCTACGGATTTTGGACCGGGCCGTAAAGGGGGATCCTCCGATGGTAGGCGACGAGCTTCTAATTGGCGGGCAGGAAGGCTTTGGTAAGAAGCCTCAGACGGAAGCACAGCCCGCACCCCCTCCAGATTTGGCGCCAGATGGGGAACGCGCGGGAGAAATAGGCAAACCGTTCGGAAGGGCAACCCCCCAATTCGGCATGCTCAAGAAACGCCCGGAAAAGGCAAGACGCTTCTGAACTCAGCGGACTGTTCTCGCGTAGAGTAAAAACCAAGAACCCCACCCTTGAAAGAGAGAGGCCCTCAAGGGTGGGGCACCCAAACTTGGTATCGTAACTCCGGGTTGCATTATGGAAGTGGGACTATCTCATCGCGTTCGACAGCCGAGAGAAAAGGAAAAGCTGGGCCACCCGGCCCGACCACGAGGAAACGCTACGGGTTTTGGACCGGGCCGTAAAGGGGAATCCTCGGACAGAAGGCGACGAGCTCCTAATTGGGGCGATATGTTGGGACGTGACACCACATCAAAATCGGGCCAGCATCGCAGGCGTGACAGGCAGGCGCGATATTTAATCATTGTTGTCTATGCCATTGTAATGTTGGCAGACGCCTATGACGTGCGGAACGCTTTCTCCAGGTTTCAAATTCCCAGCGTAGGGAGGAAATGTATTGCAATAGGTTTGCCAATGGCTCGTGCCAAAAATATCTTCATACGTAATTTTCCCGTGCATGACAATGAAATACTGACCACTAGTCAGTTGAGAATGCAATCCCTTAGTCATGCTTATGGTCTCTCCAATGTTTGTGCCTTTCTTGAATGTGGGCACCCGAAATTCTATAGGGGGAGCATTTGGGAAAAATATATCCGCTTCAGTTCTAACGGATGGATGTCCAGTTCCGGCAGTATAAGTAAATTCTGGAGCGTCATTCACGTTGAGGACAATAGCTGTAGACCACATTTCCGCGTGTTTAGCTGGCGTTTTCCCCGTATTGGTGAGATGGCCGGGGAAGACCACGTTGGACCCTATTGGCCACTGAAATTGGTCGCGTATCGCAACGACCCAAGCACGTTCATCGCGTCTAAAGTTCCTGTCGGCATTAGTAACTCCTTGGAGAGCTATTCTGTTGGTATTTCTACTGGCGATCCAGAGGCAGATGGAAACTATCGTGTACACAATTACGAAAAATCCGACAATGCATTCCACGATAGAACGCCATTTCTCGCGTCTTTCTGTGCGGTTTTCCTTGGCTTTCTGTTCTTCGGATGGGGAGGGTGGTGGTGGAACGGATTCTATGATTACCCTAAAGGGTGGCCGGGGGGGGGCTTTGAGCACCACCAGCTGCATCATTGGAGTCGCTTTGTGGGTGTTCGGAATCATCAGAATTTTGAATTGGCTCGCTCATAGGTTCACTTGAAAACTCTTTTCTTTTTGGCTGCTCTGCCGGGTGCGCCGCGTCTTAACCGGTTTTGATCTTTTGGGTGCCCCGGCCTTCGATTTTTGAAGGCTGGGGGCTTCTTTTTGTGATGTGCTCCCCAGTTCCCGAGTAACTGAAAACGCGCTGCATTCCGAATGCTATTTCTGTGGGTTTGTCCTCGCCAGGTCGATGCCGAAATCCCAGACGTAGCCGTTGATTCCTTCGTTGGTCAATTCGACGAACGCGTATTCGCCGGGTGCCAATTTCTCGTTGACCGTATAGCGGCAGACGCCGGATGCGGGGGTCCACGTCTGGAACTCGACTTCCTTCGAGTTGTGGACCTGCTCGCCGGACATGTGAAGTTTGATGGTTTCGACCACGCGATGACTGCCGTTGACCTGCAACCGCAGTAATTGGAAGCGCGGCTCGCGGCCATCGTCCGGGCGCATGAAGAATTCGGGCTCGGCTGTTTTCACGCGCAGGCGCCGCATGGCTCGGGAGCTTCATCGCTGCATTCGCAGTGTCAAATTCTGGAAGAGTTTGGCGAACCTATTGGGGGTCCTTGCCGCTCGCGGGATTGCCAATTAACTTGTTATATTCCGCAAATTCTGACGGGGAACAAATCATCTCCCGAACATCGAAATTGGGTGTCTGCAACTGGAAAGGCAGCCGGTCGAGGGCTACCCAGGGTTTCGTATACATCTTCGGATCGTTGATCGTCATCGTCAGCTCCAAGCGGTCATAGCTCACGCGGTGGAAGCGCTCCTCGATGCGCAGATCGCCGCTATGCGGACGACCAGCTCGATCGAGCCATGTTCTCTCATCGGTTCCCGTGGTCTGCACGACGAGCGTGTAATCATCCTCCCATTTCCCTACCGAGTAGCCGTACCACCTTGATTCGGGATCTTCGGGGAGTGCTCGCCCGTCCGTCCAGACGACCCGCCATGTCTTGCCAAATTGGTACAGGAAGACCACGCTCTGGGGCGTCTGAAGGATCTGGGTCGTTCTGAGTTCGTAGAGATCTTCCCGCGGCATCCCCTGGGGATCGCAATAGACTACGGGATCATTTGTGTCCGCAGGGAGAACGCTTCTAAGTCCATTGCTCGGCTTCGTGCGGTTGAACGCTTCCCGGCCCAAAGCAGTGTAGGGTAACTGATGTTCTGGCTTGCCGTCGTCCGGCATGGCGCTCGCGCCGAGCACGCCGAGTACCTGTTCTGCGTTCATGCCTGGGTCCCAAATTCCAGAAAGGTCATGCCGCGGAGCAGGGGCTGCCTTCTGCCCCCCCGCGAGTGCGGTGATTGGGTGTCCCCAAGCGTCGACATCGGGAGGTGCAGAGGCCTCAGGAGTTGCTTTCTGCTCCTTCGCGGCCCCTGATGGTGGCGGCGCGGTTTGAGGGTGCGCGAGGGGTGAGATGATTAACACTGCCAGTACAAGCCACGAGGCAACAAAGCGCTTTCGCATAGTGGGAACTCTTTCCATGAATCTAAATCTCACGCTTGGATTCAGTAGTGGGACAAAGCCACCTCTGACACAATCAGACGACTTGGCCTGAGCGACTCCTCACTGTTTGGGAGCATCCTCCGGTTTGGGGGAATCGAGGATTGGGAGCACACGCCCGGCCAACTTTTCGCCATTGGGGAGAACGACTTCAATAATGCGCCCGACAGTCCTGCCGTTCTTGACCGGTATCACAGTGACCGTCACTTGATCCCCAGGCTTCATGGACGCCTTGGCCCAGCCGTAGTGAACCATGGAGGACGGATTTTCGGTCTCCGCAGTCCACTGCGCCACTTGGCCGCGGTCATCTGTTACGTCGAGCTGAAGTATGCAATGGGGATTGGCCCAAATCCATTGTGTAATGGTCCCCTTGATCGTAATGTTTTTCCCCGTGTCATATGCCGCGTTGCCGTGGTGTGCGAGCAGGGGAAGGGAAAGGATCGAAACACCAACACATAGAGCAAGAACCATCAGGAATTTGGCTTTCAAGTGTCGCCTCCTCTTTGATTGGATGCGATTCTAAAGACAGCTTTGGCCACAGTCAAGTGCGCTTCTACTCAGAATGCGTCACGCGCATGATCAGCAAGGATGAGCCGCTACCCGCCAATGAGTTTCCGGCCCGTCGAATGCCTAAGATGCTCCTTCTGCGCCCTTCGGCTTTCTATAGCCGGGACTTTTCCTTCTGACATGTTCCCCAATTTCGCAGTATCTGATTGCACGGCATCCCGAATGCTATTTTTGTGGTTTTGTCCCTGACGGGTCGATGCCGAAATCCCAGACGTAGCCGTTGATTCCTTCGTCGGTCAATTCGACGAAGGCGTATTCGCCGGGCGCCAATTTCTCGTTGACTGTGTAGCGGAAGACGCCGGTGGCCGGGGTCCACGTCTGGAATTCGACTTCCTTCGATTTGTGGACCTGTTCGCCAGACATGTGAAGGTTGATGGTTTCGACAACGCGGTGACTGCCGGTCACTTCGAGGCGCAGCAATTGGAAGCGCGGCTCGCGGCCATCGTCCGGCCGCATGAAGAATTCGGGCTCGGCAGTCTTCAAACGCATGGCGGCATGCGCGCCGGGAACTTCCAGGTTCTGCTTGCTGGGAATGATGGGGATGCCGGTCAGGATTTTTGTGACTTCCCGGCCTTTGCTTAGGTGGTTCGCGGCCAGGCTTTGCCTCATCTCGAAGATCAGCCGGTCTGCTAGGACGTAGAACCCGACGCCATCCGGTAGGAACAGCCCCGGCTTGATTTCGAGGCTCTTGTCCACGTCGATGCCGCGAAGGCGCTCGGCCAGCTCAGTGGCGCGGATTTTGGCCTTCAACTCCTCATCTTGCTTGGACTGCTCGCCCTCAGCTTTGTGCGTGGCGCCCCAATCCACCAGCTTGGCCGGAATCTCTTCCCACGTCGACCGCTCGACGCTCCAGTAGCGCACACGGTCGCCTTCCACGGAATATTCGCGCACCACCTGGTAGGAGCCGTCGGTCAGGATGAGCTTTTTGCCCTTGGGCAGCGGGACAGCAATGGGGGCTTGGGCCTTCGTGTCGTCCGAATCCGTGTCAGGCTTGGCGCGGGAGGTGTCTTGCTGCGCGTTTTGAGCCGCGGCGGGTGGCTGTGTCCACACTTTGGGCGCCGCCGCGAGCAGCAGTGTCGCTAGACAAATCGTATTGGAAGCTCGAAAAATCACTGTGCCGCCGCTTGCCTTTGCCTCAGGCCCTTGGATGCCGGAATGCCCCGGCAGGTTTTCACGTGCCTATTCTGATGGTAGGATAACTCACCAATCTATGCCAGCATTCTCTGTCCGCGATAACTTAACGCTGTTTCCTGGAGCCAAGGAAGCAGGTGTCTATCAGATCCACCATGCCGACGCCTTTGAATGGCTGCGAAGTCAACGCCAGCATTCGATCCATGCGGTTGTGACGGATCCTCCCTACGGCTTGCTGGAATATACCGAGGAACAAAAACAGAAGTTGCGCCGGGGGCGCGGAGGCGTCTGGCGAATTCCTCCATCCTTTGATGGATGCGTCCGCCGGCCCTTGCCGAGATTTACCATTCTGCAGAAGGAAGACACCGCGCGGTTGGAGGTTTTTTTCTCGAAGCTTGCCGTCCTCCTGATGCAAGTTTTGGTTCCCGGCGCGCATGTCTTCATTGCAACGAATCCGCTCGTCTCTCACTACGTCTACGGGCCATTCATCCTCGCGGGATTTGAAACGCGAGGGGAAATTATTCGAACCGTGCAGACTCTTCGTGGCGGCGATCGCCCGAAGAACGCCCATCGTGAGTTTACTGGCGTGTCGGTCATGCCAAGGTCTTGCTGGGAACCGTGGGGACTGTTTCGCAAGCCGCTGGAAGGACGCGTGCTGGACAATTTGCGAAAGTGGAAGACAGGAGGGCTCAGACGAATATCGGCAACAGTCCCTTTCCGCGACTTGATCTTCTCCAGTCCGACAAGGAAAGTGGAGCACCAGCTTGCCCCCCATCCTTCGCTCAAACCCCAGCAATTCTTGCGGCAGATTGTCCGTGCGGCCCTGCCGCTCGGCACAGGCACGATTCTAGACCCGTTCATGGGTTCGGGGTCAGTGATCGCCGCCAGTGCCGCGATGGGGCTAAACAGCGTCGGGTTGGAGAAAGATGGCGAGTATTACGCGATGGCCCAATCTGCCATCCCGAAACTGATGGCTCTCAAGGTCCTGCTACCAGAGCTGGAATGAGCCGCGTAGACGACTTCGACTCGTCCGTTGCCCTTCCACCAGGCCTAACGATCTCAGCCATCCGAAAGTCGGTGGATTACATCGAGAAAGAGCTGGCGAAACTCGTCGATATCTATCACGAGCAAGCGAATGTCTTCAGCGCGTTGGTAGGGATTTACGGGGTGCTTGCGCTCGAAACTTATAGTGTTTATGAAAAGAGCCGTCACCGAGATATCGCCTAACAGCGCTTCTCGGACCTCAAGAAGCGTGGAAGCCGCACGCCACCCCCTGCGAATTTGGCCTTAGAGTCGAAAGGGAGTAAGCGGCCCTGGGAAGTGCAGTCCCACTATGATCACCCTGGGTGGTACATCGTCTGGCGCTACTTGGTCGATTCGACGGAATCCATTGAGCCGGGGAAACCCGTCATTATTTGGCGCGTCGATATAGTTTTCGTGGTGAAGACAGATTGGGAATACCAAGGCAGTAAAGCCGGGCCGAGAAGGGGCGGGCGGACTCACACATTTGGGATTAAGAACCCTGCCAAAAAGTTGAAAGGCAAAGCGGTTTACCAGCGCAGTGACATCCAACTACGTAATGGCAAGCCAACGCCTGTAAACGGGCCATAGCTGCGGTGGATTCCTGTTGTACTACCGTCCAATCGATTGACCTGAAGAAATATGGGAGAGAGTTTCAGCCGAACTCTGAAGCGGCCAATGAAGTCGCAATCCGGCGCGCCTACGACGACGCGTCAGGGAACGTCAAAAACTGATTGCTCCTCCGGACTTGGTGAGGTGGGTCCTGGTTTCCACTCGAGTCGAACACTCATCGGCTATTTACAGGTTGGCTCCGCCAGCTTTCTCGAAGGCGTGGGCCAATTGCAGCACCCGCTCCTCGCCGAAGGCGGGCCCGTAGATTTGCAAGCCAACCGGCAGGCCCTCGGCAGTCTTGCCGGTGGGGACGGAGATGCCCGGAACGCCGGCGAGCGATCCTGTGACCGTGTAGATGTCGGCAAGATACATTTGCAATGGATTGGACGTGCGCTCGCCCAGCCGGAACGGCGGCACAGGCGAGGTCGGCGTGACTACGACGTCTGCCTTCTCAAACGCCTCGCGGAAGTCGCGCGCAATGAGTGAGCGCACTTTCTGCCCCTTCAAATAGTAGGCATCGTAGTAGCCGGCCGAGAGCACATACGTGCCCAGCACGATGCGCCGCTTGACCTCCGCGCCGAACCCGCGCCCGCGCGTTTTCTGGTACATCTCGATCAGCGTCGCTCCGGGGACGCGCTTCCCGTAGCGCACGCCGTCGTAGCGGGCGAGGTTCGAGCTGGCTTCGGCCGTGGCGATGATGTAGTACGCGCCAACGGCGTACTCCGTGTGGGGCATGCGCAACGAGACGCGCCGGCAACCAAGTTTCTCGAGCAGGCGAATCCCCGCTTCAGCCTTCTTGCGCACTCCGGAGTCGATGCCCTCCGCGAAATAATCGTCGGGAATCCCGATGCGCATTCCGGCGAGGGGCCTGTCGAGCGCCGCGGCGTAATCCGGCACCGGCGCAGCCGCGGCAGTTGAATCCATTGGGTCCCGCCCGGCGATCACGGACATCACGGTGGCAATGTCGCGAACGGTATGGGCGAAAGGTCCGATTCGATCAAGCGATGAAGCGTACGCGATCAGGCCGTAGCGCGACACGCGGCCGTAGCTCGGATTGAGCGCGGGGACGCCGCAGAACGAACCCGGCTGGCGAATTGAGCCTCCCGTGTCGGTCCCGAGCGCGACGACCGCCAGGCCGGCGGCCACCGCCGCGCCAGAGCCGCCGCTTGACCCTCCGGGAACGTGGCCGGGAGCGGCTGGGTTTCCCACAGGGCCGTAGGCGGAGTTCTCGGTCGAGCTCCCCATGGCGAACTCATCGCAGTTGGTCTTGCCCAGCACGATGGCGCCGGCGTGTTCGAGCCGCGTGACGGCGGTGGCGTCATAGGGCGGCTTGTACCCTTCCAAGATGCGCGACCCGCACGTCGTGGGGATGCCGCGCGTGCTGAGGACGTCCTTCACCGCGAGCGGCACGCCGGCAAGCGGTGGCAGTGCATCGCGGCGCGCAATGGCGGCGTCAATTTTGTCGGCCTGAGCGTAGGCGCGCTCGGGCGAAAGGGCCAGGAAGATATTCAGTTCGGGATTGCGCTGCTCGATGCGCGCGTAGGAATCCTTCACCAGCTCGCGCGCGGAGATTTTCTTCGCCTCGAGCGCCGCGCGGACAGCAGGGATCGTCCATGTCGCCGAGGCGGTCACTTCTCGATCACTCGGGGCACGCGGAAGTAGGGCGGAGCTGGGTCGGGCGCGCCGCGAAGGACTTCTGCGGCCACTTCGGTGTGCACGACGGCGTCTTCCCGAAGGGCGGATTCGTTTCCGGATGCGGCGACGACCTGCGCCATCGGCTCAACGGCCGAGGTGTCGAGTTCGTTCAGCTTGTCGATATAGGTGAGGATGTCGTCGAGCTGGCCGCGATACATCTCCACTTCCTCAGCGGTCAGCTCCAGATTGGCCAGCGCTGCCACCTTGAGCACGTCTTCCCGGCTGATCTTCATCGTCGTTTCCAGGCAAAAGATTCTAGCACAGGCATGCATCGCCCCCTGCCCGAGCATAGCATCAGGGCTGGAGGAGCATTTCCCTAGTTTCCCGATAGAAGGCTCTCGAGACTCCCGTTCTGTTTTTTCTGTTTTGTCTCTTGATATTCACAGTCTGGTTGCGTTAGGTTGCTCGGCAACGCATGGGAGGTGATCCTATTGCGCTGTCCAGCCCAAACGAACCCACGGTCCAAGCAGCATTCCCAAGAAAGGGGAAAACAAGCATGGCAGAAGAAACCGCAACGCAGGTTGCTCGCTTTTCGGATACCTTCAGTCTGAACGCCGGCGACCCGTTTTTCGAGCTTGCGCAGGAAATGAACGAGCGGATCGCCCTCCGGGCCCGCGAGTTGTTCGAGGTGCGCGGCTCACTCCACGGCCGCGACCGGGAAGATTGGCTCCAGGCCGAATCCGAGTTGCTTCGGAGCGTCCCGGTAGATGTATTGGAGACGGAGACCGAGCTTACGATCCGCGCGGACGTCCCGGGCTTGAACGAAAAGAACCTGGAAGTGCGCGTCACGCCTCGCTCTGTGTGCATCCTCGGCAAACGGGAAGAAGCAGCGGAGCAGAAAGACGGGAATTTGATTTACTGCGAGCGGCGCGCCTCGCAAATATTCCGGGTGGTGAATCTATTGTCTGACATAGACCCGGAAAAGGTGAACGCCTCGCTGGCCGATGGGGTCCTGGAAATCAAGCTGATGAAGGTTGGGACCGGCAAGAAGGTGGTTGTTCTCGGCAAGGCCGCCACGGCCTGAACCGGTACGCGGCGGCAGCCGCACTGCCGCGTTGACAATTTCACTTTGGCACGCCAGGAACCGCTCCTGGGCGTAATGCCGTTCTTGTCCCCGCGCATGAGTAATCCCACTGCCCAATCGAACACAGGCGCCTTGGCCTGAGTCAATTCCAAGGAATTTAAAAAAGAGAGAAGAAGATTTCAATTTTCGCGGACAAACGCGGAGATTGGGCAATCTCTAGCGGACCAAGTTGTACCGCTCGAATTGCGCAGCGATGCCCACGCGGCGCGTGGAATTTTCGGATTTCTCTTCTTGGCGAACCACTCGGGCATGTGCGGCCACGATAACAGGGTTGTCTTGCGTCACCTCTTTGGGCAGAGTCAGCGAAAGATCGAATTTCATGCCGACCGGGAGCTGCCGGTCCGTCGTGAAGTAAATCCCGTGAGTGGACACATCGCGCGTCCTCGCGTGGAGCAATTCGGGCTCGCTGGACGGGGGCATCAGCTTCACAACCAAGCTCAAGGGCAGCTTGTATCGGTGGGCGCCGCGACGTTCCTCCATCCGGGTTCTCCTGACCTTGAATTGAATATGGACCCCGTGACCGTCGTCATCCTGTGTCGTCCCCAGGCGCAACCTCAGGCCGAATCACGCCGCGTTCTAGCCGGCCGTTTTCCTCGAGCGCGGCGTCTCCTCTTCCGCAATTTCGCCGATCGTTTCCGTTTGCTCTCGGCATAGAGCCTGGCGGCCCGGCGAAGCAACCGTTCAAGTTCCTGCGTGTCGCCGGTTGGGGTTTCGGTGTGGGAACGTTTGCCTCGGCCGCGCAATGGGGCCTCCTTACTTGCGCATGCTCTCCCTGGCAAGCTTTGACAGAACTGCCATCGGTCCCGTCGTCTCTATTCTGTTGAGACAAACGAAACCAATACTCTTCGCAAAACCCCCACTTGGCCTATACTCCCCTGCAGTTGTGGAAATCAAGGGCAACGCCAAAATGCTCGCCCGCATCCTCCCACAGATTTCTCTGAAGCATAACCACAGGATGGTAAAACTCCGGCGTATGCCATCTCCAGGATCCACGCGCAACGCCATCGCCGGACTTGCAGCAGGCTGTCTTTCATCTGAAATGCGAGTTTTGGCCAATCATGTCTCTTCGTGATGAGGGCAGTGCGGGAGGTGCGATCGCTATCAACGAACTTGTAAAATTTTTCGGTGCTGCCACCGTCCGTCGACGAACCGGTCGGTCGGATGGACCCCGCCCTCCCAGGTTTGGGGCGGGCAAAGTTCTCGCGCTTTCGTGCATTGTGTCTGACAGTGAGAGTTGCGCGTCGCGTCTCCAATTGTCAGGAGAAGCGCGGCTTATGGCCGGGTGGCCGGCGCTGCGGTTGAGCCATCAGGACCAGACTTCAGCGTGAATTGCACGCCGTGTTTCGCGTTTTCATCCACGGTGCGCTGCAGATCGAGCTGATCCATTTCGATAGCAATCTCGGAGCCGTCCGTCACGACGTAGTGCAGCTTGTTATCCGCGAACCAGTAGTCGGTCACATCAAACGCCGCCCCGTTTTTCAGATAGAGCCGCAGGGCCGCCACGGTACTGACAGATTTGTCGGCCACTACATTTGAGTTCGGAGAATTTGTGGTCGAGTCGGGAGTTGAATATGTGGGGCTCGACGAACCGTAATTGCCGTAATCGCTAGGTGCGTTGTAGTTGTACGCGGGACTCGGGGAGTAATACCCGTAGGGTCCCCAGCCCCACCACCAGGGGTCGAACCAAAATGGATCCCACCAGCCGAAGCCCGGCCACCCCCAGCCCCCTCCCCACCGGTTCCAGCCCCAGCCCCATCCCAATCCGAAGCCGAGGCCAAAGCCAAAGCCGCAGCCAAAGCAGTCGAAGCGGTCTGTGCGGAAGCGGAAATGATTCATTCCAAAAAAGCGGGTGCGATTGACGCCAAATAGGCCGACCCGGTTGGGGAAGAATCCCGAGTTAACTATTAGAGGCGGATTGAAGATGGGTCGCCGACCGAAAGTCGTCGAGTTCGACCGAAAAGAGTTCGCGAATCCCGGCCGGGAAGCAACGAACGTATTCGACCCAATCCGTGTGCTAGCGACGGGGGAGTTCACGATGTTCGAGCTGCGAAACGCCGAGCCCCCCAGGGGGCGATTGCCGAATCGCGCTCCTCCGAGGCTGGACAACACCTGAGAGTGAGAGACGACCGAGGGCGCGGGCCGCGCTGTAGTCTCCCAAACCTCATGCCCTTCGCCCGAGAAGCTTCGCGCAGGCGTGGAGCCCACTGTGCCGCCGCGCGCGGAGGCATTGGCTCGCGCCGCTTCTGCTATGGAAGCGTTCGCCGAATTCCCGAACGAATGCCATTCGCCGGCGCCTTCGCCCGCACTGCGCATTCCCGCTGATGGAGTGACGGCATTGCCGTAAGTTCGAACCGCGGGCGGCCCCGCTTTCCCAGGCGCGCCCCTGAACGATTGCCATGGGCCAGTCGGCCTGCTGCCGGGCATCGCGGTTGGGCCGTTCCCGCGAGGGCTTTCAGGAGTGCGAGTACCCGGCGGGCCCGGCGCGAATCCTCCGGGTCTAGCATTAGAGAAGGCGCCAGGGTGCGTGAATCCCGCACCACCGCCACGGAAATTGCCGCCCACGCCAGCAGGAGATCCCCCGCCGCGGAATCCGCCAAAACCTCCGCTCATGCCTCCACGTGACGGGCCGCCAAAGCTCCCGCCGCCGCGAAATCCCCCGCCGCCTCCGCGGACGCCACCACCCCCGCTGTGCGAGCCTCCTCCGCCGCGCTGGGCGAATGCGAAGTTCGAGGCGAGAGCGATACTGGCCGCAAAGACAGACGAAATCACAATCTTGGAAAAGGTGGATTTCTTCATGGCGGATCCCTCCACCAAACAGCGGGCGGCTCGCTTGTGCGGGGAGAGAATTCGGACAGGGTCCGAGCCGCTCTACTTGGTTTGATTCTACTCCCATTGTCTCGGTTGCGTAAGCTGAATTCTGGAGGGCGCACGACCACGGCGGAATGCGTCTGGAATTACAATCGCTTGGATACGAGGTCGGCTTACACTGCGGAATTTACTTCTGATTGAGGACGCGCTGCGCTTCTTCGCGCGCCCAGCCGCAACACGCCCGGATCTGGATCTTCAGGTTTTTGATGGAATCGCCCTCGAATTCGAGCTTCGGCGACTGACCGTGGTCGGGGCAACGCACCGCGGCCAGCTTTTGCGTCAACTGCTCCTTTATTTTCGCCACAATCGCATCTTCGACCGCGCTGCCGACGTTGTCGCTAGAGGTCCCGTGGCCGTTGATCTTCAGCTTGATGTTCATGGGCGTCGCTCCGAACCCGCCATAATTCATACTACCGGGATTTCCCGTCGTCGCAGGAATTATCCGGAATCGTCGTGTTTTCTTTGCCAAGAGGATGGCTGCAAGGAACCTAAAGGCAGCGCCGGCTTCGAGCGTGCTCAGCCGCGCAGCACGCCTGGGGGAATATCATTCTGGCGGGCCAGATTGGCGAGATCATCAAGCTGGCTCTGAAGCTCGCGCACCCGCGCGGCGAGAATTTCAATGCCCGCTTGCGGTGTGATGCCCACGTTCGGTTGGGTAAGGTTGACGCCCGGTTGGGTGATTCTGCTGGATGCTTGCGCCAGCCCCTGTTGGGCCTGGCTCAGAGCCGCCTCCGCGGCGTCGAGTTGCGCTTGCAGTTCCGCGGCTTGCTCGGCGTACCACATCGGATCTTGCGTTCTGTCGTAGGGGGCTGCCTCTGGAGCTTCGGGCTCGGCTGGCGCAGCTTGCGGCCCTACAGCCGCAGTTTCGGTTGCCGCTGGAGCAGGCGCACCTTCTGGCGCGGCGGGTTGTGCAGGCGCAGCAGCGGACTCTGGGGCAGCTTGCGGCGCCGCCAAGGGCGCTTGCGGAGCTTCCTCAACCTCCTGGCCGACGATCGAGATCAGCCCTCGCGCGCGCAAGTCGTCCATATCGTCGTTCGTCCAGATTTTCTTGGCTTGATCCGTCTGCGCGGGGCGAGGCGCCTGCTGTGCGCGTAAGGGCAATGCCGCCGCCAACACGAGAACACTTGCGGCAAGGAAGGGGAATCCACGCATGATGCCTCCTGCGCGGGAACTTATCCAGTTTACACCCAGTGAACCCTGGCAGAGAATTCAAATGTGGGAAGGCTATCGGGTCTCCTGGAGCAGCTTCAGCATCGCAGACGATACTGCGTCTGGTTTTTCGCGCGGCAGGAAGTGTCCTGCGCCTGCCACGACGTTGCGTGCAACAAGCGTCGTGAACATGGCGCGCTCGGACGGGGAGTCCGCCGTCGTCCGCGCAACGCCATCGTTGGCGCCGTGCAGCACAATGGTTGGGACCTGGACCTTCGGGCGCAGCGCCAGTTGCTGCTCGATCGCTAGGAACCGCGGTTCCCCCGGCGCGTTCCCATGCCGATGGCGGTACGAGTGAATCACCACATCCACAAAATCGGGGTTGTCGAACGAGGCGGCGGTACGGTTGAATGTTTCGTCGCTGAAATGCCAGCCGGGCGACCATGTTTCCCACAGCAGCCGGCAGATGCCGCGCCGATTCGCCGCCACCCCAGCCCGCCCGCGTTCGGTATTGAAATACCATTGATACCAGAGCGCCCGTTCCGTCTCGGGATCCGCCGGCTGCGAAGGGGCGATCGTGTTCTGTATGGAATAGCCGCCAATGAGGACCGCGGCGCGCACCCGCTCCGGGTGCAGCGCCGCAGCGATGCAGGCCGCGCGCCCGCCCCAGTCGTAACCGGCGACCGCAAACCGCTGAATGTTAAGCGCATCGGCGAAATCCACGAGGTCTTGTCCAATCGCTGCTTGCTCGGCCATGCGGGGCGCTGCCGGGTCGCGGAACCGCGTGGGTCCGTAGCCGCGCAGATACGGCACGAGCACGCGGTGTCCAGCCTTCGCGAGCGGTGGCGCTACGTCGTCCCAGGCGCGCACATCGTCAGGAAAGCCGTGGAGCAGAATGACGGGGAAACCTTGCTTGTCGCCGGTGTCCTCGTAGGCGATCGTGAGTGCCGGCGTCTGGATCAGGGCCGGAACACGAGTGGCATCGGCCTGAGCCCAGACGCGTCGAGCTCCGGCAACGTCACCCAACAGAGCCGTGCCGGCCAAGCCGCCTGCTTTGAG
>WNFB01000760.1_pt1 | contig 26960 bp, 25 predicted proteins | sample 5400501 | NCBI WGS metagenome assembly WNFB01 (sample SAMN13153341, study PRJNA577476) | soil metagenome | isolation source: 200 cm saprolite under Douglas fir tree site 2 hole 1 | place: USA:California | collected 2015-04-18 | reverse complement strand
TCGCGAAGATTTCTACGTCCTCGACAATGGTACGGAGCAGCCGATTACGGATTTCTTGAGCACCGATGAACCCGCGCAAGTCCTGCTGTTGGTCGAAACCGGACCGGCTGTCTATCTACTCCAGGGCGGCCATCTTCGCGCGGTCTTTACTCTTCTGGAAGGGCTATCGGCCAATGATCGCGTCGCCATTGCCGGCTACGACGAATCGCCGAAGCCAATTCTGGATTTCACCGCGGACAAGAACGCGGCCGCGGCCGCGCTCGATCAATTGCGTTTCAATCTCGGAGTCGGACAGCTGAATCTCGCTTCCAGCGTCGTCCAGGCCTTGGATTGGCTCGCGCGCGTGCCCGGCAAGAAATCGCTCGTCTTACTTTCCACGGGTGTTGACACTTCGCCCTCTGCCGCCTGGGAAAATCTCCTGTCTCGCCTAAAAACGACTGACGTGCGCGTCCTCGCCGTTTCTCTTGGCGCTGAACTCCGCTCTGCGAGACCCGCGGATAAGAAGCGCGTCAAAAAGGACCAAGTTTCCCCTGATAAATCCCAGGCTGCCGCCGAAGGCTTTGCGCAAGCCGACGAACAACTAAGGGCGCTCGCCGTGGCAACCGGCGGCCGTGTCTACTTTCCGGCGAATCCAAACGATTTTCGCGCCACTTTTGCAGAAATTGCCCAGCTTCTGCGTCACGAGTATGACCTCGCCTTTACGCCTCCGGCCCGCGACGCCAAGCTCCATACCATCGAGGTTCACGTCGCGCTCCGGTCCAATTCGGCCGACAGCTCCGTCTTGCCGCCGGCGTTCCACGTCGATCATCGCCGGGCCTATCTCGCTCCTGAACCCTCTCCAAATTGAAATTGTTCGGATAGTAGCCCAAGCCTAATCACGTGCCCTCGAACAGACTCTCTTGGATGCGGTGTAATCTGTGAATTGTCAGGGCTTGATTGCCTACTCAAATTCCTTCAGCGTTTTCGCCATCTGCTTTAATCTCTCATTCATCAACGCGAAGACCGACCCGGCTTCGAAAGTCCCATCCCCATTTCGCTGTCCGGCAGTTGATCTTGTCAAGATCTCGATGCCCTGCTCCACCTTGGCCACCGGCCAGAGGTGAAATTTTCCCGCCGCCACCGCCTCCAGAACATCCTCCCGCAGCATCAAATCTTCGACGTTCGACTCCGGAATCATTACTCCTTGCGTCCCCGTCAGGCCCTGGATCCGGCACACGTCGAAAAATCCCTCGATTTTCTCGTTCACCCCGCCGATCGCTTGAATGTCTCCCTGCTGGTTCATCGAGCCGGTCACCGCAATGTCCTGGCGCAGCGGAATTCCGGAGAGCGCCGAGGTCAACGCATAAATCTCCGTGGAGCTCGCGCTGTCGCCATCCACTCCCGAGTACGATTGCTCGAAGCAAATGCTCGCCGCCAGCGAAAGCGGCTTATCCTGGGCAAACCGGCTCCGCAAGTATCCGGCGATGATATGCACGCCCTTATCATGAAAGCGTCCGCTCAGATTTGATTCGCGCTCGATGTTGATCAGGCCCACTTTTCCCAGCGCCGCCGTCGCCGTTATTCGCACTGGCTTCCCGAAAGAGTATCCGCCGATCTCCAGCACGCTCAGCCCGTTCACTTGGCCGACGCGTTCGCCCGCGACATCCACAAGCAGCGTGCCTTCTTCGATCATCTCGCGGATTCGCGTCTCAATCAGGTTGTGCCGCTCCACCTTGGAAGCCAGCGCCTCGCGAACATGCGCGGCCCGCACCACCGATTCGCCCGCCGCCGCGGCGGCGTAGTGCGCCTCGCGCGCCAGGTCCGCGATATCCACGAACCGCGCCGTCACCTTGCTCCTTCGTCCCGCCTTCCGCACTCCGTATTCCAGCATCGCGGCAAACGCCCCGCGGTCGAAGGGGTAGAGATTCTCCTTCTCCGAAAGCGCCCGCAATCGCCCCGCATACTCCGCGATGACGCCGTCGCTCATCGGCATCTCTTCGTCGAACTCCACTCGCACTTTGAAAATCTTCCGGAAGTCCTCCTCGTACTCATACAACAGCTCGTAAAGCTCCCGGTCCCCGATCAGGATCACCTTGACGTCGATCTGCACAGCTTCCGGTTTCAGCGCGCTGCCCCCAAACGGATAAAACATCTCCAGCGGCTGGATTTCCAGCCGGTTGTGATTCAGCGTGCGCTTCAGCGCCCGCCATACGCCCACCTCGGACAGCGCTTCCATTGAGTACATGATCAGAAAGCCGCCGTCCGCCCTCAGCAGCGAGCCGCCGCGCAGGTCCATAAAATCGCTTGTCCAGCCGCCGCGCGTGTCGTAAGCCCGCTGGATCGTGCCGAACAGGTTCGCGTAAGTCGGCGTGGTCTCAAAAATCACTGGCGACGTCTCTTCATCGGTGTGCGCCAGGATTACGTTCACGCCATACACGCGGAACGGGTCGCGTTCGGGCGCCCCGCTAACTTTCGGCAAGCCATCCGGCGTCTCGCCTTCGTGCTCGCCCTCGCCTTCCCGTTCCTTGAACGGATCGAGATTGTCGAGCAGGTGATGCCGCACCTCTTCGAGATACTCGGCGACATCGGTTCCAGGATATTTTTCCTTTAATTCCTCGATCACTCCGTCTACAAGAACCGAAGCTGCCTCCTGCTCCAGGTAACTCAGCTCGCTCGCCAATTCCCGCGAAAGCGTCAGCGTCTTCCGGTACACCACCGTGAATTCTTGCCGGAATTGTTCGTACTTGCGCTCGATATCTTCCGCTACCGTCTGCTCGAGCTTCCCCTCGTGCACCATCTTGGAGATGTCCTCGATGGGCACCATCTGTCCCTCGAGCACGGGGAAAATTTCCGGCAGCGCCACGGCCCCCACCTGCATGTGTCCCAGCGCAAACTGTTCCCGAGCGATTCGCCGCGTGAAGTCGTCCATCAAATCCTTTTCCCTCACCGTGAAACGCTCGACGATCCTCCCTTTCTGCCGCTGGAACGGCTCCCCTTCGAACACTTGCGGGATCCGTCGCCGCAAAAAATCGATCCCCGCCTGCAAATCCTTCTTGAAGGCATTGGCCTGTCCTCGCGGTAGCGAGAGCAGCCGCGGCCGGTCGGGCAATTTAAAATTATTCACGTAACACCGGTCCAGTGATGGCTTGGTCTGCGGGTGCAGCTCTTCGATCATCCGTGCAATCGTGCCGCCGCGGCTCGTCCCCGCCAGCCCGCAGACAAACACGTTGTAACCCGGCGCCGAAAGCTCCACGCCCATCTTCAGTGCCCGCAGCGCGCGCTCCTGCCCGATGAACCCTTCGCGCAGCTCCGCCTGCGCCGTCGTTTCGAAAGGAATCCGCGCCAGTTCGCACCGCCACCGCAGTTTCCCGGGCGGCAGTTCCCGGTGGGCCGGGGCGGGTCTGATGTTTTTGGAAATCATCCGAGCCGGGTACTCTAGCACACCCACACATGCGCGCAGGGTATTTTGGCCGCCCTGTTGAGCACTCCGTTAAGCTTCGCTCTCAGCCAGCTCATCGCGGTGCTCCATATACACTCGAAAGACGCCCATCGCCGCCGCCACGATCGTTGGCCCCGCCACCAGCCCCAGCATCCCAAACGCTTCCAGGCCACCCAGGACGCTGATGAACAACAGCAGCTCGTTGAGGTGCGTCCGGTTTCGCAGCAGCAGCGGCCGCACAATGTTGTCCGCCACGCCCGCCACGCCGCCGCAAATGGCAGCCACGGCAATAGCCTTACCCCAATGTCCGCTAAACCCCAGCCACAGCGTAGCAGGAGCCCAGATCAGCGCCGATCCCACCACGGGTACAAAGGAGAAAAACGCGATCAGCACTCCCCAGAAAATCGGTGTTGGAATTCGCACGATCGCGAACGCCGCTCCGCCGAGAGTCCCCTGAATCGCGGCGATCAGCAAACCCACCGCCACGCTCGCAAAAATCAACTCCCTCGATTCGTTCAGCATATCCTTCTGAATCGACTCGTCGAACGGCAACAAGTGGCGCGCACCGCGCACAATGCTCTCTCCGTCCCGGAACATGAAAAACAATGCAAACAATAGGATGAATAGGTCTACAAAAAACGCGAACAGGTTTCTTACCAGCCCCGCGAGTTTCCCGGCCAGAAAAGACGCTACCTTCTCCGCCCCTTGTCGCAGGGGTTCCGAAAAATCCGTCGCGCGCCAGGCCTGTGGCAATTGGCTGTGGAACCATGCCACCAACTGCGCCGGCAATGCCTTCTCTGGATTGAGCAGTGAGCTCTGCACTCTCGCCGTGGCATCGATCGCTTCGCGCGCCGTGAACACCAGCACCACCAGCGCTGGCACGATCAGCAGCACCGTCACCGCTAGGGTGCTCACCAGCCCAGCCGGCGTCGGCTTCATCCGCCGCGCAACCCGCTCGTGCAATGGGTAAAAGAAAATCGCTAGCACCGCCGACCACGCCAGCGGCACCAGAAACGGCTCCACAATCACGAACACCAGGTACCCGAGGAGCAGGAGCGCCCCGTACGATAGAACGGTGGTTAACCGGTCACTCGTCGTCGTGGTCGTGGGGCGAGCCGCCTTCATGGGAGGTATATAATCGCCTAGAGCTAGTCGGACCGGGTCATTCCGAACCAAACGAGCACACCGAGCATGGCGTCAAAGCCCATTCCGCTTTCGTCCTACCAGTTCCGCCTCCTTGCTGTACTTGCTTTGATCAATTTTGTCAACTTCGCCGACCGCCAGGTCATCGTCCCGCTTGTTCCCCTCTTGCGCGCTCATCTCGGCATCACGGACTCTCAGCTCGGTTCGTTGCAAACATCTCTGCTCGTTGTTCTTGCCGCGGCCAGCATTCCCTTCGGTTTTTTTGCCGACCGCTTCAGCCGCAAACACATCATCGCCGGCGGCATCGTTTTCTGGAGCCTGGCCACCTTCGCCAGCGGCCTCGCTTCATCTTTTGCTTTCCTCCTTGTCGCCCGGGCCTTGGTCGGCGTCGGCGAAGCCGCCTACGCCCCGGCTGCCCAGTCCATGATTTCCGGCGCATTCCCTCAGGAGCGCCGCGCGTTTGCTCAGGCCATTTTTGCCGCGGGCATGCTGCTCGGCGGGGCCTCCGGCCAGGCGCTCGGTGGCATCGCGGGTGAGTTCCGCGGCTGGCAGCATGCTTTTTTCATTGTCGCTATAGCCGGGCTACTTCCTGGCATCACCGTCCTTTGGCTCGAGGAACCACCCCGCGGCCCTCGCTCGGAGGTCGTTCCCCTCGGCCGAATCCTGAGCGTCCCTGCGTTTTTGGCCATGATTGTGGCCGGGATCTTCATCACCTTTTCAAGCGTCTCTCTCCTCACCTGGGGAATCGACTTCGCTGTCAACTACAAGGACTTCAGCCTCAAAGAGGCGGCCGTTTCGCTCGCTCTCGTGGCCCTTTTCTCCCTGGTCTTCGGAGTCCTCATGGGCGGTTACGTCGCCGACCGTCTCCAGAAAAAATTCATCTATGGCCGCCTCCTCGCCATCATGGCTGCATTTTTGCTCGCCGCCCCGTTCCTGCTCATGGCCATCCAGGCGGAAGAAAAATGGACTGTGCTGGCGGGACTTTTCATCGCCGGCTTCTTCATGTCCTGGTATCACGGCCCCGTGACCGCCGTCATCCATGACATGATGCCTCTCCGCGCCCATGCCACTTCCGTCGGCGTCTACATGTTCGTCACCCAACTCGTCGGCGCCCTCGGCCCGCAAATCGTCGGCAAAATCTCCGATCTTCGCGACCTCCAGCTCGGTCTTCAGATTGCCGTTGCCGTCATGGTCTGTGGCGCTCTCCTCTTGCTCGTTGTCATCCACTTCATCCGCCGCGATGGCCTCCGTCATCCCGTCCTCGACGCTTTTCACGCCGAAGCCAATGACTAGCCCATCGAATCCGAGCGTAAGCGCAGACTGATCGCCCAAAAAAGAAAGGCGGGCCAGAGCCCGCCTCAGAGCCTTCGATTTACAGCGATTCTTACTTGATGCCCGCCATGTCGATCAGCCGCAATGCCTCGTCGCGCGACACATCGTAGAGCGGCCTTTCGTCTTCTTCTTCCAGCCGCTCGCGCAGGTATTCGGCAGCGGCAAAGCTCGCTTCGCGATCCGTCAGGTCCCGCCCAGTGCGCTCGCGGAATTTCACGAACGCCGTGTGCGCCAGCCCCACGACTACTGCCTTGCCGTCCACAAAAAACTTCGTATCGATCGTGTCGCTGTGCCGCGTCGCCACCCCGTTCCACATGTGCGAAAAACGGCACTGGTACGTGTGCCCGGTCAGCTTCGAGGTCACCTCAAACGCGCCGACGAACTGGCTCATCGCGCCGGCATTCGCCAATACTGGCCGTGTCGTCACCCTTTCTCCTTCTTCGCACTTACCTTACTTCATTATTTCTTTGCTTCTCTTCTTCATCTGCTGACTGCAGCCGCGCTCTCTGAATGCGCGTAGCTCCGAATCGCCGCCGCCACGCCCGCTCCCGCCGGCACACGGAAGCCCTGATCCTGCAGCACCTTTTCAAACGCCGACAGGAACAGCAGCACATACGGCTTCTGGCTGCAATGTCCCATCAATCCCACGCGCCAGATCTTGCCCCTCACCGGCCCAAACCCGCCCGCAATCTCGATATTAAATTCATCGAGCAGCTGATTCCGCACCTTCACGTCATCCACGCCGTTCGGAATCGTCACCGCCGTCACCGTCGGCAACCGGTCTGCCGGATTCTTCACCAGCAGCCCCAATCCCATCGCTTCTACGCCCGCGATCAGCGCCAGTTGATTCACGCGATGCCGCTCCCACCGCGCCTCCAACCCCTCTTCCATCACGATGCGCATCGCCTCGCGCAAGCCATAAATCAATGAAATCGGCGGCGTGTGATGATACAGCCGCTCTTTCCCCCAATAATTCATCGCCGTCGTCAGGTCGAAGTACCAGCTCTGCACCTTCGTTTTCCGCTTTCGAAAAACTTCTTCCGCTGTCGCGCTCACCGTGATTGGCGACATTCCTGGCGGCGCACTGAGTGCCTTTTGCGACCCGCTGAAGCAAATATCAATCCGCTCGCGGTCCACGTGCAGCGGCACCGCCGCCAGTGACGCCACCGTATCGACAACCAGTAGCGCTCCCAGCTCATCTGCAACCTTCCGGTACGCATCGAGTCTCGTCACAACCCCCGACGATGTTTCGCCCTGGGCCAGGCCAACGATCTTGATCTTCCTGCCCTTCCCAGCCTTCCGCACATCCTCCGCATCCACGGGCAACCCGTACGGAACCTCGATCTTCATCACCTTCGAGGACACGCGCGTCGCTATCTCGTACATTCGTTCGGAAAATACTCCATTCACCGCCACGATGGCCTCATCGCCCTCTTCCAGCGAATTCAGCACCGACGCTTCAATCCCCCCCGAGCCCGACGCCGATATCGGCATCGTCAGCCGGTTCTCCGTTTGGAACATCTGCCGCAGCAGCACCTGGGTCTCGTCCATGCATCCCTTGAACCACGGATCCAGGTGCCCCACCAGCGGCGTGGACATCGCGCGGTACACTCGCGGGTCCATCGACGACGGACCCGGCGTCAGCATCAGCCTGTGCGGCGGATTCAATTCGCCAACTTGTTGCGTCATAATCTTTGCCCTTCTTCTTGCACTTGAATCCAAGACGCATCCGCAGCTGCGCCTTCTGCGGATAACGAGACGTCCGGCGGAAACCGTAATTTTCCCGCAATCCCCCACGCACCGCAACCGACAAATTGGCAGGAAGCGGCGTCAGGCTAGCTGTTTCTGCTGCAGCCATCCGCCAATCAGAAAGAGCACGGTGACGGCACCGGTCAAGTACACGCCCACGAACGGACCCAGAAACACTAACAGAAGCAGGGCTGTCACCCCCGTGGAGGCCGCGCACAGAAGGACAATCCCCCCTCCCCGCTCCCTCTTGCCCGCCACGAAGGCAATAATCCCCAGTACAAAAAGCCGCACCGAAAACGTCAGCCAGCACGCTTGAGGATTCCGTCCACCGGCGGCTTTACGCCGCCCGTTTCGATCATCCCCGCAACGGAACCTACCCTACAGAATGAAAGACTGCCGACGCCATCACCACGAAGCTACCCGCTCCCGTAATCCATCGGGCGGTTTTCATCTGCTAGCCCTCCCGGCATCCGACTTTACTCGGGGAGATGCCCGCGCGGGATTGTACATCGGCTGCGCTCTCGCGGCCCATCGCCGAATCCCGGCAACGCGATCGTTTACAGCTCGAACAAAAATTGAATGGTGACGCCGGCGTGTGCGAGCACGGGCTTGCCGTTCCGCGTGGCAGGTTGATAGCTGTACCGCTCTTGTGCGTTCACGGCGGCTTCTTGAAGAGACAGCTTCCCCGACACCACAGTCACGGATGTAACGTTCCCGCCTTGACGCCTTGTCCCCGGTTTGGCCGGCAGTATCGGGTTAGGCGCTGTAGGCGCGGAATGTCGACCAGGTAAGGCGGTGCTCCTGGAAATTCAGCCCGATGATGAAACGGTTGTCCCCGAGTTTCTCGCAATAAACTACCTTCCCGCGGATCGGAATCTCATCCTTCAAGGAAGTGATCTGTGCGACGTCACCAGGCTCCCAGGAGCTGGCGGAAAGCACACAGGCTCCGTGCACACTGACGTTATCTGTGTAGGTCAGTTCTTCTCCGTTTGCGGGCAAATCCTGCACCCGTCCGAGCCGGACAACAATGGCGATGGGGAGACGCTTTTCCATTCTTCCGACGAGTCTGCGCGCAAAGGCCATATGGCATGGGCCTTGACCACTTGGCGGTGCTCTGCGGCGCGGGGCTGGTGGTGGAGGCGCGACGCCGGCTTGGTTCAATTTCCCGCCAGATTCTTACTTACCATTGGCATGTTTCGCCGCCAATCCGATGAAAACCCTAAAGTACTATGAAGCCCATCCATTAGTACTTTAATGCTTCCAGGTGCCCCGACTCTCGCCGAGCACGTCCTCCGTGTCCCGGGGACGCGCGTGCTTCGTTCATCGCACACGCGCAGCCCCGCCGGAACCCGGCGGCACACCTCAGCGAATTCACTCTGCGGGCTGCCGCAAAAACGGGTCAAGACGTATGGAAGTACAAGTATGTACAGGGGTTATGGAGGAATGGCGCAATTCCTCGCAGCGCGCGAGAAGAACTCTTCGCGCAGATATGCTATCGTCCCGTTGGACTCATCCTCGGAGGAGAACCGCCCCCCATGCAGCGATGGGGGCACACGGAAAAATGGCCGAACGCCCCGTACTCGTTGGACTTATTCCGCAAGCCGTGGTGCTCGATCACGGCGACCAAGTCTCCTGGATCTCCGACGCCGGCAATCTTCGCGTCGAATTCGACGTCAACCGCTGCCCGTTCTCCTCCAACGTTTTCCAGGCACCCGCCGGTATGCGTCTTCTCAGTGGGCCGCCGCGCCCCGGGGTCAAAGCCGGCGCCTTCAAATACCGCCTCTGGCTCAACGAGCAGATCGTGGGGCAAGGCGAAGTAATCCTCCGCGAAAAATAGGGCAAAACAAAACTGCCGTTCCGCTTTAACAAACCGGAAAAGAAAGACGCCCGGCGGCGTACTCGCCACCGGGCGCTTTGCTTCGGCAAACCTATTTTGCGGCGGCCTGCTTCGCGATGACGAGGTCCTTGATTTTGGCGTAAGTGGCCTGGGGAATGACCTTCTTGCGGACGAGATCTGTCTTCATCTTGTACGGCCGGCCATCGATGATCTTCTGGGAATAGACCTTGCCGATTCCGGGGAGCGCTTCCAGCTGGTCCTTCGTAGCACTGTTGAGATCCAGCAGATTACTCGCCGCCGGCGCTGCCGGCGCAGCAGTGGTTTTCGGTTTCGCCGCAGCACTCTTTGTAGACGTTTGGGAAACGGCCACGGACACCCCAAGGAACAGCACGAGAACAACCAAAACAATCCGGCCCCATTGCTTCTTCATTTCGCTCTCTCCTTATCCTGGCTTTCTGGAAGAATCCACCCTGCCATCACTTTTGAGCTGCCTTGTACCCCGCCTTGACGGCGTCCGCCTCGGTCATGTACTTGCCCTGCTTGGTCTTACCGTACCACCGCGTCCCGGGCTTGTGATAAATCCCGGAATCCGTGTTCACCCACACCATGCCCGCGGAGTTCGCAGGAGGAGCCTGTTGTGCCGAAGATGTGCTAGAAGTCGGCGGCGCGCTGGCTGGGATTGCTGGAGCGGCTGCCGCAGGCGTGCTAGCCGCCGTTTTTGAAGCTGCGGGAGTCGCTGCCGGGGTGGCGGCGGCAGCGGCTGGCGTTCTGCCGGCTGGGGTCGCAGCCGGTGCGGGCGCTGCGTCTGCTGAGCTAGTGCCCCTCTTGGATGTAGCTGGTTTCTTGGTCGCCGATTTGGTTGCAGTGGCCCCGTTCTTCGGGATCGTACCACTGGCTGCGGCGGCGGACGGTTGATTGCCCGACGCGGTCTTCTTATTCGATTTGGTGCTCTTAGCGGATGTCGAGTTGGAATCCGGCGATTTTTTCGAGGAATCGGCGGTCGCGGCGTCAGCCTTCTTCTTGGCGGTCTTCTTCGGCTTGCTGGTGTCGCTCTGGCCCTGATCGCCCTGCTGTTGGGCCTGGGTCCCGAGCGACGGCGTACTCGCAAACAAGAGCAATGCGGCGAGCAAAGCGAGATACAACACTCTCCGTTTATTCTTCAAGGTATTTCCTCCACCCGCGACGGTTGTGCCAGTATGCCAGAAGAACTCATCCAGAGGGCGACGGGGCGGAAAGGCAGATGGCATCCAGTTGAGCGCCGCAGGGCCTCCGATACCGGATGGGCGCATGATGTCGAAGGGGAAAGAGGAAGTCAATACGGAAGAAGGCCAGCTAGCCTGCCCGTCCGGGCAGGTCCGTGTTCAATCTCCGAGAGCGGAAGCTGAAGGAACTTCCACCAGTTCCGCCAGGCCCCGGCGCACGGGGCCCAACACAAAGGCGGGAACTTCCCGCTCCGGCAGGAGCGAAAGGTTGGTCGCTTTCTGAGGAAACTCGGTCCGGCGATCCAGTTTGAGGCTGGCTTCGCGCAGGAACTCGGCAGAAAAACCCATGTCTTCGGCGCGGTCAATGCCCCAGAACCATAATTTCTCCTCATGACGCTGAAGGAAGTCGAGGGATTCTTCCAGTTTCTTCATGGCTCGATCAAAGGAAGAGGCCAAGAAGAAAACGCTGAGTGTCCAGGCGTGACGAGGGTAATGGGCCTGAATGCGTACACAATATTTGCCGGCTTGATTTCTCTCAATGCTGCAACGGTAGTCATTCTTGACAGCAGACGCGCGGGGATGGGTCTTTTGTTTCATATGTCCCTGAGATCTTGGCCCTGGGTGACCATAGTGAGTTGGTTTCCGGCTTCGGCTGGTTCCCGACCTGGTCGGGCTGACCGCTCAGCATCAGGGTTACGGCCTGAATCCGGATCCTCGAAGCCCTACTAGCCTAGCGAGGTGCGCGGAGAAAGACAAGTGGAGGCGGCAATAATTTTAAGCGTAATATTTTCAGTAACTTAGATTAGCCAAGGGTCCCGAATCCCCGCAATTTCTCTGGCATCAATTTCAGCTTCCCTTCCTGTTTGAGCCGATCACCGAGAGCGGTTTGGAAGGCCTCGAAAGCAAGCGAGCGCTTGTTTTGGAGCACTTGCTCGGTTAAATCCTTCTTCTGTTTTTGAAAATCATCCGGATTCGGTTCCTGCTTGCTCGCCACTCGGTAAACCAACCAGTTGCTACCCAGCTCCAGCGGCGCGCCGACCGCACCGGGTTTCAGATTGAAGGCAGCGGCAAGCTGCTTGCCGCTGGCTACGCCGGGAATCGATCCGTTGCGGGCAAATTCATCGCTGGTCTTGGCTTCCAAGCTGAGGGCCTTTGCCGCGACATCGAATTTTTCTCCCGCTTTGACACGCTTGCTCAACTCCTCCGCCTTAGTACGCGCCTCCGCCGAGGCCTTCTGCTGCTTCAAGTCCACGATTACCCTGTCGCGGACCTCCTCCAAGGAGCCCTGGTGGGCAGGGAAGATCTGCTTCACAGAAAGCACGGCGTACCCGCGATCAATGTGGAGCGGCAGGCTCAGTTCGCCCTGCCGGAGCCGGAAAATCTCGTCTTTGACCTCCGAGGAATTCCCCAGTTCGAGGACGGGATCTCCCGCGCCAAGCGGGCGGGTCTCCCCCACGGAAAGGTGAAACTGCTTGGCTAAATCGTCGAGCGACGCTTTGTTGGATTGCCGGATGGCGGCGGAAAGCCTCTCAGCTTCATCGCTGGCCTGCTTGTCCGCCTGCGAGAGCAAGAGAGGCGCACGGATGGAATCCTTAACCTCCTCAAAGGATTTGGTATGCGCGGTCTCTTTTTCGAGCACCTTAATGATGTGGAAGCCGTACTGGGTTCTGACCAGATCGGAAATGCTGCCCTTCGGCAGGCTGAATGCCGCCTTTTCAAATTCGGCGACAGTCTGCCTCTCCACGATCCAACCGAGGTCACCGCCTTTGTCCTTCGTGCCGGGATCCTCGGAATACTTCTTGGCCAAATCTTCGAATTTCCCGCCATTCTTGGCCTGTTTTAGAACATCTTCGGCCTTCTTTCGAATCTCTTCCACTTCAGCGTCCGTCTTACCGACAGTCATGAAAAGGATGTGCTCGACGTGCACGCGGTGGGGCACCTGGTATTGCTGAATATTCTGCTGATACTGGAGTTTTAGTTGATCCTCGGAGATCTGGACGTTCTGCCGAAGCTGGTTCACATCCACGACGAGGTAGCGCACCACACGTTTTTCCGGCACCTGGTACTTGGCCTTATTCTTCTCGAAAGCGGCCTTAATTTCCGATTCCTCCGGCGAGATCCTGGCCTGCAAATCCTCGGGCTTGATGAAGGCGTAGTCGAGTTTCACCTTCTGATTGCGGTAGAAGAACTCCTCTTGCAACTCGGCGGGGCCTACGCTGATGCCGTCGGTCACGAGTTTCCGGAACTTCTCCTCCAGGAGTCCCTGGCGAATCAGTTCTTCGAAGACCGGCACAGTCATCTGAAAGCGGGCCTGGACCTGCGAAGCGTACTGATCCATTCCCACGGGTGTATCGCCGTTGAAGGCCGTTGGCAGGAACTGGTGGATGCGATCGGCAATTTCCTCGTTCGAAACGCGGATTCCGAGGCGCTTCGCTTCATATTCGATTTCTTTCTGGAGGATCATTTGCTGGAGAATTTGCTGGGCGTAAATGGATTCGAGGGCTGGGGGGATATTGTTCCGCTGCTTGATCTGATTGAGCTGCTGCCGCACTTCGGCCAGGGTGATGGTCTGATCCCCGACCTTCGCGACTGCATCGGTGGAAGTCTCGGCGGACCCAGGTCCGGTAGGGACGAGGTAGAGGAGCATGCTGCCCCCCAATATCAGGACCACGACGCCGAGGAGAATGCGGGTCAGGAACTTCTTGTTGTTTCTTGGCTCGCCGGCCATCCGATGAATCCCCCAAGTCTACAAACAAACCCCAGATTATATAAGATTGACGCCGCGCGCCTCAAATAGAATCGTGCGCTGGTCCGCGGGAAACCGCAGGTCGAGGTTGAACATCGAAAGCGAGGGATGAATTTTCTACCGCCAATTCGAACGAGCGCCGCGGTAGTGCTTTTCGTCTCGCTTGGAGTTCCCGCAACGTCGAGGGACAAGACGGATCGGCAAGGAACGTCGTGGGCGGGCGAGCAACCACTGGCCGCTGCAAGGCCCGCGTTTTATCAAGATGTCCTGCCGATTCTTCAAAAGCATTGCCAGGTGTGCCACCGCGAGGGCGGGATTGCGCCGTTGCCGTTCGAAACCTATGAACAAGCGCGTCGCTACGCGGCTGCGATTCGAATCGCAACGCAAGAAAAAACCATGCCGCCGTGGTTCGCTGATCCTCGGATTGGCCAGTTTTCGAACGACCCGTCGCTGACGCCGCAACAGATCGCTACGCTTGCCGCTTGGGCCGAAGCCAAAGCCCCGGGCGGTGATCCTCGAGACGCTCCGGCCCCGCAGCGCTGGGCGGAGAGTTGGACGATTCCGAAACCGGATGTGGTTTTGAAGATGCCAGAAGGCGTTTCGCTGCCGGCGGCCGGAGCGGTGGAATACACCTACGAAATTGTCCCGGCGCATTTCACGGGAGATCGCTGGGTGCGGATGTCGGAAATCCTTCCGGAGCTTCGCGCGAACGTTCTGCGTCACGCGCCCGTGGGGAAGCCGTTCACGGCATCGACGCTCACCGATCCAGAGGACCGGCGCGGCGCGCATTGGACGGACAGCGACGTTCTGCTTGTTTACGCGCCAGGGAGCTCGCCTGATTCCTGGCCGGCGACGATGGCGAAGTTCATCCCTGCCGGGTCCGACCTCGTTTTCCAAGTGCATTACACGACGAACGGGCATGTGGCCTCCGACCGAACCGGCATCGCACTTGTTTTTTTGAAAGAGCCGCCGGCGCAGCGAGTGCTCACGCTGCAACTCACCAACGACCATTTCGTGATTCCCCCTCGCGCGCCAAATTATCGCGTCGAGGCCCGCGGCACTTTGCCGAACGACGCCACGCTGCTCAGTTTTTTTCCGCACATGCACCTGCGCGGCAAGCGCTTCGAATACAACATTCTGCACACGGAGAAAACCGATGACGGCCAATCGGACACGCGAATCGAGCCGCTTCTTCGAGTGAATTATCACTTTCACTGGCAGATGAGCTACCGCCTGGCCGAACCGCGCTTCCTCAAAGCCGGGACCGAACTGCAGGCCGTTGCCTGGTACGATAATTCGCGCGGCAATCCGCACAACCCCGATCCCGATGCCGCGGTGCGCTGGGGCGAGCAAACCTACGAGGAGATGATGGTCGGGTTTTTCGACGTGGCGGTGGCGGCAAATCAGGACAAGCGGAGCTATTTTATCCGGCATTGATCAGGAACCCTTGCAGGATTCAGGAGCCACCATGGAAATCCACAGTGAGGATGTAAGGCTAAGCGTGAGCGATGGGACGAAGATGCGCGCCTGGGTGGCTCGGCCCAACGAGGCGGGCGCTTATCCGGGGTTGCTGGTTTTCCAGGAAGCGTTTGGCGTGAACGCGCACATTCGCGACGTGACGCAGCGATTTGCGCGTGAGGGATTCCTGGCGATTGCGCCGGAGCTTTTTCATCGCACCGGCGAGGGCTTTGAAGGCCGGTATGACGATTTCCCGGGCACCATGCCGCACATGCGCGCACTGAATGACGCGAGTATGGCGGCGGACCAGCGCGCCGCGCACGAGTGGCTGATTGCGAATGGCGGGGCAGACCTCCCCATCTCAGCGGTGGGCTACTGCATGGGAGGTCGGGCCGCATTTCTCGCGGCACTTACGTTGCCGCTGGCCAGCGCCATCTCGTATTACGGCGGGGGGATTGCTCCGAATGCGAACAATCCGGGGTTGCTCGGCCGGGTGAGCGGGCTGCGCTCTCCGCTCCTATTCTTCTGGGGCGGCCGCGACAGGCACATCACGCCGGAGCATGTCCGGGCGGTGAGCGATGAGCTGCGAGCTGCAGGAAAGAACTTCGTAAACGTGGAAGTGTCCAACGCCGATCACGGGTTCTTCTGCGACGCGCGAGCGAGCTATAGCCCGGCAGCCGCGGCGCTAGCCTGGCCGCTGACGCTCGCGTTTTTGCGCACGCACGGAGCGGAAATCCGCAAGTAGAAGAAAACCAGGGGCGCGGATGCAATCGGCGCAGTCTCGATTCGACCATTCCTTAGAAGCCACCGGCCGCGGCGCTCAGGATACGCACCTGCTATTTGCAGTTTGACTACGCGAACCCACGCAGTTTGGCCGCTTACAAATTGCTGTGCTACATTGTAAATTTGGCGCAATTGGCGCGCGAATACTCGTGACCACACAGGCACCCGTCGATCCCAACCGGCCCGCGACCCCGCCGAAAATCCGGCGTGTCGAGGTGTATTGGCACACCGTCACCTACAAGACGGTGGCGATTTACGCGCTTCTTGGCGCAGTGATCATCTTCGCTTCGCTCTATCTCATCGTTCCCGGCGTGTTTACCTCCATTACTGATCGCGTTTCGAAAGCCGTAGGGAATGTTGACGCGGGGAGCGTGGGCAACTCCCAGACTCAGGCGAAATTCGTGAATCTCGACGGCAGGGTGCAGGTAAAGAAGGTCAATTCGGTGCAGTGGGCAAACGCGGACTATCGCACTTCGCTCGACAAGGGCGATCTCATCCAGACCAGCTCGGAGGGCGCGGCGCGTATCATGTTTGCTGACGGCACGACATACACCGTGAAGTCCGATACGCTGGTTACGGTGGAAGAGAATTCGATGGGCAACAACAAGCCCACGAGCGTGGCCATGCGTATCAACGTCGGCGCGGTGGACATGGGGACGCCGACTTGGTCTTCGCCGAACTCGAAGGCAGCTGTGAGCGCGGAAGACTCGACGTTTCAGTTGCGGCCCAATAGCCGGGCCAGCGTGAAAAACGATCCCGCTGCTAAAGAAACCGACATCGTGGTGTCCAGCGGCAGCGCGCAAGTGCAGCATGGGCGGGAGAAGATCGAGGTCCAGCAGTGGGAGAAAGCGACCATTCCATCCGGCGGGACAATTCAGAAAACGACGGTCCTGGCGCCCCCGGATCTGATCCTGCCGAGAAACCTGGAACCCATCACCGCAGAATTTCCGAAGGCCGCCGCCGTGCATTTTGAATGGAAGCCGGTGGCCGACGCGGTGTCCTATTCGCTGCGCGTCAGCACCACCGCGATGTTCACCAAGATCGAGGCCGAGAAGCGCGGTGTGACAGGAACGAGCGCGGAATTGACGGGACTCGACGCCGGCGACTATTTTTGGAACGTCATCGCCACCGATGCCAAGAAGCAGACCAGCGAAGTCAGCGAGACCTTCAAATTCACTCTGGTGGCGCAGGGCAAGGCCCAGGAGATGATGCTGGAGATTGACGGGACACAGCTTCATGGGCGCGTCGCGGAGATTATCGGGCGGACCGAGCCGGGCGCGGCACTGATCATCAACGGCCAGCCGGTGCCGAACATTGCGCGGGACGGCGGCTTCCGGCATTTCACCGTGCCGCTCGAGCCGGGGCAGCATACCATTGTAATTATTGGGCAGAACCGCCGGGGAGGGACGGCGCAGAAGCAAATATCTATCGTTGTTCCGAAATAGGGGAATCACAGCCGGGAGCGAGGCGCTGCTTTGCGCCGAGCGCGGCGTCCGGAGACAATGGGTAGGTGGACTGCTGCGCAGTCGCGGAAGGAATTGCCGGGCGGGCAGCGGAGAAGAGTTCTCCGCAGGGGGCGGAGAGATGAACAAGAACGGATACAATTTACGGTCGATCTTCAGCCTGTTTTCATCCGACCTGGCCATTGATCTGGGGACCGCGAACACGCTGGTGTTCTCCGCCGGCAAGGGGATCGTCGTAAACGAGCCCTCCATCGTGGCCATTAACAAGGCCACCGGGGAAGTAGTGGCAGTGGGCCGGGAAGCAAAAGAGATGCTCGGACGCACGCCGGGAAACGTCGTGGCCATCAAGCCGATGAAAGATGGGGTTATTGCGGACTTCAAAGTCACGGAAAAGATGCTGACGTACTTCATTCAGAAGGCCCATAACCGGCGTGTGCTGGTGCATCCGCGGATCGTGATCGGGGTGCCGAGCGAAATCACCCCGGTGGAAAAACGCGCGGTGCAGGATTCCGCGTACCGCGCGCGGGCAAGCGAAGTTTTTCTCGTCGAGCAGGCCATGGCCGCGGCGATCGGAGCGGGACTGCCGATCGAAGAGCCCTCGGGCAACATGGTGGTGGACATCGGCGGAGGCACGACGGACATCGCGGTCATCTCCATGAGCGGAATCGTGTACTCGCGCTCGGTGCGCGTCGCCGGCAACGAGATGGACGAAGCGGTGATGCAGTATTTGAAGCGCAAGTACAATCTGCTGGTCGGAGAGAGAACCGCTGAACAGATCAAGATGGAAATCGGCTCGGCGTATCCGCTGGAAAAACCGCTGACGATGGAAGTGAAGGGGCGCAACCTGATTGAAGGCGTGCCGCGCACGGTGACTATCGACGACAGCGAAATTCGCGAGGCGCTAAGCGAATGCGTGGCCACGATTTTGAACGCCGTGCGAGTTGCCCTGGAGCGCACGCCGCCGGAACTTTCCGCCGACATCAGCGACCGCGGCATCGTTCTGACCGGCGGCGGCGCGCTCCTGAAGAATCTCGACAAACGCATCCGGGAAGAAACGGGATTGCCGGTGTCCATCGCCGATGATCCGCTAGCGTCGGTGGTGCTCGGCACGGGCAAGATGCTGAGCGACTTTAAGCTGCTGCGCCAAGTTTGCATCGACTAGAAACACAGTTTTCGACTTTCGGCTCTCGCTTCTTGGCTCGCAGTTCTGGGGAAAGAGTTTTCGGTTGGGCCAGTGGTGATTGGTTTCTTGCTAGGCACAAAGACTGCCGGCTGTAAGGTTGACGGCAGCGTAGAACGGGGCACGAGTCGCTAGTTGCCAGCCGCTAGTCACTCTTCACAAATCACGAAACCCGAGTCACGAGTCAGGAATAAATGGTCGCCATTCCCTCTCGACATAGATCGCTGGTGCTGCTTGCGGGTGTCGTGCTGCTCCAGGTGGTGCTGCTTGCCCTGCAGATCAAGCGTGAATCGCAGGGGCGGCTGCTGCGGGTGTGGACGGTGGGCGCGGTTTCGCCATTCGAACGCGCGGGAAGTTACGGGGTGGGCCGGATTCGCAGCACTTGGAATCACTATTTTGCGCTGCAGAACACTACGCGCGATAACGAACGCCTGCAGCGGGAAAATGACGCGCTGAAGCTGGAGGTCACGATGCTGCAAAGCAAAGCCGCCGAAGGCGATCGGCTGGCTGCGTTGCTGGGCTTCCGCAAAGCGCACCAGGATGTGCCCATGGTGGGAGCACGCGTGATCGCCACGAGCGCGGATTCCGCCAGCCAGACAATTTATCTCGATCGCGGCGAAAAGGATGGCATCCGCAAAAACATGGGCGTGATCACGCCCGACGGGGTAGTGGGCAAAGTGATCGAATCCTACGCGAATACCAGTCAGGTGTTGTTGCTCACCGACAAAGACAGCGGCGTGGGCGCGATGCTTGCCGAATCACGCATCCAGAGCCCGGTCGGCGGCACGGGCGAGCCGCTGCTGGCCATGAAATACATCCCCAATGACGACAGCGTGAATCTTGGGGAGCATGTCGTCACCAGCGGGATGGACCGCATTTTTCCGCGCGATCTTCCCGTTGGCGTGGTCTCCCAGATCAAGCCGGGAAATCCGTTCCAGCAGATACGCGTGCGGCCGGCGGCGAATCTCGAGCGGCTTGAGGAAGTCATCGTGCTGCTCACGCTGCATCCCCTCGAAATGAAGCAGGAACCGCAGGCGCAGAATTCCCGACCGGCCGCAGCGGGGGTGCCGGTGGCGAATTCGCCGGCCCAGGCCGCGGTGCAAAAGCCATGAACGACGCCTTCGATCTCCGGATCGGCGAGTCGCACATTGAGGTGCACAAGTTCCGCGCCGGCGCGATCGTTCTGGCCACGCTGTTTGCATTGGTGCTGCAGGCTTTTCTTCCCGTGTACATCACGAAAGCAGAGATTCTGGATTTGCCGCTGCTGGTCACCATTTATTTCGGGCTGAGCCGGCGCAATCCTTCGACGGGATTGCTCCTGGGGACGGTGATTGGGCTGCTTCAGGACAGCCTGAGCGGGCCGACGGTTCCTCTCGGGCTCTACGGCATTGCGAAAACGATTATCGGCTATCTGGCCTCGTCGATCGGCGCGAGGCTCGATACCGAGCATCCCGCGGCGCGGTTTGCCCTGACCGGCGCATTTTTCGTCGTGCACCAGGGAGTCATCATGCTGACGCGGCGGCTGCTTCTGGCCCAGCCGGAATCCTGGTTTAACGTGCATCTCGCAATCGCCGCCCTCGTGAATGCAGTGGTTGCCGTGTTCCTTTTCATTTTTCTCGATCGCCTCCGCAGACGCTCCTGATTGGCTGCCCAGCTTCCGCTAGGGTCCCTTCTTTGGGTCATTGGCTTACTGTGAGAGCAGGAATTGCTTGAAGTCGTCGTAGGCGCTCGACATAGGCAGCGACAACTTGTCGCGCTTTAGGTAGGCGGCGAGGCGGTCCGGAAGCGGCGATGCAGTGCCGATGGCCCTCTGCACTACGTCGGCGAATTTCGCGGCGTGCGCGGTCGCCAGCACCAGCCCTTGCGCTGGCTCCGAATGTTCGCGTTTGTAGGCCTCCCACCCGAGTATGCCAACGGCTGTGTGCGGATCAGGGATGTAGCCGTGGCGCTCGTGGACCATGTTCATGGCCGCGAGCGTTTCTTCGTCGGTCGAGCGGTGGCCCCAAATTTCGCGGCGGACGTATTCTATGCGGCCGCGGCACAAATCCAGCAGGCGCGGAAAATTGTTGGGATTGCCGACGTCCATGGCGTTCGAAATGGTCTGCGTAGCGGGACGCGGATGAAATTCTCCGGTGCGCAAATACTCGGGCACAACATCGTTGATATTTGTTGAAGCGACAAATTTCGCCACGGGCAAACCGATGCGTTTTGCAAACATTCCCGCCGTCAGGTTGCCGAAATTCCCGCTGGGCACGGAAACGATCAGCGGCACCGACGCCACCGGGAGCTGGCTGTAGGTTGCGACGTGATAAAACATCTGCGGCAACAACCGGCCGATGTTGATGGAGTTCGCGGAGGTCAGAAACGCGCGCTTGTTCAACTCAAGGTCGGAAAACGCCTGCTTCACCAAGCGCTGGCAATCGTCAAAAGTGCCTGCCACTTCCAGGGCAGTAATATTTTCGCCGAGCGTGGTGAACTGCTTTTCTTGCGCTTCGCTAATGCGCTTCGAAGGATAAAGAATGACCACGCGGATTCCCGGCACACCGAGGAAACCGTGCGCCACGGCGCTACCGGTGTCGCCGGAGGTGGCCACCAGCACGGTCAGCGGCCGCGTTTCGCTGCGCACGAAATAGCCCATCAGCCGGGCCATGAAGCGCGCGCCAAAATCCTTAAAGGCCAGCGTCGGCCCGTGAAAAAGCTCCAGAATGTGCAATCCGGGTGAAAGCGACACCAGCTTCAAGGGAAAATTGATCGCTTCGCTGACGATTTGCCAGAGCACTTCTTCCGGAACTTCCGCGCCCGCGAAGGGCCGCACCACACGAAAACAAACTTCCGTGAAGGGCAGCCGGCGAAATTCCTCCAATTCCTCCGGGGAGCGGCGCGCGAGCTCGACGGGCATGTACAGGCCGCCGTCCGGCGCGAGCCCGCGGAGCACTGCGCCGCGAAGCGAGGTTAGCGGCGCCTTACGAGCTGTGCTACGGTATCTCATTCGAAGAATTTTATTCTAGAAGCTGCCGGAATCGAGCGAACGCACGGCACTATTGCTTAGTCTTCCTTAGCAGGGTCGCAGCATGCCGCGTCCCCGCAGTTGCCCCAAATTCACGTTTGGGATCCTGTCTTGCTCTGAATCATTTCGAGAAGCGCTGCCGCATCGAGCGAGCCATCGCGCAGCGCGGCAACTTGGAGGGTGCAATGCGCGAGCGCTTCGTAACTTTGCCGCCGCGCGGCCATCAACGTCGGGTAACAACGCGCCACGGTTTCCCGCGGTGCTTCTCCTTTTTTCGGCTGAAAGGCGCCGCGCCACAGGACTGGCTTGGGATCGTTCAAATACCTCTCGATCAAGAGTTGCTGCTCCTCAGCCGAGGCCGCCAGATGAACCACGGTCATGCGTCTCCGGAGCCGCAGAAGAAGATTATTGCCCGTGTAGATGACGCTTCCGGTGGTGTCCAGGACCAGCGGCTTCTTCGGCTCTCGTTCCAGCTCCCCCAGAACCGCATCCAAAACGTGGATCTCCTCCGCCAAGTACAGCGCCTCGCGCTCAACATAACTGGCGCTGTCGGGCCAGCCCATCCACTCGGCGACCCCTTTTGTCCCTGCGTGCCTCCCCGCCGCCAGCTGCGGGGCCAGCCTCCTCTCGATTTGATCGTCGCACAATACGGTGGGCCAGCCCTGTGCCGCTAACTTCTTTGTCCAGAAAGTTTTGCCGGCGCCGGACATCCCAATGAGGGCCAGCCGGAGCGGCGCGGAGAGTGAGCTTCCCATGAGAACAGTTTCAGTACGATAGCGCGTGCTCCTGCTATCGAGCAAGTTTCGGCTCGCGGGACTGCCGTTCGAGTCGGAAATCTTCGCACGCGGCGGAATCTTGCGGACACATTTCTCTCCCCTAAGCGCCTTATGGGGATAGGGGAGGGCCCCACCCCCCGGTTTTTTTGCAAGTGTTCATTCTAAAGGACTTTAAGTTCAGCCATTTTGGAAGTGTTCATTCTAGAGGAGTTACGGACGCATTTTATGGAAGTGTTCATTGTAAAGGACTTAGTGGCGAGTGGCGGGTGAATTCCGAGGGGAGCCAGAGCGCCGAGATCACGCAAAGAATAAGCTGACACCGCAACTCGTGCCGCTTCGCAGGCTGAGAATGCAAGGACATGACACCTGTGATACCTCAGGAATCTTCGGCAGGGGTGGCAGAAGAGAGCAGTGCGGGAGCAGGGGCGGAGGGAGGGTCAGAGAGCGGGGTGGCTTCGGCAAGCTTCTGGTTCCAGGAGTTGAAATCGTAGTTGAACTCGAATTCTTTTTTTACGTTGGGAAGGGACTGGAGAAGGAGCTGGCCGATGTAGGCAAGCGTGGCGGCATTGCGGGAAGAGACGCGGTTCTGGGCGAGAGCAGTGAAGAGCTTGCCGAGGCGCTGGGCTTCGCGGAGCCGCAGTTCCTCCGGGCATGGAAGAGACAGAGGGACGAGTGATCCGCATGACGAGGCATGCGGCAGCAGCGGCCGTCGGCAAAGGTAAACTGATAACGGATAGACACAGCGGCGCCTGGAACATTGGTTTTCATTTGGAACCTCAGAAAAGGAATTGAAAAAACTTAGAAACTAGGATGCATCGAAAGGAGAAAAGAACGGGAATGCGTAGTAGCGCCCAGGGTTTTTTATAGCACGGACTGGGGCGGTTGTCAATAGAAATATTTTAATGGTAAGGCATTCATTCGAACGACTTGCTAAGTCATTCAAACGCGGATGGTTGCAAAGATGAAGACGGTGAAAGGCAACGAGTCGGGACCCAGAGCAAAACGGACGTGCGGGCCAGCCGGGTCAGAGGAGTGACGCGAGTTGTTCGAGCTGGTCAAGGGCAAACTCTGACACTCTACCAACTTTCGGGAATGCTGGGCCTTTCCCGAGTTGAGACGGAAGATTTTCTGGGCCGCCACGATGTTCCCCAAGCTGGGATCGACGAAGCCGATCTGGACCGCGAGGCAGCATTATTCGCTCCAAGCAAACGATGAAGCATGACAAACTGTAGCTTGTGCGGTAATTTTGAGCTATGGAAACCGTGGATGTAAAGTTGCCCTCGGAACTTCTGAGGGTCGCAAATTTGGAGGGGAGCAGCCTCTCCCAGGATGCCGCTCGATTGCTGGCGCTCGAACTTTATCGTGAGGATAAAGTCTCGCTGGGACGCGCTGCTGAGCTATGCCAGACGCCGTTGGCGGCTTTCATGGATTTTGCGGCGAAGCACGGTGTCCCCCCGCTACGGTACAGCTTTGAGGACCTGGAAGAAGAACGCCAGACCGCTGACCGTCTCAAAGCGTGACCGTCGTAGCAGATTCATCGCCGCTTGTCATTCTGGCGGAGCTTGGCTACTTCGGCCTCTTCAATCAGCCTCTCGCCTGCTCGGTCAATGACTCAAGACGGCAGAAGCAGCGCGCTTTGTTCCCTGAGAGGATGGCCGCCGCTTCGCGCGTGAGGCGGCACGCGCGGATCGGACTTCGAAGCGCACGCCTTCCGCTTGCTGCAAATAGGCAACTATCTCGAACAAGTTGCGAGCCTGAGGGTTGCCGCGGGGACCGAGCATCCGCATCAGACTTTTCGCCGAGCGATGGGTAACGTCACTCAATTTGGTAAAGCCAACTGTGGCATTGATGAAATCGCGCAGTATGATTTTGCCGGTTTCCACGTCACCGGAAAGAAAGTTTTCGATGCCCTCCCGGAGAAGCGCCTTGCGGAAACCAGGATCACGTTTTACGCGCGCCCGGATTGTTTCCTTAAAATCTCGTGTCAAAGCCATGGTAGTCATCCTCCTGCCTCTTTTCGTTGTTTGTAGTCTTGCCACCGGGCCAGTACAGTCTTGATGTCTTCCTGCTGACGTTTCTTTGTTCCGCCGCCGACTAGGATTACAAGCCGGTCACCATCTTTGCCGAAGTAAATCCGGTAGCCCGGACCAAAATCAATCCGGTACTCGTAAACACCGGCCCCAGCGCTCTTGGCGTTGGAAAAATTGCCTTGTTGAATGCGCGCCAGGGCAGCCGCCACCTTGGCCGCTGCTTCTCTGTTCAGACGGTCAGACCAAGCGGCAAACGGGCTGCGTCCGCCCCGGTCAAGGTATTCGCGTGCTTCGACCATAGCTAATGGTAACACATACGATACCATTGTCAAAGGGGGGTCCGCGCTGCCGTTGCCCTAGAATAGTCAGCGTTGCCGGCGCGGCGCGCCATGCGCGTAGATCCGATGGTAGCCCTGCGCTACGAATAAAAATCGTAGTCCGGGCAGCGGCCAAAGACCTTGGCGCTGCAAACGGGGATCCCACCCGCCCCAAGGTCACAGTATGGAACCTGTCCCACGGGACGGCTTGCGGCCCGTGCGCCCAAGTGCTAGGTTTGGAAAGGCTTTGCTGCGATATTGCAGCAAGAGCCCGGCGGTGATTCCGGAGTTCCGAGGGAATCTTTCGAGAGTTTTGTTCCACCGAAATTTTTCGACGGACATTTCGAAACCCACGCTGAGCATTTTGCGTGACGCGAGCGACTCCCGATATCGCATCGGGATGGGCCAAGATAAGCCCTGAAGTCAAAGTTGGCCGCTAAGCAGCGGCGCATAAACAGAACTCGCGCGCGGGGTTTTCGTGTCGTACTGGTTCCGCAACGATAATCGTTTGCCGCAGGCGCGGCTGGCCATCGCTTCCTACATCATCGTGGGAATGGTCGGCTTGCTCATGCTCGGTTTCTGGAAGCTTCAGGTCATCGATTCCGATAAATACACCCAGATGGCCGAGCGTAATCGCGTGCGCTCGATTCCCATCATCGCGCCGCGCGGCCGCATGCTGGATCGCGATGGCCGCGTACTGGTCGACAATTTTCCTTCCTTCAGCGTCCTTCTGCTGCGCGACGATCCCGCCCTCGTCGAGAAGAATTTGCCCTTTATCGCCGATGGCCTCGGCATTTCGCTTGCCGACCTAAGGGACCAGCTCGACAACACCAAGAACCTTCCGAAATTCCAGCCCATCGTCATTAAGCCCCAGGCCACCGACGCCGACGTGGCCTTCATCGAATCGCACCGCGCTGACGTGCCCTTGCTCGAAATGCTCATGGTCCATCGGCGCCGCTATCTTCCGGGTGGCTTTATGTCCCACGCCAGCGGCTACGTCGGTGAAGTCAGCGAGCAGCAGATCGAAGCTAGCAACAGCCGACTCCGGCCCGGCGACTTCGCTGGAAAATCCGGCCTCGAGCGCCAGTACAACGACATCCTGACCGGCACCGACGGCATGCGCCGCGTTATCGTCAACAGCGTCGGCAAGGAAGTAGGGCACCTCAAGGAGCAGGATCCCATTCCGGGCAAGCAGATCAAGCTCACTATCGATTACGACTTGCAGCAGGTGGCCGAGCAATCTATGAACGGCCGCAAAGGCTCGATCGTCGCGCTCGACCCGCGCAACGGCGAAGTCCTCGCGATGGTCAGCCGTCCTGCGCCCGACCCCAACGACTTCGCCATCCGCGTTTCGAAAGAAGAATGGCAGCGTCTAAACGACGATGGTAACCACCCGTTGCTCAATCGCGCCATCCAGGCGCAGCTCGCGCCAGGCTCGGTATTCAAGATCATCATGGCCACCGCCATGCTCGAAGCCAAGACTCCTCCCGAGACCTTCACCGCGTATTGCCCCGGCTACGCCGTTTTCTACGGCCGTCAATTCAAGTGTCACGTGTACGGCAAGACCGCGGGCCATGGCATTGTCGATCTTCACAAAGCGATCGTGCAGTCCTGCGACGTCTTTTTCTACAACGTCGGCCAGCGGCTCGGCATTGACCGCATCGCTTATTACGCCACGAAAATGGGCCTGGGCCACAAGACCGGCATTGACCTCCCTTCCGAGGAAAACGGCCTCGTCCCCAGCGAGGAGTGGGTCCAGCGCGTCTTCCACCGCAAGTGGTACCCGGGCGAAACCATTTCCGTCGCTGTCGGCCAGGGCGCGGTTACCACCACTCCACTCCAGCTCGCCCGCATGATTGGCGGCGTCGCCTCCGGCGGCGTTTTCCAGCAACCGCACTTGCTCAAAGATGCGCAGAATATGACCGAGGAAAAATTCCAGATCTCCGAACCCACCATCGAAAAAGTTACCCAGGGGATGTATGGAGTTGTCAACGAGGGCGGCACCGCCGCGGGCGCTCGCCTCCAGGGCATCGAATTCTGCGGCAAATCGGGCAGCGCGCAGGTGATCGGGTATAACACCCGCGATCGAGTCGGCAGGCAGAAAAAGTTCAAAGACAACGCCTGGTTTGTCGGCTACGCTCCGCGGCGCGATCCGGAAATCGTCGTCAGCGTGCTCATCGAGGAAGGCGAGCACGGCGGCGCAGTCGCCGGCCCCCTCGCCCGCGACATCATCAAGACCTACTACGATAAGAAAGCGAAAAAGACACAAGGGCAATATACCGTCGAATATAAACGGTATGATTTTGGAAACCGCCCGGCTCCGGCTGCTGCCGGCCAGTCAGCGGCTGTCCTGAAGCCCGAAGAAAAGGAAGCCGCGGCCGTGGCCCCTGCACGCACCACCGCCGCGCGCGAACGCTAAGACTCGCATGACAAAACAGCGAACAAAGCGGAACGCCCCGGCCCACCACTCGGTTCTTTTGGCTGGGGTTTTCTCTGACTGTCAACTGTCAACTGTCAAC
>WNFB01000756.1_pt1 | contig 26990 bp, 30 predicted proteins | sample 5400501 | NCBI WGS metagenome assembly WNFB01 (sample SAMN13153341, study PRJNA577476) | soil metagenome | isolation source: 200 cm saprolite under Douglas fir tree site 2 hole 1 | place: USA:California | collected 2015-04-18 | reverse complement strand
AAGCCGCGGCCAAGCCGACGGCGCGCCCGGCGCGCATTCATGTGTTGCGCGAGCCCGAGAAGACAACAGTCTGATCTTTATAGAGATTGGTCTGGCATGTCAGATTCGAACTGACGACCCCCAGCGCCCTCGCAACACCGGCGGAAGCGTGAAGAGCTACACCGCGCTGGCCGGAAGCCAGAGGGTAATGGAGCTAAACTACCAGACGACAGCCAATTTCCTGAAAACAAGGGGCGCAGCCACGGAAGGGTTCAAGGATGTCGTCAAGAAAGGAAACAGCATCTAGCGCAAACGATGCTTCCGCCGAAGCCGTCGCAACTTATGCGGCGAAGGTCAGGGAGTTCCTCCGTTGGGAGGTGGCCGAGCTGCATCCAAAGGCCGTCGTGACCTGCCTCGAACGTCGCCGCTTCCTGACCGGTGTGGTGAATCTCAGGGATGCGGCGAAGTGCGCGATCGAGGAAGCGATGATCTGCATCACGCTCGACAAGGACGCCGGCAAGGCGAAGGCGTCGCTGAAGACGGGAGCGGACTTCTCGACGCGGTGGTTCCCGAAGTATCTCGAGGCGATCCGGGCCGCGAAGAACGAGGGCCTCGACCTTGGCCAGGAAGGGCGGCTGCCCCGGGCGGTCTTCAAATTGCCGCTGTTCTGCTGCCTGCTGCTCGGGGATTGGAGCCTCGTGTCGCAATGGGCCGCGTGGGCCCTCGAACCGGAAGTGGTGATGACCAGCGATATGAACGACGACCTGACGCTGCTGTACGTCGCGCTGGTCCTCGACGATCGCCAGCGTTTTCAATCCGTGAAGCTCAACCCCAAGCGGCTGGACAAGCGGGTCGAGAAACCCTATCCCGCCGCGGCGCAGGCCATCATGGCGCGCGACCAGGCCGCGTTCGACCGCTTCCTCGAGGAGATCGAGGCGGATTTCGCCGCGCGCGCGCGCTACCGCGGCAACCCGAGCCTGCTGCACGGCCTCGGCAAGGAGGACCATCCTCTCGCCTTCGATTTCTTCGCAACGAGCTTTTGCAGCGTCGCGCTCAAGCGCGGCATGCGCGTAACTAGGGACTCGCGAACGATACCGGCCGCGCTGGTCCATCGATGAGTCTCACCCGAGCGACCGAAGACAAATGCCTGATTTTCCAGGAAAATGGTCGGGCATGTCAGATTCGAACTGACGACCCCCAGCACCCCATGCTGGTGCGCTACCAGGCTGCGCTAATGCCCGACCGGTGGCGGCGACTATAGTCAGCGCGCCACCGCGGCGCAACGCCATCTACCGCCCGCGCTTTTTTAGGAGATCGCGGATCTCGCTCAGTTCGCGGCGCAATTCCATGAGCGCGGCGTGCCCCGCACCCACGCCCTCCTTGCCACGCGCGGCAGGCGCGGGGGCGGGCGGACGCGGCGGCGGCGCGTCGCTGCGCAGCGCGCCTTCGCGCAGCAGCTTCTGCACGCCCTTGATGGTGTAGCCCTGATCGTAGAGGCATTGGCGGATGCGGCGCAGCAGCACAACATCATCGGGCCGATAATAACGGCGGCCGCCGGCGCGCTTCAGCGGACGCACCTGCGCGAAGCGCGATTCCCAGAAGCGCAGCACATGCTGCGGCACTTCAAGTTCCTGCGCTACCTCGCTGATTGTCCGGAATGCCTCGGCAGATTTCGGCTGCCGCCGGTGCGATCGCCCCGGCAGCGTCGAGGACGGCGGATCGAACAGATCGCTGGGCATGGTCATGCCGTCGCCTTGCTGGCGCTGACCTTGGCGAGGGCCGCGTTGATCTGGTCCTTGAGCACGTGCGAGGCGCGGAAGACCAGCACGCGGCGCGGGTTGATCGGCACTTCGGTGCCGGTCTTGGGATTGCGGCCGATGCGCCGGCCTTTGCGGCGGACCGCGAAGCTGCCGAAGGAGGAGATCTTGACCATGTCCCCGCGCGCCAGCGCGGTGGAAATCTCATTGAGCACGGTTTCGACCAACTCGGCCGATTCATTGCGCGACAGGCCCACCTCCTGGTACACCGCCTCGCTCAACTGCGCGCGCGTCACCGTCTGCCCAGTCATGAGCTCCCCTCCCCTTTTGAATCAACGTTAGACCCCAGGGGGAAATGCGTCAATTACAGACGGTTGCAGGAAAATCTTTAGCCCGTGGCATCGATGGGACAAGCGGTGCTGACGCTACCAGCGCACGAGGCTCGCGCCCCAGGTGAGGCCGCCGCCCATCGCTTCCATGAGCACGAGATGTCCGGGCTTGATGCGGCCGTCGCCCACGGCTTCGGCCAGCGCCAAGGGCACCGAAGCGGCCGAGGTGTTGGCGTGGCGGTCGATCGTCACCACCACCTTGCCGGCAGCAAGACCGAGCTTCCGGCCCATGCTGTCGATGATGCGCCGGTTCGCCTGATGCGGCACCAGCCAGTCGACATCCGAGGATTTGAGGCCGTTGGCGGCGAGCGTCTCGTCGACCACCTCGGCCAGCCGCAGCACGGCGTGGCGGTAGATCTCCTTGCCCTCCATGCGCAGGAAGCCGCAGCTCCCCGTCGTCGAGGGACCGCCATCGACAAACAGCAGATCATAGCCGCCGCCGTCGGAATGGAGATGCGTCGAGAGGATGCCGCGCTCGCTGGCGCTGCCGTTGGAGGGCGCGGCGCGCAGGACCAGCGCCCCGGCGCCGTCGCCGAACAGCACGCAGGTGCCGCGGTCCTGCCAATCGAGGATGCGCGAGAAGGTCTCGGCGCCGATCACCAGCACCGTCTTCGCCTGCCCGCCGCGGATGAAATTGTCGGCGACGGCGAGTGCGTAGATGAAGCCGGAGCATACCGCCTGGACATCGAACGCCGCGCCCCGTGTCATGCCTAGGCGCGCCTGCACCTTGGTCGCCGTCGCCGGGAAAGTGTTGTCCGGCGTCGCCGTCGCCAGCACGATGAGGTCGAGATCGGCGCCCTTGATCCCGGCTGCGCCGAGCGCGCGCTCGGCGGCGCGCAGCGCCAGATCGGAAGTGAGCTCGCCCGGCGCGGCGATGCGCCGCTCGCGGATGCCGGTGCGCTGCACGATCCATTCGTCGGAAGTGTCGAGCCGCTCCGCCAATTCGGCATTGCTGACGATCCGCTCCGGCAAATAGGCGCCGCAGCCGATCACTTGCGCGCGAAAGTTCATGTCAGAGGGCGGCCGATTGCGGCTTGTCCACGGGCGCTTGCAGCGCGTTGAGACGGGCGACGCCGTCGCGTATCTTGTCGAGGAAGCCGTTGATCTTGAGGTCGACGGCGACGCCGATGGCGTTGGCGAAGCCATGCGCATCGGCGCTGCCATGGCTCTTGACGCAGATGCCCTGCAGGCCGAGGAAGACGGCGCCGTTGTAGCGCCGCGGATCGAGCCGCTCGCGCAGCTTGCGCAGCGAGCTTGCCGCCAGCCAATAGCCGATGCGCGCTGACAGCGAATTCTTGAAGGCCGCGCGCAGGAACTCGGCATAGAGCCGCGCCGTGCCCTCGGCAGTCTTGAGCGCGACGTTGCCGGTGAAGCCGTCCGTCACCACCACGTCGACGGTCCCGGCGCCGATGTCGTCGCCCTCGACGAAGCCGTGAAAGCGGATGGGCGAACCGGCGCCGCGCAGGCGCGCGCTCGCGCCGCGCACGGCGTCATTGCCCTTCAAATCCTCGGCGCCGACGTTGAGCAGGCCTACCGTCGGCTGCTGCACCCCGAGCACGGTGCGCGCGAAGACGTCGCCCATCAGCGCGAACTGCACGAGGTTGTCGGCGTCGCATTCGATGTTGGCGCCGAGATCCAGCATGACGCTCTCGCCGCGCTGCGTCGGGAAGAACGAGGCCATGGCCGGGCGATCGATGCCCGGCAGCATCTTGAGCGCGAATTTGGCCATCGCCATCAGCGCGCCGGTATTGCCGGCGGAGACGACACTGTGGGCTTCGCCGTCGGCCACCGCATCGATGGCGAGCCGCATGCTCGAGCGCCGGCCCGCGCGCAGCGCCACGGACGGCTTCGCGTCGCCGGTGATCATGTCGTCGGTGTGGTGAAGCGTCGCGCGCTGCGCTAGGCGCGGCAGCTTCGCCAGCACCGGCCGGATGCGGCTCTCCACGCCGTAGAGCAGGAATTCGACTTGCGGAAAGCGCTGCAAGGCGATGCTCGCGCCTTTCAGCACCATGTCGGGGGCGCGGTCGCCGCCCATGGCGTCGAGGGCGATGATGACCCGTTCGCTCACGCGCGCTGGGCCGGCCCGGGACGGCTTACGCCGTCTCCGCTGCCGTCGCCACCACTTCGCGCCCATCGTAGTGGCCGCAGGCGGCGCAGACATGGTGCGGTCGCTTGATCTCGCCGCAGTTCGAGCACTCGACGTAGCCCACGGGTTTGAGCGCGTGATGCGAGCGACGCATGTTGCGACGGGACTTTGATGTTTTCTTCTTCGGAACTGCCATGGCACCAACTCGCAAAGCACCCCGGCGGGGCGGAAGCCGCAGCTAAATAGCGAAAAAACGGCGCGCTGGCAACCTCAATGCCTAATTAGCTCGGCTATGGTTACCGTATGATTAATTGTTTTTCTTCCACTTGGCCAGCGCGGCAAAGGGCGAGGCCAGCGCCTCGGCGGGCGACTCGGCGGCCGCGCCGGGCGCGCGCGGAAAGGGATCGAGCACGAGCGAGAGTTGCTGGGCAACGGCTTCGCCGATATCGAGGACGCCGCCGGGGAGCGGCTCGACCAGCTCGGCCGCACCGCTCAGCACCACCGCCTTCTCCCCGTCCCCAGCACCGGGGCGATAGAGCAAGGTAAATTGGTCGTCGATGTGGCCCAACACCGGCTCGAGCGTGACGACGCAGGCCTGCACCAGGTCGGCGGAAAGCGCGGCGGAGAGCCGCAGCAAGCCGCCGGCGAGCAGGGTCAGCCGCACCTGCGCCTCGAGCCGGTCGAGTGCCAGCAGATCGAAGCGGCGCGCCAAGGCCGCGCGCTCGGCCGCTGTCGCCGCGAGGTCGTACACGCCTTCGCCCGAGGGCAGGCGGTTGACGTCGACCGGCCGGGCGAACTCGGCGGCAGCGGGTGAAGCGGGATCGGTCATCTTACCTCCAGGGGAGCGAACGCCACGACGCCGGCGAGCAGCGCGGCCGCGGGCTGCGCCGCAAGCGCCGCCGCCTGGCGCTGGGCATAGGCGCTCAGCGCCGCGAGCTGCGCCTCGCCCGGTGTGGCGGTGCCGAAGAGATTGCGGCGCAATGCCGCGACCATCGCCGCCTCGTCGGCGAGCCCGCGCTCATATGCCGCGATGCGGCCATAGAGGCCGCGCGCCATCGCCTTGACCCGGCGCCCGACGCCGAGATCGCCCGCCCCCATCTCGCGCAGCGCGCCGTCGAGATCGGCAAACATGGTGTCGAACAGCTCCTGCGCAAAGGCCGCCGCGTCGCCCGGCTCGCGCTTCAGGCGGTTGAACACAAGGAAGGCATGCAGCGCCAGGACCTCGAAGCGTCCGTCGAGCGTGTCGGGAACGCCCCAGCTGCCATAGAAGGCCGGGTCGCGCGACCGCTCGACGATCCGTCCATAAGCGGCGAACGCCGCGGCGCGGCGCTCCCGGCGGCGAAAGAGGGCAGCAAACACGGGCGCTAATGTCTCCCGCGGCACCGGCACCGGCCGCAGGCGTTGACAGCCGGTCTCTCGGAAGCGCACCTTCGCCGCCAGATGGGCATATTCGGACACCTTGTCAATCGCCGCGCCGCACCGGTCGAGACTTCGCCGGCGCCACAGCCGCTTCACTCGCCGCTGCGCCTGGCGCTCGCCGGGACGGCCATGCTGACGCTCGCCGCCTGCTCGATCCCGGTCGATCAGCGCGGCAATCTGCCGGAGAAGGCGTCGCTCGAGCAGATCCAGGCGGGCGTTACCGACAAGGCCACGGTGACGCGGCTGCTGGGCTCGCCCTCGAGCATCGCCGCCTTCGACGCCAACACCTGGTACTACATCAGCCAGAAGAGCAAGACTGTCGCCTTCTTCAAGCCGAACCTCCTCGACCAGGAGGTCGTCGCCATCGACTTCGACAAGGACGGGCTGGTGCGCGACGTCCGTCACCGCGGCATGGAGGACCGACAGGAGGTCACGCCCAATCCCAATGCCACGCCGGCGCCGGGGCGCGAATTCTCCTTTATCGAGCAGCTCATCGGCAATTTCGGCAAGTTCTCCGGCAAGGGCCAGGGGCCGGCTGGCGGCGGCGGCGCCGGGGGCGGTGGCGGGGGCGGCCCGGGCGGCTACCCCTAAGAGCCTCCGAGGCAAGCGCGGCCCCGAGGCCTTCTCGCCTCGCCGTCTCAGTTCAACGCAGCGACGCCAGGATCGCCAGCAGCAGGATCGCCACGATGTTGGTGATCTTGATCATCGGATTGACCGCGGGACCGGCGGTGTCCTTGTAGGGGTCGCCGACGGTGTCGCCGGTCACCGCCGCCTTGTGGGCGTCCGAGCCCTTGCCGCCGTGGTGGCCTTCCTCGATGTATTTCTTGGCGTTGTCCCAGGCGCCGCCACCCGAGGTCATGGAGATGGCGACGAAGAGGCCGGTGACGATGGTGCCGAGCAGCATGGCGCCGAGCGCGCTGAACGCCGCCGCCTGCCCGCCGATTGCCCGGATCACGAAATAGAGCACCACCGGCGCCAGCACCGGCAGCAGCGAGGGCACGATCATTTCCTTGATCGCCGCCTTGGTGAGCAAGTCGACGGCGCGGCTGTAATCGGGCTTCGCGGTGCCCTCCATGATGCCGCGGATCTCCTTGAACTGTCGCCGCACCTCGATCACCACCGAGCCGGCGGCGCGGCCGACCGCGGTCATGCCGAGCGCACCGAACAGGTAGGGCAGCAAGCCGCCGATGAGCAGCCCGATCACGACATACGGGTTCTGCAGTCCGAAATTGACCTGCACGTCCGGAAAGTAGTGGTGCAGGTCCTCGGTATAGGCGGTGAACAGCACCAGCGAGGCGAGGCCGGCCGAGCCGATGGCGTAGCCCTTGGTCACCGCCTTGGTGGTGTTGCCGACCGCGTCGAGCGCGTCGGTGGTCTTGCGCACGTCCTTAGGTAAATCGGCCATCTCGGCGATACCGCCGGCGTTGTCGGTGACGGGACCATAGGCGTCGAGCGCCACGATCATACCGGCTAGCGCCAGCATGGTGGTGGCGGCGACGGCGATGCCGAAGAGCCCGGCGATGAGATAGGAGACGATGATGCCGGCGCAGATGACGACCACCGGCAGAGCGGTCGACTCCATCGACACGGCGAGGCCTTGGATGACGTTGGTGCCGTGGCCGGTGATCGAGCTTTGCGCCACGCTGCGCACCGGGCGATAGGAGGTCGAGGTGTAGTACTCGGTGATCCACACCAGGAGCCCGGTGACGGCGAGCCCGACCAGCGCGCAGCCGAACATGCCCGTGCCCGTGGTGATGACGCCGTTCGTCAACTTGATGGCGGCGTTGAAGCCGAAGAGCTCGGCGATCACCACGGCAATCAGCGCTGCCGAGATGACGCCGGAGACGATCAGACCCTTGTAGAGCGCACCCATGATCCCGCCGCTGCCGAGGCGGACGAAGAACGTGCCGATCACCGACCCGATGATGCAGACGGCGCCGATGATCAGCGGGAACGACATCATCGTCGTACGCATCGGCTCGTCGAAGAAGATCGCCGCGAGCAGCATCGTGCCGACAATGGTGACGGCATAGGTCTCGAACAGGTCGGCGGCCATGCCGGCGCAATCGCCGACATTGTCACCGACATTGTCGGCGATGACCGCTGGATTGCGCGGATCATCCTCAGGAATGCCGGCTTCCACCTTGCCGACGAGATCGGCGCCGACATCGGCGCCCTTGGTGAAGATGCCGCCGCCGAGGCGGGCAAAGATCGAGATCAGCGAGGCGCCGAAGGAAAGCGCGACCAGCGCCTCCAGGATCGGCCGCGGATCGCCGCCCGGCAGGGAGCTAAGCAGAAAGTAATAATATGCGGAGACGCCGAGCAGCCCGAGGCCCACCACCAACATGCCGGTAATGGCGCCTGACTTGAAGGCGATGGCGAGGCCCGAGGCGAGGCCTTCGCGCGCCGCTTGCGCCGTTCGCACGTTGGCGCGGACCGAGACGTTCATGCCGATATAGCCCGCCGCGCCCGACAGCAACGCGCCGACCAGGAAGCCGACGCCGCTGCGCCACCCCAGCGTCGCCAGCAGGATGACGAAGATGATGACTCCGACGATTGCGATGGTGCGGTATTGCCGATTGAGATAGGCCTGCGCGCCCTCCTGCACCGCGCCCGAAATCTCCTGCATGCGGGCGGTGCCGGCATTGGCGGCGAGCACCTGTCGGCTGGTAAGCCAGCCATAGAGCAGGGCGAGCACAACGCCACCGGCAATCACGACCCAGTAGGCATTCATCGTTCAAGTCCCTCGCTGAAAAGGCGTCCCCCGAGAAAAGCGCGCGGAACATGACAGAAGTGCGCGGCCGAGGCAACCCGCAGCCTCACCGGTCCCGCCCGTCGCGAGGGCGGCTAGCGCCCCCGCTCGAGCAGCCGGCGGATGAGGATGGCGTGCACGACGCCCTTGCCAGGCACCGTATCGGCGGTGATCAGCCGGCGGCGCTTGATGAGCTCCTGGTCCACCACGCGATCGCTGCTGCTGCGCTAGCCACAGATGGTGTGAAGCTCGCGAATGAAGGCGTCGGAGAGCTGGCGCCGCTTCGGCTCGACGGCGTCGGCGTGCTGTCCGTCGGCGATTTTGAGTTTGACGACGATGCCGATTTGGCTCGTTACCGCATTGCGTTCGATCACCGGGAGGACGATGGGCTGGATGTCGACGAATCAGGCACGCCCGCGACATGCGGCGCCTTGACGCCCTGCTCGCGATCGACGGCGAGCGCCGGCGCCACAAGCGCGCCGAGCCGCAACAGGCGGCTAGAAATGGCGGTATCCGGCGACCGGCACGGCCAGCACCGCTCCTTTCTCGTCCACCACGCTGACGCCGCTCCCCGCCTCGATCCGTCCGATCATGCTGAGGGCGACGCCGAGTTCGCCGGCGAGCGCGGCAAGCGCGGCGTCGGCCGCCGCAGGCGCGGTGAACAGCAGCTCGTAATCGTCGCCGCCGCCCAAGGCGGCCGCGAGCCGCAGCGGATCGGCGGCGATGACGGCGCGCGCCGCCGGCGACAGCGGCAGGCGCGCCGCCTCGATCACGGCGCCGACCTCCGATACGTCCGCGATATGGCCGAGATCGGCGACGAGCCCGTCGGAGATGTCCGTCATCGCGCGGGCGATTCCGACCAGCCGCTGGCCGAACGCGAGCCGTGGCTGCGGCAAGCGGTAGCGGTCGGCGAGAAAGGCCTGCGCGCCGGCATCGATGTCGCGCAGCTCGCCGCGCAACACTTGGAGGCCGAGCGCCGCGTCGCCGAGCGTGCCCGAAACATAGACGAGATCGCCCGACCGCGCGCCGCTGCGTAGCACCGCACGGCCGGCGGCAACGCGGCCAACGGCCGTGATGGAGAGCGTGGCCGGCCCGTCGGTGGCCGTCGAATCGCCGCCGAGGAGAGCGATGCCGTAGCGCGCCTGGTCGCGGGCGAGCCCGCCGGCGAAGGCTTCGAGCCAGGCCTCGTCGCGCGTGCGCGGCAGCGCCGTCACCAGGAGATAGCCGACGGGCACCGCGCCCTTGGCGGCGAGGTCCGAGAGGTTGACGCGCAGCAGCTTCTGCGCCACCTGTGCCGGCGGGTCGCCGCCGAGGAAATGCACGCCCTCGACGATGGCATCGGCCGTCAGCACGTATTGCTGGTCGTTCGGGCCCTCGATCAGCGCGACATCGTCGCGCAAGCCGAGCGCACCCGGCGCGGCCAGCGGCGCGAAGAAGCGCGCGATGCGCTCGAACTCATCGAGGCGCTGCGCCGCCACCGCCTGCTTCCAGATCGCCGGGGCGCAGCACATGCGCGATGCGGTCGAGCACACCGTTGACGAGGCCCGGCTCCTTGCCGGCAAAGAAGGCGTGGGCGAGGTCGAGATACTCGCTGATGACGACACGCGCGGGCACATCGGTCCGCGCCAGCAGCTCGTAGGCGCCGGCGCGCAGCACAGCGCGCAGCACGGTCTCGAGGCGCTCGAGCGGCCAGTCGGCAGTGAGCGCGCCCGAGAGCGCGCCATCGAGATCCGCCTGACGAGCGATGACGCCGTTGACGATGTCGGCGAACAGGGCGGTGTCGGCCTGGCCGTAATTCTCGCCGTCCTGCTCGCGCCCCAGGCGATGCTTCTGGAATTCGGCGATCACCGCCGCGGGCGGCGCGCCGCTCAGATCGATCTGGTAGAGCGCCTGCACGGCGGCAAGGCGCGCGACACTACGCCGGCGCAGTGCGGTAGGCGAGCGCGGCAATGGCGCGTCGCCGCTCATCGCTCGCCCAGGCCGAAATGGCGCTTCAGCTCGATCATGGCGAGGCAGGCATTGGCCGCCTCGCCGCCCTTGTTCTTGCGGTCGACGCGGGCGCGCGCCAGCGCCTGCGCCTCGTTTTCCACCGTGAGAATGCCGAAGCCGATGGCGAGGCTGTGCTTGAGCGCGAGCTCTTGCAGCCCACGCGCGCTCTCGCCGCAGACATAGTCGTAATGCGTCGTCTCGCCGCGGATGACGCAGCCGAGCGCGACATAGCCGTCGAAGCGCGCCTCGCGCGCGCCGTCCGCCTGCGCTTCGACGGCAAACCGGATCGCCGCCGGGATCTCGAAGGCCCCCGGCACGGTGAAGCGCTCATAGCTCGCGCCGGCGGCGTCGAGCGCGGCGATCGCGCCCTTGGCCAGCTCGTCCGAGATATGCGCGTAATAGCGCGCCTCGACCATCATGATATGCGGCGCCATCTCGGGGCTCAGCCTCCGCGCCGCTCGATCGGCCGCTGCCCGACCACGGCGAGGCCGTAGCCCTCCAGGCCGACGATGGTGCGCTGCGTGTTCGACAGCAGCACCATGTCGCGCACGCCGAGATCGAGCAGGATCTGCGCGCCGACGCCGTAATTGCGCAGCTCCGATCCGCCGATCATCTTGTTGTCGAGCAGGCTCGGCAGCCGGTCGGCCAGGCTGTTCGATACCGGCTCGCGGATCAGCACGACGACGCCCCTGCCCTCGCGCCCGATCGCCTCCATGGCGCCCTGCAGCAGCCCGCCGCGGCGGCCGTGGTCGCTGCCGAGCACGTCCTCGAGCACGTTCAGCGCGTGCATGCGCACCAGCACCGGCTCGGGCGTGGCGATGTCCCCCTTGACCAGCGCGATGTGCTCGACGTTGCTGATCTTATTGGCATAGACATACATCTTGTAGTCGCCGCCGAAGCGGCTGTGGAACGGCGTTTCGAGCTTGCGCTCGACGATGCGGTCGTGGCGGCGGCGATAGGCGATGAGGTCGGCGATAGTGGCGATCTTGAGGCCGTGGCGCTGGGCGAAGGCGATGAGTTCCGGCCGCCGCGCCATGGTGCCATCATCGTTCATGATCTCGCAGATCACGCCCGACGGGTTCAGCCCGGCGAGCCGCGCGATGTCGACGCCGGCCTCGGTGTGCCCGGTGCGCACCAGCACGCCGCCGTCGCGCGCCATCAGCGGAAAGATGTGGCCGGGCGTGACGATGTCCTGCGGCCCCTTGCTCGCGTCGATGGCGACGGCGACGGTGCGCGCGCGGTCGGGCGCGGAGATGCCGGTGGTGACGCCCTCGCGCGCCTCGATCGAGACGGTGAACGCCGTCTGCAGCCGGGACGCGTTCAGCTGCGGCATGAGCGGCAGGGCCAGCTGCTCGACGCGCTGGCGCGTCAGCGCCAGGCAGATGAGCCCGCGGCCGTGCTTCGCCATGAAATTGATCGCCTCGGGGGTCGCCATCTGCGCGGGGATGATGATGTCGCCCTCGTTCTCGCGGCCTTCGTCGTCGACCAGGATGAACATGCGGCCGTTGCGGGCATCCTCGATGATGTCTTCGATCGGCGAGACGACCTCGACGAAGCTCATGCGAGATCCTTTCCCAGAATCCGCGCGACATACCGGGCCAAGACGTCGATCTCGAGATTGACGCGGTCGCCGGGCCGCGCCGCGCCGAAGGTCGTCTTGGCCTGGGTGTGCGGGATGATGTTGACGCCGAAGCGGCGGCCATCGACCTCGTTCACCGTCAGCGACACGCCGTCGAGAGCGACCGACCCCTTGGGCGCGATCGCCTTGTCGAACGGCGGCGGAGCGTCGAACAGGTAGCGCACCGAATCCCCTTCCGGCCGGCGCGACACGATTTCCGCGACGGCGTCGACGTGGCCGGCGAGAACATGGCCGCCGAGCTCGTCGCCCACTCTGAGCGCGCGCTCGAGATTGATCGTCGTGCCCTCGCGCCAGCCCCCGAGCGTGGTGCGCGACAACGTCTCGGCCGAGGCCTGGACGGCGAACCAGCCGGTGCCCTTCTCGGTCACGGTGAGGCACACGCCGGCGCAGGCGATCGAGGCGCCGATGGCGATGTCGTGCGTGTCGTAAGCCGTCGCTATGGTAAACGCAGTGTCACCGCCCGGCTTGACCTGGCGCACCCGCCCTATATCCGTAATGATCCCGGTGAACATGGCGGGAATAACTTAGTGCTTCCGCCGCCGCCTGTCATGGGGCGCCAGCATCGAGGTCAGCTCGGCGCGGCGAGTGCGCTTGCGGCTACGCCGATCCTTCGCCGACGAACGATCCGTCGGGTCCGATGACGAAGGCGCCGAGCAGCGGCTTCAACGCGCTGGCGCCGCCGCCATCGACCGACACTATGACCCGCAGATTCCCGCCCTTCTTGTTGGGCTCGTCCCAGGAGACCTGCGTTTCCACCTGATATTCCCAGCCATCCGGCCCGATCACCGTGTCGCAGGGCGTCTCGGCCCGCCGTTGCAGGAGGTCCGCATAGGAGAGATGGCGCAGAGCTTTCACTCGATCCGCGATGATCTCGACCGCGATCCGACGGCTCTTCGCCCTGGGCACGCGCGACCGGAAGCGGATGACAACCCGCGCGACAATCGCCGCCGCCAAGATCCCGGTGAGCAGGATCCACGCCCCGTGCGAATCGTTCGAAAACAAGTCGCTCATGCCCGTCGATTTACGCCTGCGCGGTGAAGAGACGGTAAACGACGGCGCGCCGGCTAAGCCCTTCGCCGCAGCGTCTCGAGCACGTCGTCGCCGACTTGCTCGAGCGCGATCCGCTCGAAGCGCGGCGCGTCCGCGAGCTTCTCGATGCCGAGCGGCGCGACCGCGGGAATGCCGTCGCCGCCGATCAGCATCGGCGCATGGAACCAGGCGAGCCGGTCGACGAGGCCGGCGCCCAGCAGCACGGCGGCGAGCGTCGCGCCGCCCTCGACCAGCACGCGCGTGAGCCCGCGCTGCCCGAGCTCCCGCACCGCCGCCGTCATGTCCGCCGTGCGCTCGGGCGTCGCCGGCACCTCGATCAGCTCGACACCGGTCCGCTGGAAAGCTTCGCGGCGCGCCGCGTCGCCGCCCTTGATGGTGATGAACCAGGTCGGGACCTTGCTCGCCTCGGCGACGACGCGCGCGGTGAGTGGGACGCGCAGCCGCCCGTCGACGACGATCCGCACCGGGCTCCGCCGCTCGAGGCCGGGCAGCCGGCAGGTGAGCAGCGGGTCGTCGCTCAGCACGGTGTTGCTGCCGACCACGACCGCGTCATGGTTGGCGCGCAGCAGGTGGCCGCGATCGCGCGCCCACGGGCCGGTGATCCACTGGCTCTCGCCGGTGTAGGTCGCGAGCCGGCCATCGAGCGTCGCGGCGAGCTTCAGGGTGACGAGCGGCCGCCCCTCGCGCAGTCGCAGGAAGAAGCCGGCGTTGATCTCGGCCGCCTCCGCGGCGCAAAGCCCGGTCTCGACGGCGACGCCAGCCTCGCGCAGCTTCGCGATGCCCTGGCCGGAGACGCGGGGGTCGGGATCCTCGATCGGCAGGACGACGCGGCGAATGCCGGCGGCGATCAGCGCATCGGTGCAGGGCGGCGTCTTGCCCCAATGGCAGCACGGCTCGAGGCTGACATAGGCGGTGGCGCCGCGCGCCGCCGCGCCGGCGCGCGCCAGCGCCTCGGTCTCGCCATGCGGGCGCCCGCCCGGCTGCGTCCAGCCGCGGCCGACCACGCGCCCGTCCTTGACCAGGACGCAGCCCACCGTCGGGTTGGGCCAGGCCGAGCCCAGCCCGCGCCGCGCCAGCGTCAGCGCCGCCTTCATGTGTTGCAGGTCGTTCACTGGCAAATCCCGCGACACCGGCATCAACTCAATCGTCGCCGTCGACCGTGGTGCCGATGCGATGGACGAACTCGCCGAAATCCTTCGCCTCGCGGAAGTTGCGATAGACCGAGGCGAAGCGGACATAGGCCACCTGGTCGAGCGTCGCCAGCGATTCCATCACCAGCTCGCCGATCATCTCGCTGGGGATGTCGGTCTCGCCGGAGCTTTCGAGCTGCCGCACGATCGAGTTGATGACGCGCTCGACGCGGTCAGGTTCGACCGGGCGCTTGCGCAGCGAGATCTGCACCGAGCGCGCCAGCTTGTCGCGGTCGAACGGCTCGCGCTGGCCGTTCTTCTTGACCACGGTGAGCTCGCGCAGCTGCACGCGCTCGAAGGTGGTGAAGCGCGCCGCGCAATTCGGGCACAGGCGCCGTCGTCGGATCGCCGCGCGATCGTCGGTCGGGCGTGAATCCTTGACCTGGGTATCCTCGCAGCCGCAGAACGGACAGCGCATGTGCTTGCTCCCTCGCCGCGACGGTCAGCCCGGATAGACCGGGAAACGGGCACAGAGCGCCGCCACCTTACGCCGCACCGCCGCCTCGACCGCGCCATTGTTCTCGCCGTTGGCGGCAATCCCGTCGAGCACTTCGGCGATCATCTCGCCCACGCCGCGGAACTCGGCCTGGCCAAAGCCGCGCGTCGTCGCCGCCGGGCTGCCGAGCCGGATGCCCGAGGTCACCATCGGCTTCTCGGGATCGAAGGGGATGCCGTTCTTGTTGCAGGTGATGCCGGCGCGCTCGAGCGCTTTCTCCGCGACGCGGCCCGTGAGGCGCTTAGGGCGGACATCGACCAGCATGAGATGCGAGTCCGTGCCGCCGGAGACGATGGCGAGGCCGCGCTCGACCAGCGTCGCCGCGAGCGTGCGCGCATTGTCGAGGACGGCGCGGGCATAGGCCTTGAATTCGGGCCGCAGCGCCTCGCCGAAGCACACCGCCTTGGCGGCGATGACGTGCATCAGCGGCCCGCCCTGCAGCCCCGGGAAGACGGCGCTGTTGATCTTCTTGCCGACCTCCTCGTCATTGGCGAGGATCATGCCGCCGCGCGGGCCGCGCAGCGTCTTGTGCGTCGTCGTGGTCACGACATGCGCGTGCGGCAGCGGGCTCGGATAGACGCCGCCGGCGGTGAGCCCGGCGAAATGCGCCATGTCCACCATCAAGATGGCGCCGACGTCATCGGCGATGCGGCGGAAGCGCGCGAAATCGATGACCCGCGGGTAGGCGGAGCCGCCGGCGATGATGAGCTTGGGCCGCTCGGTGTGGGCCACGCTCTCGAGCTGGTCGTAGTCGATGAGTGCGCTGTCGCGGCGCACGCCATAGCTGACGATGCGGAACCACTTGCCGGAAATGTTCGCCGGCGAGCCGTGCGTCAGATGCCCGCCCGCGGCGAGGTCCATCCCCATGACGGTGTCGCCCGGCTTGAGGAAGGCGAGGAACACCGCCTGGTTCGCCTGGGCGCCCGAATGCGGCTGCACATTGGCGAAGCTGCAGTCGAAGAGCTGCTTGGCGCGGTCGATGGCGAGCTGCTCGGCGACGTCGACATACTCGCAGCCGCCGTAGTAGCGCTTGCCGGGATAGCCCTCGGCGTATTTGTTGGTGAGCACCGAGCCTTGCGCCTCGAGCACGGCGCGCGAGACGATGTTCTCCGAAGCGATCAGCTCGATCTGGTCGCGTTGGCGCTGCAGCTCATGGCCGATCGCCGCGGCGAGCTCGGGATCGGCGGCGGCGAGCGGCGCGGTGAAGAAGCGGTCGGGGCTGGCAAGCGGGGCGGCGGTACTGCGGGCGGGCATGCGGCGGGGACCTGACGTTGTCAAAGGAATGAAAGCGCGATCACGACATCTTGGCGACGCGCCGCGCGTGGCGCCCGCCTTCGAATTCGGTGGCGAAGAACGTCTTGATGCAATCCTTGGCGACCTCGGGGCCGAGGACGCGGCCGCCGAGCACGAGGACGTTGGCGTCGTTGTGCTGGCGTGCGAGCCGCGCGCTGGTGCCGTCGTGGACGAGCGCGGCGCGGATCGCGCGATGCCGGTTGGCGGCGATCGACATGCCGATGCCGGTGCCGCAGATCAGCACGCCGCGGGTCGCGCGCCCCTCGTCGATGGCGCCGGCGAGCGTCGCCGCGAAGTCCGGATAGTCGACGGCATCGCGGCTCATCGTGCCGAGATCGAGCACGGTGTAGCCGAGCGCGCGCAGCTCCGGGATCAGGATGCTCTTCAGATCGAAGCCGCCGTGATCGGCGGCGATGGCGATGGTTTCGGACATGGCACCAGCGGGCGGAAATCGCCGGGTGATCCTACCAGATGTCGCGTCTGCTTGTCAGCCACCTACCATCCTTCGCGGGTTTCCTGCCGCCCCCTTGTCCCGTACACGAGACCGCAATATTCCCACGGGCGCCGCACTAATTCCGCACCGGCGCTGCGCGCCAATGCTGCACAGCTTGCTCCGTCGCGCCGGTTTCGACTTGCCGCTGCTCGGCCTTGTCCCGCGGCTTCGCTCGGGCCGCCGACGAGAGCACGGATATTCGGGCCGCGCTCCTGCCGCTGGCAATGATGATTATTGTGTCGCGCAGGGGTTTAGATTGACAGTACCAATTCACCCTGCAATTATCTCAGCGAATTCTCGTCGATGATTGGGGATCGCTGTAATGGCCGAGCAAACACCGGATAAGATGGCAGAAGAGGAGTTGCTGCGCATGACGACCGACGTGGTCGCCGCCTATGTCAGCAACAACACGCTGCCTACGGCGCAGCTCTCCGAGATCATCGGCACCGTGTTTCAGTCGCTGAAGGCGCTCGAGGGCCAAGGCAGCGAGGCGAAATCGGAGCCGCTGAAGCCGGCCGTCCCCATTCGCAAATCGATCACGCCGGACTTCCTCATCTGCCTGGAGGACGGCAAGAGGCTCAAGATGCTCAAGCGGCATCTGCGCTCGACCTACAACATGACGCCCGACGGCTATCGGCAGAAATGGGGATTGCCGGCGGATTACCCGATGGTCGCGCCCAATTATGCCGAGCAGCGCTCCGCCTTTGCCAAGAAGATCGGCCTCGGCCGCGGCGCCAGCCGCCAGGCCGGGAAGCGCGCCGCCGTAAAGAAATAGCGGACTTCCACCGCACCTTGGCCAAGCCGCGTCCCTCTCCGAGGGGCGCGGTCTTTGTTACAAGCGGCTCCTAGCCTGGCGCCTTGGCTTGCGGCTCCAGCACCATTTGCGTCTGCATCACCAGCGCCACCGCGCGTCCCTCGGCCGTCGTGATCCGGGTCTGCCACACCATGGTGCGGCGGCCGCGATGGATCGGCGTGGTTTCGCCGACCACCTTGCCGCCGGCGGGCGCGGGCGCGAGAAAATTGGTCTTTGACTCGATCGTCGTCGTCCACGCGCCCGCCGGCAGATTGAGCACCGTGGCGGCGGCGCCGAGCGTGTCGGCAAAGGCCATGATCGCGCCGCCATGCAGCACGGCCGGGCGCGTGCAGAGCTCGTCGCGCACCACGAGCTCAGCGGTCACCCGCTCCTTGGACGCGCTCAGATACGCGATGCCCAGCAGTTCCGCAAAAGGCAGCCGCGTCTGCCGCAAGCGCTCGAGTTCATCCATGCTCCCCTCCTTCGCCTTTGCTCCACTGTCGCGCGGCGGCGTCGCGAGAACAACTACACCCGGGGTAATCGCAGCGCGCGACGCGGAAACCACATGCTTAATCTTATCCCTTTTGCGAGTGAATCAGCGAATACTTGCCCTGAACAGGTGCGGCCGCCGCGGTTTCTGGGGACCATGGCAATCAAGATTTAATATGAATATGCGATAACTTGCGTACTTGCAGGCTAATCATTGTGGGGTATGCCATGCTGCGATCGCTGCGCATCAGCCTCCTGATGCAATTGCTCTTCGGTGGGGCGCTGCTCATCCTGGTCGGGGTGATCGGCTTCGACATGGCACGGGTGATCCCGCAAAAGAGAGCCGCCGAGCGCGTGGTGGAGGTGAGCAAGGCCGGCCAGGCCGTCTTCTCCGCCCTGCAGGCACTGCGCCTGGAGCGCAGCCCGACGCGGTTGACACTCGAAGCCAAACCGCCGGCTACCGGCGAATTCATCGACGGCGTCGCCAAGCTGCGCGCCAAATCGGGCCCGGCGGTGCAAGAGCTGATCCGCATCTGCAGCCAGATCGTCTGTGCGACGCCACGCGACGCGGAGGATATCCGCCATGCCTTTGCCGGCGTCGAGGCGCAGCGCGTGGAAGCGGATCGCGACATGCGCCTGCCGCTCGAGCAGCGCAGCCAGGGCAGCGGCAAGCGGTGGCTCGACGCGTCGACCATCCTCATCGATCGTCTCGAGGCGCTGTCGACCCTGCTGTCGACCGAGGTCCGCCTCGTCGACCCCCTGATCGGCGATCAGATGGCGGTCAAGCAGCTTGCCTGGCACGCGCGCAATTACGCCGGCTTCGACCGCAATTTCTATTCGGAAGCGATCCAGAACGGCGCGTTCACGCCATCGCTCATCCTCAAGATCACCGATCACGAAGCGCGGGTCGACAGCGCCTGGGCGCTGGTTCTCGACCTCACCTCGCGGGCCGGCGCGCCCAAGAACGTCGTCGACGCCGTCGCCCGCGCCAAGGACGAGTATTTCGGGCGCTATGTCGCGACGCTCGCCAGCATCCGCCAGGCGCTCGACGCCGGCAAACCATCGCCGGTCACCAATGACGAATTGCTGCGAGCCGGCGCATCCGCCCTCGATGCGCTCGTCAGTGTCTCTGATGAAGCGCTTGCTGCCGCACGCGCTCACGCCGAGGCGAACGCCGCCGCGGCCAACACGAACCTCATCATCGAGGCGGCGCTCCTCGTGCTGGCGCTGGCGATCGGCGGCATCGGCGTGTTCGTCATCCGCAGCCGCATCGTCGGCCCGATCGGCGGCATCGTCGCCGCCATGCTCAGGGTCGCGCGCGGCGACGTCTCGGCGACGATCCCGTTCCGCGACCGCCGCGACGAGATCGGCGAGCTTGCCGGCGCTCTCACCATCTTCAAGCACAACACCACCGAGAAGGAGCGGTTGTCGCAAGCGCAGCAGCGCGACCAGACCGACAGAGAGCGCCGGCAGAAGACCGTGGAGGAAGCGATCGCGGAGTTCGACGGGTCGGCGCGCCGCGTGCTCGAGGCATTCTCCAACGCCGCCTCGCGCATGAACACCACCTCCTCCGGCATGTCCGTCACCGCGGAAGAGACCAGCCGCCAGGCGACGGCGGTGCTTGCCAGCTCGCAGCAGATGTCGACCAACGTCGAGACGGTCGCCGTCTCCACCGAAGAGCTGTCGAACTCGATCAACGAGATCGGCCGGCATGTCGCGCAGTCGACGACGGTGGCCAGCAAGGCCGTGCACGAGGCGCAGCGCACCGACGCGACCATGCGCGGGCTGGTGGACGCTGCGCACCGGATCGGCGAGATCGTCAAGATGATTCAGGACATCGCCTCGCAGACCAACCTGCTCGCGCTCAACGCCACGATCGAGGCGGCGCGCGCCGGCGAGGCCGGCAAGGGCTTCGCCGTCGTCGCCAGCGAGGTCAAGAGCCTCGCCAATCAGACGGCGAAGGCGACCGAAGACATCGCCGCCCAGGTCTCGTCGATCCAGGACGTGACCGGCGACGCGGTCGAGGCGATCCGCAATGTCGGCGGCACGATCGGCGAGATCAATCGCATCGCCATGATCATCGCCTCCGCCATCGAGGAACAGGGCACCGCGACGCAGGAGATCGCGCGCAACGTGCAGGAAGCCGCGCGCGGCGTCCAGGACGTCGCCGCCAATATCGCCGGCGTCAACCGCGCCGCCGAGGACACCGGCGGCGCGGCGGCGCAGGTCACCGACGCGACCGCCGAGCTCGGCCGTCACGCCGACGCGCTGCGCGCCCAGGTCGCGACGTTCCTCGGCAAGATCCGCAGCGCCTGACGCGAGCGGCTATTTCAGCTCCTCGCGCTTGCCGTTGTGCCAGCGATAGACGACGTAATCGGGACCGACGACGTCGCCCTTGGTATCGAACCCGACCGTGCCGATGACCGTGTCGAACTTGCTGGCGTGCATCGCCTTTGACACATCGTCGAGTTTGTCCGACTTGGCCTTGGCGACGGCGCCGGCATACACCTGCATGGCGGCGTAGGTGAAGAGCGTGTAGCCCTCTGGCTCATAGCCCTGATGCTTGAACTCGGCCACCACCGCCTGCGCCGTCGGTAGATTGCGCGGCTCCGGCGGGAAGGTCATCATCGAGCCCTCGCCGGCCGCCCCGGTGATAGTCCAGAACTCGTCGGTGGCGAGCGCATCACCTGACATCAGCGGCGCGTTCAGGCCCTGCTCGCGCGACTGGCGCACCAGAAGTCCCGCCTCCGTGTGATAGCCGCCGAGATAGATCAGCACGACACCCGCCTGCTTCATCTTGCTGATCAGCGCGGAGAAATCCTTGTCGTCGGCGCTGGTCGCCTCGTACATCGCCTCCTTGAGCCCGGCGGCGTTCATCGCCTTCTTGGTCTCGTCGGCGAGGCCCTTGCCGTAGGGCGACTTGTCGTGAAGGACCGCGACCGCCTTGCCCTTGTAGTGCTCGGCGATGTAGCGGCCAGCGACGCGGCCTTGCGCGTCGTCGCGACCGCAGACGCGGAAGACGTTGTTCCAGCCCTTCGCCGCGGCGTCGTCGGTGAATTTCGGATTGGTCGAGGCCGGCGAGATCTGCAGCATGCCGTTCTCGGCATAGACCGACGATGCCGGGATCGACGAGCCGGAGCAATAATGGCCGTCGATGAAGTGGACGCCGTTATTGGCCATCTGGTTGGCGACGTTGACGGCCTGCTTGGGATCGCAGGCGTCATCGCCGACGGCGATCTTGAGCTTGCGCCCGAGCACGCCGCCCTTGGCATTGATGTCGGCCACCGCCATCTCGGCGCCGCGCCGCATCTGCTCGCCGAACGCGGCGTACTGCCCGGTGATCGGCCCGACCACGGCGACATTGAGGTCATCGGCATGCGCCGGGGCCGCCGACAGCACCACCGCAGCCACCGCCAGCAAAATACGCGTCAGTCTTTTCATGGGTACACCCCTATCATCAACGGCAAGCAGTTGAGGCGTTCTGCATCCATCCTACACCGTCATGGCCGGGACAAGCCCGACAAGCACGGCCATGGCCATTTCTCGCTGCGCCCGTTCTCGTGAACCCAACCGCCATCTGTTCCTCGCGCAACATAGCATGTCCCGTCGCGCCGCTCAGCCCCGCTCGCGCCACGAAAGCGGGCCGGCGGGCTTGTAGAGCCACGGATACTGCTGCACCATGCGGCGCGCCAGGGTGAGGCGGTGGGCGAGGAAGGCGAGCGCCAGCAGGATCGCCGCGGCGATCAGGGTGCCGCTCGCCGACAGCAGCTCGCCCTCGAACAGCGCATAGAGCAGGAAGCGGTCGCCGAGGCCGAGCAGCGCCGCATAAGGCAGCGTCTGCCACGCCGGGCGCCAGCGCCGCGCCAGCGCCCAGCCGGTCGCGAGCGCGGCCGCGCCGAACAACAGGAGTGTGAGGCCGAGGAAGGCGCCCGGCGATGCGCCGAGGAGCGCAGCGGCGTCGCTCATCGCCCGCCCTCGAGATAGGCGGCGCGCACCTCGCTGTTGGCGAGGAGCTCGCGCCCGGTGCCGGCGAGCGCGATCTGCCCGGTCTGCATGACATAGCCGCGATGGGCGAGCCGCAAGGCATGGTGCGCGTTCTGCTCGACCAGGAACACCGCGACCTTCTGCTGCTCGTTGATCTCGCGGATCACTTCGAAGATCTGCTTGACGATGAGCGGCGCGAGGCCGAGCGAGGGCTCGTCGAGCAGCAGGAGGCGCGGCCGACTCATCAGCGCGCGGCCGATCGCCAGCATCTGCTGCTCGCCGCCGGAGAGCGTGCCGCCGCGCTGGCCCTGGCGCCGCTCGAGGATGGGAAAGAGCGCGAAGACGCGGCGCAGATCCTCGGCGAAATGCGCCGGCTCCGTCACGGTCGCGCCGATCTGCAAATTCTCGAGCACGGTCATGCGCGGAAAGATGCGGCGCCCCTCCGGCGCATGGGCGATGCCGCGCCGCATGATCTCGTAGGTCGGCAGGCGCGTGATGTCGTCGCCGGCGAGCGCGATGCGCCCTTGCGCCGCCTGCGGCCGGCCGCAGATGGTCATGAGCAAGGTCGACTTCCCCGCGCCGTTGGCGCCGATCAGCGCCACGACCTCGTCGGCGCCGATCTCGAGATCGACGCCCTTGAGCGCCGCGATTTGGCCGTAGAAGGCGTGGACGCCGGCGATCGAGAGCAGCGTCATGACGCCCCGCCGCCGAGGTCGCGCGCGATCTCCGGCGGCAGCGCCTCGTCCTCCTCCGCGCCGAGATAGGCCTTGATCACCACGGGGTCGCTGCGCACCGAAGCGGGCGTGCCGGAGGATATCTTGCGGCCGTAGTCGAGCACGACGATTTGGTCGGAAATCGCCATCACCACGCCCATGTCGTGCTCGATGAGCAGGATGCCGATGCCGTGATCGCCGCGGATATCGCGCAACAGCACGTTGAGCTCCGCCGATTCATGCGCGTTGAGGCCGGCCGCCGGCTCGTCCAGGCACAGCAGCGCCGGGTCGGTGCACATCGCGCGCGCGATCTCGAGGCGCCGCTGCGCGCCATAGGGCAGGCTGCCGGCGGGATGATCGGCGCGGTCGGTGAGGCCGACGCGGTCGAGCCAATCCTTGGCCTTCTCGACCGCCGCCGCCTCGGCGCGGCGATAGGTCGGCAGCCCGACCAGCCCGCCGATGCTGTAGAGGCTGGCGCGCATGAGCCGGTTGTGCTGCGCGACGATCAGATTCTCCAGCACCGTCATGCCGGCAAAGAGCCGAACATTCTGGAAGGTGCGCGCCACCCCTGCCTCGCGCGCGATGCGGAACCCGTCCATGCGTTCGAGCAGGAACTCGCCCTCGGGCCGATGCAGCGCGAGGCGCCCGACGCTCGGGCGGTAGAAGCCGGTGAGGCAATTGAACACCGTGGTCTTGCCGGCGCCGTTCGGGCCGATGATGGCGGTGATCTCACCGTGCTGCGCCGCGAAGGAGAAATCGTCGATGGCGACCAGCCCGCCGAAGCGCATGGTGAGATGCTCGACCTCGAGCAGCGGCGCTCGCGACGCTGTGGTCACGCCGCGCTCCCGCGCCCGCCCTGCAGCCGCAAGCTCGGCTCGCGGCGCGCGAGCAGCCCGCGCGGGCGCCACACCATGATGCCGACCATCGCCGCGCCGAAGATGAGCATGCGGAACTCGGCGAAGCCGCGCAGCTCCTGCAGCCCCACCAGCACGACCGCCGCGAGCACGATGCCGAGCTGGCTGCCCATGCCGCCCAAGACGACGATGGCGAGGATCATCGCGCTTTCCATGAAGCTGAAGCTCTCGGGGCTGATGAAGGCCTGCTTCGCCGCGAAGAACGGGCCGGCCAAACCGCCGATCATGGCGCCGATGGCGAAGGCCGAGAGCTTCACCGTCGTCGGATTGATGCCGAGCGCGCGGCAGGCGACCTCGTCCTCGCGCAGCGCCTCCCACGCCCGGCCGATCGGCAGCTTGCGCAGGCGCAGGGTAAAGAGGTTGATGGCGAGCGCCAGCGCCAGGACCGCGTAATAGAGGAAGATGACGCGGTGGTTGGGATTGAAGCTCAGATGGAAGAAGTCGTGGAAGCTGGTCGTGCCGGGCGGCGAGCGCGCCGCGAAGGGCATGCCGAAGAAGGATGGGCGCGGGATGTCGCCGATGCCGGCCGGGCCGTTCGTCACCGGCACCCAGTTGAGCAGGATGATGCGGACGATCTCGCCGAAGCCGAGCGTGACAATGGCGAGATAGTCGCCGCGCAGGCGCAGCACCGGGAAGCCCAGCGCGACGCCGAAGGAAGCGGCGAGCAGCGCGGCGATCGGCAAGCATTCCCAGAAGGAGAGATGGAACCACTGGGCGAAGAGCGCGAAGGAATAGGCGCCGACGGCGTAGAACGCGACATAGCCGAGATCGAGCAGCCCGGCGAGCCCGACCACGACGTTGAGGCCCCAGCCGAGCATGACATAGATCGCCGCCAGGGTGGCGAGATCGACGACATAGCGCGACGAGAACGGCAGGAACGGGAGCGCGATGGCAACGGCAACGCCAAGCCAGGCGAGGAGCGCGCTCCGCTGTCGATCGAGCGCCAGCAGCGAGCGGGCCCGCGCTTCGCCGGCGCGGACCGGCCGCAGCGCCTGCGCAACTCCCAGCAGGAGGCGGCCGGCAAACACCGCGGCGACGCCGATCGCCACCCAACCGAAACGGGTGCGGATGGCGAGCGCGGCGTTGACTTCGACCGCCTGGAAGCCGACCAGCGGAATGGCGAGGACCAGTGCCGCCAGCGCGGCGAGCGCCGCGTCCTTGATGAGATGACCCCAGTCGAGGCGCCGCGGCGGCGGCAGCGCCGCAGGCGCCATCACACCTTCTCCACGTCGGGCCGGCCGAGCAGCCCGGTCGGGCGGAAGATCAGGACCAGCACGAGGATGACAAAGACCGAGACGTCCTTGTACTCGACCGAGAAATAGGCCGACCACATCGCCTCTATGAGGCCGATGAGCAGCCCGCCCAGCATGGCGCCGGGCAGCGAGCCGATGCCGCCGAGCACGGCGGCGGTGAACGCCTTGACGCCGGCGAGGAAGCCGATGAAGAAATCGATGACGCCGTAATAGAGCGTCACCATCACGCCGGCGACGGCGGCGAGCGCGGCGCCCATGACGAAGGTCGCGGAGATGGTGCGGTCGACATTGATGCCGAGCAGCGCCGCCATGGTCATGTCCTGCTCGCAGGCGCGTTGCGCGCGCCCCAAGGGCGTCGCGCCGATGACGATGCTGAAGCCCGCCATCAGCGCCGTCGTCAGCAGCACGATGAAGATCTGCAGATAGCTGACATGGACGGTGAAGCCGCTGTCCTGCAGCAGCGTGAAGCCGCCCTGCACGACCGGCGGCAGCGCCTTGACGCGGGCGCCCTGCAGGAGCTGCACGTAGTTCTGCAGGAAGATCGACATGCCGATGGCCGAGATGAGCGGCGCCAGGCGGAAGGAGTGGCGCAGCGGCCGATATGCCAAACGCTCGACCGTCCAGCCATAGGCGGCGGTGAAGATCATCGCCGACAGCAGCACGATGAGGAGGGCCAGCGGCACGTAGGTCACGCCCCACATCCCCAGCACCAGGAAGGTGATCAGCGCCACGAAGGCGCCGATCATGTAGATCTCGCCATGGGCGAAATTGATCATGCCGATGATGCCGTAGACCATGGTGTAGCCGATGGCGATGAGGCCGTAGATCGCCCCGAGCGTCAGCCCGTTGATGAGCTGTTGAACGAAATATCCCATCGACCCGTCACCGATCCGCGGCCCCCCGCCGCCGACGGCGACCAAGGTAAGGGCAGCCTCGCCGCGCAGCAAGCCGCGCGTGGCGGGCGAATCGGCCGCACCCCTTCCGGCCGCCCAACGAAGGCGCCCTTACGGTTTAATCGGATATTTCGCGCCGTGGACGCACACGCATTCGAGCCCTTTTTGTTCGAACTTGGGGCAATCGGCAGGTACGAGCCAGTCTTCGCGATGCCCAGGGCCAACTGGAGTCACCCGAGTCACGAAGTGCCGCATTCCAACATAGATGATCCCGGACTGAGCGATGCCGACCGAGTTCGGGTAAAGCAGGTTATAATCGGTGGTGAATAGCGTTTCCACGGACCCAGGAGGCGCGATGCGCAGGAGCCTCGATCCCGTCACGACGATGACGTTTTCTTTTGCATCCCTGCTGAACGCGTATGGCGCTTCACCCAAGTCGGCGAGAACCACGGCCGTGGGCGGCAACGGGCCTTCGGCGCTCATGACGAGCACCTTCCCCGAACGCAGTCCCATATGATCGAGTCCGGTAAGTGCCAGTGTCCCGAAACTGGTCTCGACGAAACCGAGCACGTTGTCCTCGGAAATCTTCGCCTTGATGCGGCCGTCGGAGCTTGACCACCAGAGGCCACCCCCGAACTCTCCAGCATCGCGTCCCACAAGCGAACCACCACGGAAGGGCACGATCCGCGGCCCGCCGCGGCCCTGCGTTCCGCGTGACACGATCCCAACCTGCTCGCCGTTAACCGTGACGACCCACTCGCGGTTCGAGTAGTTCGCGCAGCGCAACGAGGATTGGTCCGGCTGAACGGAAGAGAAGACGACCCATCCGGCGGGCGCGGGGCCGATCGATTGGTTGCCGAGTGAGTCGTCAGTCGCCATCAACGTCGTTACTCCGAGTAGCAGCGCCGCGGCGGAAAGGCTACGTCGCCCTCTCCGGGGCGCAACAGCGATGATGCCCTTCATTGCCTCACCCCGGTGGCTCAGCCGTGGCGTGAATATGGGACAATGGTGCGCAAACCGCGACAGGGGGCTGCGACCGCCGCTGAAAAGGGTTCGACCTCACACACTACCGCCGCGTCAAACCGCTTGCCGCGCGCGGGCCGCGGCGCTATCGTCGCGCTGCGATGACGAAGGCTTGTTCGATCCTCGGCGCGGGCGCTGCCCGCCGATTTTGGTACCGCTGGCGCAAACCGGCGGCCTGAGGATCGCGCACACTCGTTGCAGAACCGGAGCCGCCCCCAAGGGAGGCGGCTTTCGTGTTTCAGTGATCGGTTTCCCACCGCCTGCCACCCCCGGAGCGGCCTCCCCGAACGGAGGTCAGTCATGTTCGATTTCGACGTCGTCACCGGGCCCACCAACCCGACTCGTCCCGCCAAGCCGGCCGCGCCGCCCGCGGCAAAGCCGATGACATCGCCGGCG
>WNFB01000754.1_pt1 | contig 27003 bp, 23 predicted proteins | sample 5400501 | NCBI WGS metagenome assembly WNFB01 (sample SAMN13153341, study PRJNA577476) | soil metagenome | isolation source: 200 cm saprolite under Douglas fir tree site 2 hole 1 | place: USA:California | collected 2015-04-18 | reverse complement strand
CGTGACCTGCGTCCGCACCGGCACCCGGGGCGCGAGGGCCAGGAACTCCTCGCCGTCCTGGCGCGTGAGGTTCGCCACCGAGCGCAGGACCCGCTCCTCCCACAGAAGCTCGTAGGGGAACGAGGGGATGTCGCTCATGTGGATCCCGCCGCACACGACCACCCCGCCCGGTCCTACCGCGCGCAGCGCGAGGGGCACCAGCTCGCCGGCGGGGGCGAAGATGATGGCGGCGTCGAGCTCCTCGGGAGGGCGCTCGTCCGCGCTGCCCGCCCACGCCGCGCCCATCTCGAGCGCGAAACGCCGTCCCTTCTCGTCGCCCGCGCGCACGAACGCGAACACGCGCCGGCCCTGGTGGCGCGCGACCTGGGCCACGATGTGGGCGGCGGCGCCGAAGCCGTAGAGCCCGAGTTTCTCCCCGTCTCCGGCCAGCCGCAGCGAGCGCCAGCCGATGAGGCCGGCGCAGAGCAACGGCGCGGCCTGCAGGTCGGGATAGCCGTCGGGAATCGCGAAGCAGAAGCGCTCGTCGGCCACCGCCATCTCCGCGTAGCCGCCGCCGATCTCGTAGCCGGTGAAACGGGCGCGGCGGCAGAGGTTCTCGCGGCCGGAGCGGCAGTACGCGCACGCGCCGCACGTCCATCCGAGCCACGGCACTCCGACCCGGCTCCTCGCCGCGTGCCGGTCCGCCCCTGGCCCCATCTCTTCGACCGTGGCCACGATCTGGTGCCCGAGGATGAGGGGGAGCTTGGGCTTCTTCAGCTCGCCGTCCACGACGTGGAGGTCGGTCCGGCAAACGCCGCAGGCGTGGACGCGGAGCAGGAGCTGCCCCGGCCCGGGGCGGGGCACGGGGATGTCCGCCGGCCGCAGCGGCGTCCGGGGAGCGTCGAGCAACATCGCACGCATGGGCGTTATGCTAGCGCCCCCGTGAGCGTCACGCTTCCGTGGCTCGTCCGGCCCGACGGTACCGTGGGGCGGGGTGCCTACGCGGCCGTGGGCCTCGTCCTCTTCGCAGTCAAGCACAACGTCGACCGCTTCGTCGCCTCTTTCGTCTTTCACCGGCCGTGGAGCATCTTCAACTACCTCGTGCCCCCCGAGGGCGGCGTACCCCTCACCGACCTCGGTACCTCGTCGCTCGGCTTCTACGTCACCCTGGTCGCCGTCTCGTTGCCTTTCATCGCGCTCGGAGTCGTGCTGACCCTGGGCCGGCTGCGTGACGCGGGACTGCCGGGAGGGCTGGTGCTCCTGTTCTTCGCGCCGGTCCTGAACCTGGCCTTCTTCCTGCTCCTCAGCCTGGTCCCGTCGCGACGGGCGGCGGCGGACGCCGACCTCACGCCGCCCGCCCTTCTGGCTCGGATCATCCCCGACAGCGCGATGGGCAGCGCGGCCCTGGCCCTGGCGGTGGTGGTCGTGTTCGGCGTCGCCGCCGTGCTGCTCAGCGTGGCCGCGTTCAAGGTATACGGATGGGGCCTCTTCGTGGGCCTCCCTTTCGCCGTTGGCCTCGCCTCCGCGGTGCTCTACGGCTACCACCGCCAGCGGTCGTACTGGGGATGCGTGGCGGTGGCCCTGGTGTCGGTCGTCTTCCTGGGGGCGGCCCTCCTCGCCCTTGCCGTCGAGGGCGTCGTCTGCCTGTGGATGGCCGGGCCGCTGCTGGCCATCCTCGCCTGGATGGGGGGCACGGCGGGCTATTTCATACAGCGCCGTGACTGGCGGCCGCGTCCGGCCCCCGCGGTGCTCGCCGCGCTCGCGCTGTTCCTGCCGGTGCTGATGGGCGCCGAGCGGGTGGCGGCGCCGCCCGCGCCCCTGTTCGCGGTCCGCACGTCGGTCGAGGTCGACGCGGCGCCCGAGGCCGTCTGGGCCCGCGTCGTGTCGTTCGGCGAGGTTCCCGAGCCGGAGGAATGGCTCTTCCGCATGGGCGTCGCCTATCCGCGCCGCGCGGTGCTGGAGGGGCGGGGCGTGGGGGCCGTCCGCCGGTGCGTCTTCTCCACCGGCAGCTTCGTGGAGCCGATCGAGGTCTGGGACGAGCCCCGGCGGCTGGCCTTCGGCGTGACGGCTCAGCCGGCGCCGATGGCGGAATGGACGCCGTTCCGCTCGGTACGGCCGCCGCACCTCGAGGGATACTTCGTGTCCGAGCGGGGCGAGTTCCTCCTCACGCCCCTGCCCGGCGGCCGCACGCGCCTACAGGGCACCACCTGGTACCGCCACCACATGTGGCCCGCTGGCTACTGGCGGCTGTGGTGCGACGCCGTCGTCCACCGGATACACCTGCGGGTGCTGCGGCACATCAAGCGGCTCGCGGAAGCCTAGTCGCCCCAGAGCTTCTGCCACCACTTCTTCTCGTCGAGCGCAGTGACGCCCATGCTCCGGCGGACGTCCTCGATGCGCCAGCCGGTGAGCGTGGCGAGGGCCTGCGCCTCGTTCTCCTGCCGGCGGGCCAGCTCCTTACGGTACTGGTCCGCGGCGGGGCAGCTCTTCGCCTCCTTCCACGGGTGGCGCAGGACGTAGCGCGCCTGGAAGTTCTGGCGGTCGCCGGTCTCCTGGAAGGCCAGGTCCTCGGGGAAGTGGGCCGCGTCGTAGCGGACGTGGAGGCGGGTGAGGAAGACCTGCTGGGCCTGGCCCTGCTGCCCGGGCGCGCCCTCGCCGAGCCAGAAGACGCCGAGCTGGCGCAGCTCGTCGCGCGAGAGCGGATCGGCCGCGCAGGGGTCGCACCACGCCATGTCCCACGCGTACTCGAGGAACACCGAGCGCATGTCCTCCCGGCGGACCTGCTCGGCGAACATCGCCTTGTAGAAGTCGGGGAACTTCGACTTCACGTAGACGGGCAGGTCCATCCCGCTCGGGAGCCGCACGGTGCGGTAGTTGGTCGTCTCCACCCGGCCCTTCTGGGTGAGCGCGTACACGAACAGCTCCTGCGGCCCGTCCGCGTTCACGGTCCCGAGCCGGATCGGGAGCATGAACTTCGGCGACTCGTAGGCGACCTGCAGCGGCCGCAGGTACTGGAACCCGAGCTTGGCCTGCTCCTTCAGGTTCACCTTCGCGACGAAGAACCGCATGCCCTGCTTGATGTAGCTCCCGAGCACCGCGGAGGCGCCGGGCGGGATGCGGTAGCCGCTCTGCGTGAGCCACGTCTCCAGCCCCGTACTTTCCTTCGCCGAGAGGATGAGGATGTCGTACTCGCCGATCGTGTAGCGCGCTTCGACCGTCACGCCGAGGCTCTTTTCGCGGGCCATCTTCGGCGCGGCCGCGCCGACCGCCATCGGCATCGCCCGGTCGTAGTCCTGTCGCACGCAGGGGTCCCCGTCGAAGTACTCGACCAGCCGCGGCGCGGAATACGCGTCGAGGTGGTCGAGCAGCGCCTTGTCGCCGACGTGGATCTGATCGCGCTCCAGGAAGGTGGGCACCGGGATGACGATCGCGAACTCCTTGGGATCGCCGCGGAAGTCGTTGGCCATCGTCATGACGGTCTTGTCGTCGAGCCGGACGAGGGCGACCTGCGAGGCCTTGTTGAAGAGCTTCGTGTCAGCCTTGGCCACGTAGAAGCCGCAGAAGCCGAACGCGGCCTTGACCCCCGCGGTCAAGGCCAGCGTCGCCGCCCCGTAGATCCACTTGCGCGCCATCGAATGCTCCTTCCTCCGGCCGCCGAGGGCCGGACGCTTCCGAGGCCCACGCGTACTTGCGGGCCGGGAACAGATGGTCGAGGAGGGGAACCACCGCCGAGCACGCCGCCAGCGACCACAGGATGCCGCTGGGCCGGAACAGGCGGAACTGCACGTACCACGCCCCGAGGGCGACGAGCGCCGCGAACAGCATCCGCCCCGTGCGCGAGTCGGGTGTGGTCTTCGGGTCCGAGATCATGAAGAACGAGAAGAGCAGCAGGGCCCCGCTCTGGAGCTGGTGCAGCGGAATGGATGGCGGATCGCCGAGCAGGAGGGCCCGCCCGAAGAGCAGGGCCGCGTAGGCGGCGAGGAAGGCGGCGGTCACGTCGCTGCGCCACGCCCGGAAGACGACGACGCCGCCCAGGCACGCCATGAGAAAGGCAAAGAGAGCGGAGTATCCCCATTGTCCCGGCGAGACCCACACGCGGGGCGTCAGCGCCATCAACGCCACCAGGCCAAAGTTCGTCGGGTTGAAAACATGCTTGCCGTTGCCGCGGATCAGGAACTTGCTGGCGATGGTCACGACGGCCGCGGCGGCGGCGAGCTCGGGCGAGCCGGTCCGGAGGAGCAGGCACAGCGACAGGCCCGAGATGAGCGCGCTGCGCGGATCGAACCGGGGCAGCCTCCAGGCGGCGGTGAGCGCCCATTGGGTGAGGAGGGCCGTGGCCAGGATCAGGACGACGTGGAGGGCGGGAACGTCGAAGCCGAGGCGGATGAGCCCATAGGCGAGGAGGAGGGCCAGGGTGGCGATCTGGTACGGCCGCGGGTCGCGCATCGCGTTCCTGCTCCTTTACCGGCCCCGGAGGCAGTCTATTCCGCCAGGCGGGGTCGCGCTATGCTTGGCGTCATGCCGGACGTCCGGATTCCCGCGATCAAGGTGATCCTCCTGCCGAAGGACACCAACGCCCTCGGCACGATCTTCGGAGGCGTCATCCTCTCGCACATCGACCTCGCCTCGGCGGTGGAGGCCCGCAAGGTCGCGCGCCACCGCTACGTGACCAAGGCCATGCGCGAGGTGGAGTTCCACGAGCCGGTCTTCCTCGGCGACATCGTGAACTTCTTCACCGAGACGGTGCGCGTGGGGCGCACGTCCATCACCGTGAAGGTCACCGTCGAGGCGGAGCGCTGGGGAGGCGGGGAGGGCGAGCGCGTCATGGTCACCCAGGCGGAAGTCGTCCTCGTGGCGGTGGACGAGCAGGGGCGCCCGACCCCGGTCCGGGAGGGTTGATGCGCCGCCTGAAGGTCGTCTGCCCCCACGACTGCCCCGACACCTGCGTCATGACGGTGGACGTGGAGGACGGGCGCGCGGTGGCGATCGGGGGCGATCCCGATCACCGGTTCACGCAGGGTTTCCTCTGCGCCAAGGTGAACCGTTACCTGGAACGCGTCTACAGCCCCGACCGCATCCTTCAGCCGCTCCAGCGCACCGGGAAGAAGGGGGAAGGAAAGTTCACGCCCATCGGCTGGGACGAGGCGCTCGACACGATTGCCTCGCGCTTCCGGCAGGTCATGGCCGAGCACGGGCCGCAGGCCATCCTTCCTTATTCGTACGCCGGCAACATGGGGCTGCTCTCCTACGGAAGCATGGACCGGCGCTTCTTCAACGCGCTGGGCGCGAGCCTGCTCGACCGGACGATCTGTGCCAGCGCCGGCGCCGCGGGCCTCAAGGCGACGGTGGGGAAGTCGATGGGCTTCGATCCGGAGGCCGTCGTGAACGCCCGCTTCATCGTGGCCTGGGGGGCCAACATCGTCAGCTCCAACGTGCACCTGTGGCCCTTCATCGAGGAGGCTCGGCGCCGCGGCGCCCGGTTCGTGGCCGTCGACCCCTACCGGTCGCGGACGGCCGAGAAGGCGGACGCCCATCTGGCGCTGCTGCCCGGGACCGATGCCGCGCTCGCTCTGGCCGTCATGCACGTGATCTTCCGCGACGGGCTCGAGGACCGCGACTACATCGACAAATACACGAACGGCGTGGAGGCGTTGAAGGAGCGCGCGAGGGAATGGGCGCCGGAGCGGGCCGCGCAGATCACGGGCCTGCCTGCGGCCGAGATCGAGGCCTTCGCCCGCGAGTACGCAATGACGCAGCCGAGCGCGATCCGCATCAACTACGGCCTGAACCGGCACGCGGGCGCGGGCACGGCCGTGCGCACGATCAGCTCCCTGCCCGCCCTCACGGGCGCCTGGCGCCATCCGGGAGGCGGGATGCTGCTCTCGACCTCCGGCACGTTCCCCGTCGACTCCGAGGCCCTCGAGCGTCCCGACCTCATCCCGCCCGGCACCCGCACCCTGAACATGAGCCAGCTCGGCCGGATCCTCCTCGACCCCGCGCTCGATCCGCCGGTCAAGGCGCTCTTCGTCTACAACTCGAACCCGGCGGCGGTGGCTCCGGAGCAGGACCAGGTCCAGAAGGGCCTGGCGCGGGAGGACCTCTTCGTCGTCGTGCACGACCTCTTCCTGACCGACACCGCGGACTTCGCCGATGTCGTGCTGCCGGCGACCACGACGCTCGAGCACTACGACATCCACAAGGCGTACGGGCATCTCCACCTGAGCCTCAGCCGTCCCGCCATCGAGGCCTTGGGGGAGTCCAAGCCGAACACCGAGCTGTTCCGGCTTCTGGCCCGGCGCATGGGGCTCGCGCACGCCTGCCTGTCCGAGAGCGACGAGGACGTGGCGCGCCACGCGCTCAAGTGGGACCACGCGCACCTGAACGGCATCTCGTTCGATCGACTGGAGCGTGAAGGCTCGGTGCGCCTCAACGTGGCCGATCCGTTCGCGCCCTTCGCCCAGGGCGGCTTCCCGACGCCTTCGGGCAAGTGCGAGCTGTTCGCCGGCTACGTCCCGCCGCGGGAGGGGCCGACGAGCAATCCCGAACGGGCGAGAACGTACCCTTTGGCCTTCATCTCGCCTCCCGCGCACCACTTCCTCAACTCGACCTTCTCCGCGCAGCCGACGTTCGTGCGCCGGGAGAGCGGTCCCCGCTTGACCATCCATCCCGACGACGCAGGCCCGCGGCGCATCGAAGACGGGACGCTCGTGCGGACCTTCAACGATCGCGGCTCGTTCCTCGCCCAGGCGCGCGTGTCGGATGCCGCGCGGCCGGGCGTGGTGGTGGGGCTGTCGATTTGGTGGGCGAAGTCCTGTCCGGGCGGCCGCAACGCCAACGCCGTCACGAGCCAGGAGCTGACCGACATGGGCGGCGGCGCGACGTTCTACGACACGCTCGTGGACGTGGAGCCGGCCTGATGGTGGGCCTCTACGTGGCGGCCACCGTGGTCACGCTGATGCAGCTGCTGCGGCGGCACGAGCGCCGTCTCCTGCCCCTGCTTGCCGCGTTCGCCTGTCTGGCGGTGGCGCGTTTCCTGGGCCCGGGGAGCCGGTTGGCCGCCGGCTTCGAGGTAGCGGCCATCGCGGCCGGGCTCCTGCTGGTCGTGATGCTGACCCCGCGCCACACCGCCGTTCGTTGAGCGGGGCCCGCCTGATCTACGCCGCCTCCGAGACGGACGCCGACATCCTCTATCCGACCGGCTTCTTCGCGCCCGACCCGTTCCTCTTCGTGCAGGCGGGACGACGGCGGCTCATGGTCATGAGCGACCTCGAGCGCGACCGCGCGCGCCGGCAGGCGCGTGTGCGCCGAGTGCGGTCGTGGTCGGCGGTGGCGAAACGGATCGCGGCCGCAAGGAGAAAGGCGACCCCGGCGGCGGTCATACGGGAAGTGCTGCGCAGCCTCGGGCTCCGCCGCGTCGAAGTGCCCCGCAGCTTCCCGGTCGGTCTCGCCCGCGAGCTGGAAGGCCTCGGCATCCGCGTGCGCGCGGCGCCCGACCCGTTCTGGCCGGAGAGGGAAAAGAAGCGGCCCCACGAGGTGCGGGCCATCGTCGAGGCGCTCCGCGCGGCCGAGGCGGGACTGGAGGCCGGGCTCGCGGCACTGCGCTCCTGCCGCATCGGCCGGGACGGCTACCTCCGCCGCGACGGCCGCCGCTTCGCCGCCGAGGACCTGCGCGCCGCGGTCAACGCCGCTATCATGGCCCTCGGCTGCGTCCCCTCCCACACGATCTGCGCGCCCGGGGACCAGGCCGTGGATCCGCACGAGGAGGGCCACGGGCCGATCCGGGGGCACGAGCCGGTGGTGATGGACATCTTCCCGCGCTCCGAGCGCACCGGCTACTTCGGCGACCTGACGCGCACGGTCGTGCGGGGCCGCGCGAGCGAGCGGCTGATGGAGGTCTACGCGACGGTGGAGGAAGGCGTGCGCCTCGGCCACCGGCGTCTTCGGCCCGGCGCGGACGGGCCGTCGATCCATCGGGAGATCCAGGCGCTCTTCGCGTCGCGCGGCTACCGGACCGGACCGAAGGACGGGCGCATGCAGGGCTTCTTCCACGGCACCGGGCACGGCCTCGGCCTGCAGATCCACGAGGCGCCGTCGATCTCCCCCCGGCCTTCCACGCTGCGCGCCGGCCACGTGGTCACGGTCGAGCCGGGGCTGTACTACCTCGGCCTGGGCGGCGTCCGCATCGAGGACGTGGTGCTCGTCACCTCCGACGGCTCGCGGAACCTGACCCGGGTGCCGAAACAGCTCGAGGTGTGAAAGGGGGACTCATGCGGCGCATCCACTGCGCATCCCCAGGCAAAGACTCTCTCGTCGCCGCCGCGCTCATCCTGGCGGCCGCCGCGGCCGCCGTTCCCCGGGCCTCCGCGCAGGCGGTCGCCGGCAAGGACAGCCCGGCGCTCACCGTCTCGGTCGGCCCCCGTGGCGGGGAATGGAAGAGGGTCTTCAATCCCTTCCGGGACGACTCGGAGACGCGCTTCCCGTCCACGGCGGGGATCTACGAGCCGCTCATCGTCTACAACCGGGCGACCGGCAGCTACATCCCGTGGCTGGCGACAGGATACGAATGGACCGCGGGCAACACGAGGCTTCGATTCTCGATCCGCCCCCGCGTCCTCTGGTCCGACGGAACGCCTTTCTCCGCGCGCGACGTCGTCTTCACGTTCGACCTGATGCGCCGTGCTCCCGCGCTCGACCGCCAGAAGCTGTGGAGCTTCCTCGCCGACGTCACCGCCGTCGACACGGCGACCGTGGAGTTCACCTTCAAGCGGCCCTACACGCCGGGCCTCGTCTACATGGGGCATCAGCCAATCGTTGCCGAGCACAAGTGGAAGAGCGTGGCGCAGCCGGCGTCCTATGACGACCCCGAACCGGTGGGGACGGGACCGTTCACCGAGGTGCGGCGATTCGAAGCCACCGTCTACGAGCTCGGCCGTAACCCGAAGTACTGGCAGAGTGGCAAGCCGGCAGTCGCGGTGCTGCGGGGTGCCGTTGCACCGTAGCAACGAAGAGCTCATGAAGGCCCTGGCCGCCGACGAGCTCGGCTGGGCGTCCCTCTTCCTCCCCGACATCGAGAAGAACTGGGTGGCCAGAGACCCCGCACGCCATCAGTACTGGTATCCCGACTTCGGGCCGACCGTGCTGTTGTACCTGAACACGCGCCCGAAGCCCTTCAACGAGCCGGACGTGCGGAAGGCCATCAGCATGGCGCTCGACCGTCCGCGGATCACCAGAGAAGCGCTCAACGGCTACGCGCTGCCCGCCGACGCGACGGGGCTGGCGGAGTCGCAGAAGCGCTGGAAGGATACGACGCCGCCGCCGGGCCCCGACTGGACAAAGCGGGACCTCGCGGAAGCGAACCGCCTGATGGATGCGGCGGGGCTTGCCCGGGGCAGCGACGGCATCCGCGTTGCGCCGGGACCGGGGCCCATGCGTTACGAGATCAACGTCGTGCAGGGCTGGACGGACTGGGTGGCCGCCGCGGGCATCGTCTCGCAGAACCTCGCGGAGATCGGCATCGCGGGATCCGTGAAGGCCCTCGACTACAACCACTGGCTCGAGGCGCTCAAGGAGGGGCGTTTCGACGTGAGCCTCGGGTTCGGCAGCCGGGGACCGACGCCCTACCAGTTCTACCGCGGCCAGATGGACGGCGCGCTCGTTCGTCCGATTGGCGAAGCCGCGGTCGAGAACTTCCATCGCTTCGCCAGCGCGGAGGCCGGAGGTCTGCTGCGCCGCTTCGAAGCCACCTCCGACGTCAAGGAGCAGACGGACCTCGCCCGGCAGCTGCAGCGGCTGTACGTAGCGAACGCGCCCAGCCTGCCTCTCTATGCCAGCCCCCTCTGGGGAGTGTTCAACTCGAAGCGCTTCAGCGGCTTTCCGAGCCGGTTCCTGCCCTACGCCGGGGCGGCGCCCGGTGGTCAGCCCGATTCGCTGCCGGTCCTGATCGAGGTGAAGCCGCGGTAAAGCCCCCGAGGGCCGTCGTATCATGAGGCCGGCGGAATCGCCCTGGGCCGGCACCGGGCGCGGCGGGGTGGCCTGGAGATGATGAAGCGGCTGGTCCGGGTGGGCGCACTGGTGCTGTCGCCGCTGGTGATGGTGAGCGCTCTCGAAGGGCAGGCGGTGGACCCCAAGAAAGACGCCGACGATCCCTACGAGATCCCCGAGGCGGCGCGCGAGCGCCGCAATCCGGTGGTGCGGTCCGACATCGCGCTCCGGAGCGCCCACACGCTGTGGCAGAAGCACTGCGAAACGTGCCACGGCGTCACGGGACGCGGAGATGGACCCAACGCCCGCCTTCACGAGCAGCGCAAGGGACACGCTCCGCGCAACCTCACCAACCCGAAGGTGCAGCAGAACCTCACCGACGGCGAGATCTTCTGGCGCCTCTCGAAGGGGATCATCGAGGAGGGGAACAACGTGATCATGCCGAAGTACGAGGACAAGATACCTTCGGAGACCGAGCGGTGGCAGCTCGTGCTGTTCGTGCGCGAGCTCGGTCAGGCTGCGCGGCGGTAGGCCCGGAGCGTGCTGGCCGCCATCCTCGCCGCGTCGATCATGAGCGCGCAGACGCCGCCTTCGCCGTCACCCCCGCCCGATGCGAATCGTCCCGTCTCCGATGCGCGCGCCGAGGATCCGGCCGCCGCCGTCCGTCTCAACGGGATGGCCGCGCGCTTCGCCCCCGTGCCGTTGAGGGCCGACGTGTCGGTCCTGGCCGCCCGTGAGCGCCAGGCGCTGGCCAAGCTGGTGCAGGCGGCGCGGATCATGGACACGCTGTTCCTGCGCCAGGTGTGGGCCGGCAACGAGACGCTGCTGCTGTCGCTCCTCGCCGACGACACGCCCCTCGGGCGCGCGCGGCTCCACTACTTCCTCATCAACAAGGGCCCGTGGTCGCGCCTCGACAAGGACGCGCCGTTCATCCCCGGCGTGGGTCCCAAGGCGCCCCCGGCGAATTTCTACCCGGCGGGAGCGACGAAGGAGGAAGTGGAGGCGTGGATGAAGAGCCTCCCGGAGGCGGAGGCGGAGCGCGCCCGCGGATTCTTCAGCACCATCCGGCGGGCACCGGACGGCCGGCTCCTGGCCGTGCCGTACAGCGTCGAGTATCAGGGAGAGCTGGCCGGGGCGGCCTCGCTGTTGCGCGAAGCGGCCGCGCTCACCACCCAACCGACGCTCAAGGCCTTCCTCGGCAAGCGGGCCGACGCCTTCGTGAGCAACGACTATTACGCCAGCGACGTCGCGTGGATGGAGCTGGACGCCTCCGTCGAGCCCACCATCGGCCCCTACGAGGTCTACGAGGACGAGTGGTTCAACGCCAAGGCCGCCTTCGAGGCTTTCGTCGCTCTGCGGGACGACGCCGAGACGGCCAAGCTGGGCCGCTTCGCCGGAGAGCTCCAGGAGCTCGAGGACCACCTCCCGATCGACTCGCGGTACCGCAACCCGAAGCTGGGCGCGCTGGCGCCGATCCGCGTCGTCAACGTCATCTTCTCCTCCGGCGACGGCAACCGCGGCGTCCAGACCGCGGCCTTCAACCTGCCCAACGACGAGCGCGTCGTCCAGGAGAACGGCTCCAAGCGCGTGATGCTCAAGAACACCCAGGAGGCGAAGTTCGAGAAGGTGCTGGTCCCCGTATCGCGCGTGGCCCTTCCCATCGAGGACCGCAAGGGCATCGCCTTCGACGCCTTCTTCACGCACATCCTGATGCACGAGCTGATGCACGGCCTCGGCCCCCACAACATCGAGGTCGGGGGGCGCAAGACGACGGTGCGCCAGGAGCTGAAGGAGAACTACAGCGCGCTGGAGGAGGCCAAGGCCGACGTCTCCGGACTCTGGGCCCTGCAGTACCTGGTGGACAAGGGCGTGCTCGACAAGTCGATGGAGCGGACGATGTACACGACCTTCCTCGCCTCCTGCTTCCGCTCCATCCGCTTCGGGATCACGGAGGCCCATGGCAAGGGCATTGCCCTCCAGCTCAACACGCTCCTCGATTCGGGAGGCTTCAAGATCCGCCCCGACGGCACCTTCACCGTCGATGCGAGCAGGATCAAGGACGCGGTCACCGCCCTGACGAGGGACATCATGACGCTGCAGGCCGAAGGCGACTACACCAAGGGCCAGGACCTGCTGGCTCGCATGGCGGTGGTGAGGCCCGGCGTGAAGCGGGTGCTGGACCGGCTGAAGACGGTGCCGGTGGACATCGAGCCCCAGTTCACGACCGCGGACGAGCTGGCCCCGCGCTGACAGGGGAATGGACATCTTCATCAACCGGCGGGGCGGCGTCCCGGTCCGGGACCAGCTCGTGACCCAGCTGGAGCTGAAGATACTGGGCGGCGAGCTTGCCCGGGGCCAGCGCCTGCCGAGCGTTCGCGCCCTCGCCCGCCGCCTGAAGGTCCACCACAACACCGTCTCCGCCGCCTACCAGGACCTGAAGGCCGCCGGCCACGTCGATCTGCGTCGGGGCTCGGGCGTGTTCGTGCGTACCGGCAGCCCCCGCGCGTTGACCGAGGCGAAAGGGCTCGACGAGATGATCCGGCTCGCCCTCCACGCCGCTTTCGCGAAGGGCTTCGGGGGGGGCGAGGTCCGGACCGCGGTGGAGCGCTGGCTGGCCGCGGCTCCGCCCGACCGCGTGGTGGTGATCGACCCCAGCCGCGAGATGGCGGAGATCATCGTGCGCGAGGTCCGTGATGGGCTCGGCATCTCCGCATCCGGCGCCACCTTCGAGGACCTCGCGCGCGATCCCGCGCTGCTCTCGGGCGCGCTCGCCGTCGTGCTGCCGTACCACGAGGCGACGGTGTCGCAGATGGCCCCCGGAGCGGCGCTGGAGGTCGTCCACCTGGAGGTCTCGGCGCCGGACCGCGACGCGATCAACGCGCTGCCCGCGGGCAGCATCGTGCTCGTGGTCTCGCACTCCTCCACCGTGCTGCCCTTCGCCTCGATCCTCCTCCGCAGCCTGAGGGGCGAAGACGTCCACGTCGAAGTCCGGCTCCTCTCGGCGGCGCGGGAGTGGCGCCGCCTGGTCGCCGCCGCGGACTTCGTCCTCGCCGATGTCCTGGCCTGCTCCGTGGTGCGCACGGCCCGTCCGCGCCGGCTCCGAGAGGTGCGCATGCTGTCGGCGTCCGCGCTGGAGCGACTGCGGGAGGCGCTGACGGTAGTGGTGCCGCGCGGGGAATCGCGGACGCGCGGACGCTCCCGGGCTTGAATCCTCCTCCCCGGGCCACCGCCGTGCGGCGCCTCGTGATGACCCTTGCCGAAGCGCTGTTCCGCGTACTCTTCACCTACGACTGCGTCGGGGAAGAGAAGATACCGGCCCAGGGCGGCGTCGTCATCGCCGCCAACCACCCGTCTTACCTGGACCCGGTGCTGCTCTCGCTGCAGGTCACGCGTCCCATTCGCTTCATGGCCTGGGAGGCGCTCTTCAGGGTCCCGCTGCTCGGGGCCGTGATCCGCGCCTTCGGGGCCTTCCCGGTGGGCGTGCGGAAGGGCCAGGGCCGGGAGGCGTACGCGCGGGCCCGCGAGCTGGTGGCGGGGGGCGAGGTGGTGGGGATCTTTCCGGAGGGCAAGCGCTCGCGCACCGGATGGATGGAGCAGGCTCTGCGCGAAGGCGCGGCCCGGCTCGCGCTGGAGACGGCGGCCCCGCTGGTGCCGGCGACGATCACCGGTGCCTATCGCGCCTGGCCCCACTTCCAGTCGCTGCCGAAGCCGGCCCGCATCCGCGTCCGCTTCCACGACCCCATCGATCCCGCCCCCTACCGGAGCCTGCCCGAGGCGGAGGCCCTCGACGGCCTGCTGAACGAGCTGCGGCGCCGCGTGGAACGCTCGCTGCTGCCCGGGGTCAAGGCCGACCTGCGCACGAACGTGCTCTACCGGACCCCGCCGCCGTGGCCACGCGGATACGAAGCAGTTCCGCCGCTGGCGCTGGCGGTGGCGCTCTTCTGGAAGACACGATCGCTGGCGCTGGTGGCGCCGGTCTACGCCTACATCGCGTATCTGCTCCTCGACCACTTCTTGATCCCGCCGTCGCGCCTGGCCAAATGGGTCCGCAACGCTTCGCCGCTGTTGTTCCTGCTCGCCTTCGGTCCCCATGCGCTGCGAGCCCTCGGGCGGCCCGAGGTGCCGGCAGGGGCGGCGCTCGCGGCAATCCTGCTCGGGGCGCTCTTTCCCTACATCTACGAGCACGGACGCACGGCTCTCGGCTTCGTGCGCGGGATCGTGCTCGCCGCCGCGCTGGAGATCGGCGCTCTCTACGTCGCGCCGCTCGGAGTGGGACCCCATATCGCCCTGCCTCTCTTCGCCGCCGCTTACGCCTGGGACGGCCGGACGGTGTTCTGGCGTTACACGGTGCCGGCGCTGGCCGGCTATGCCCTGGGTCTGGCCGTCCTGTTGCGCGCGGACGCCGGAGCGATCGTCCACGCCCTGGCCGGGCTTCTGGCCTGGCTGCTGCTGCGTGTCTTCCCCCTGCGTCCTGTCTCTCCGACGCCGGAGGAAGAGCCGGCCTCCGGGCTGGGGTTGCGGCTTTGACCCTCGTCGGTTAAACAGGAAGGGTCCATGGCCACCCTTCCCGGCGCCCCCCGGGCCCACGTCGGGCGGTTCCGGCGCTGGCTCTTCGAGGGCGTGACCTTCGCCGGAACTCCCCTGGAGCCCCACGCTCACACCTACCCGTGGTGGAAGGTGATGTGCCTGACCGGCGTCGACTACTTCTCCACCCTCGGCTACCAGCCCGGCATCGCGTTCCTCGCCGCCGGCCTCCTGTCCCCGCTCGCCACCCTGGTCCTGGTCGCGGTGACGCTGTGCGTGGCCCTGCCCGTCTACCGCCAGGTCGCGCAGCGCAGCCCCCACGGGCAGGGGAGCATCGCCATGCTCGAGGAGCTGCTGCCGAGGTGGCGGGGGAAGGTCTTCGTCCTCATCCTCCTCGGCTTCGCCCTCACCGACTTCGTCATCACGATGACGCTCTCCGCGGCCGACGCGGCCGCCCACATCATCGAGAACCCATTCGTCCCCCGGTTCCTGGACCATCCGGAAGCGGTGACGCTGGTGCTGCTCGCCGGGCTGGGGGCCGTGTTCATCCGGGGATTCCGGGAGGCGATCGGCCTCGCGGTGGGGATCGTCGCCCTGTATCTGCTCCTGAACGCGGTGCTGCTGGTGGCGTGCGTGCGCGAGCTGGCGCTCCATCACCCGGGAGCGCTGACCATCTGGCGCCGCCTGATGAACCAGGCCTTCTCGAGCCCGCTCGCGACGATGGCGGTGGCGTTCCTGCTCTATCCCAAGCTCGCCCTGGGGCTGTCCGGGTTCGAGACGGGCGTGGCGGTCATGCCTCTCATCCGGGGCGACAAGGGCGACGATCCCGCGCGGCCCGCGGGACGGATCCGCAACACCAGGCGCCTGCTCCTCACCGCCGCCCTGATCATGAGCGTGTTCCTCATCGGGAGCAGCCTGGTGACCACGCTGCTCATCCCGACCGAGGCCTTCCAGGAAGGCGGGCCGGCCAACGGCCGCGCCCTCGCGTACCTCGCCCATCAACTGCTGGGCGGAGCCTTCGGCACCGTCTACGACTTCAGCACCATCGCGATCCTGTGGTTCGCGGGGGCTTCGGCCATGGCCGGGCTCCTGACGCTCGTGCCGCGCTACCTGCCGCCGTACGGGATGGCGCCGGAATGGGTGCGGGCCACCCGGCCGCTGGCGCTCTTCTTCACCGCCGTGGCCTTCGCCGTGACGCTCCTGTTCAAGGCCGACGTCGATGCCCAGGGGGGCGCCTACGCCACGGGCGTGCTGTTCCTGATGAGCTCGGCCTCGATGGCGGTGACCCTCGCGAACTGGCGGCACCGGCGCCGGCGCTGGCTGTACCTCCTCATGACGATGGTGTTCGCCTACACGACCGCCGCCAACATCGTGGAGCGGCCCGAGGGCATCAAGATCGCCTCGTTCTTCATCGCCGCGATCGTCTTCAGCTCGCTGCTCTCCCGCGCGCTGCGGGCCACCGAGGTGCGCATCGAGTCGGTGCAATTGAGCGCAACCGCCCGCGCCTTCGTGGACGAGGTGGTCCCGCACCCGCTGCGCATCATCGCCCATCGGCCCGACAAGCGCGCCGAGCGGGAGTACGACGTAAAGGAGCGGCAGGCCCGGGAGGACCACAGCCTCGGGGATGGCGAACCGGTCCTCTTCCTCGAGGTCGGCCACGGTGACGCGTCGGAGTTCAAGAACGACCTTCTCGTGCGCGGGGTGCGGGTGGGGCGCCACCGCGTGCTGCGCTGCAAGAGCCCGGCGGTGCCCAACGCGATCGCGGCCCTGCTCCTGCACCTGCGCGACCTCACCGGGGGGATCCCCCACGCCTATTTCGGGTGGACCGAGGGCAACCCGATCGCGTACCTGCTGCGCTACCTCTTCCTGGGCGAGGGCGACACCGCCCCCGTCACGCGGGAGGTCCTGCGCAAGGCGATCGCGAACCCGCTCGAGCGCCCGCGGATCCACGTCGGGTGAGCGCGCGGGGGGCGCTGCGCGGGATCGGGGGAGCGACGGTGGCGCTGTTCGCCGCCCTGGCCTTCACGCCCCTGTCGAGCTGCCTCCACGGCGTCCTCGTGCCGCCGGCCGCGCCCCCGGAGCCGGCGGCGGCGATCGTCGTGCTGGGGTCGGGCGTCGACAACGGGGTCTTGAGCGACGCGTCACTGCGGCGCGCCCTCGGCGGCGTGGTGCTGTTCCGGCAGGGCCTGGCCCCGCTGCTCGTGATGCTGGGGCCCGGTAACCGCGGGAAGCCCAGCGAGGCGGACGTGCGCGTGCGGCTGGCGCAGAACCTCGGCGTGCCCGCCACCGCTCTCCTCGCCGATCCCCGGGGCCGCACCACCCGGGACGAGGCGCGCGTGTCCTGGGAAGACCTCGCGCCGCGGGGCATGCGGCGGATCCTCCTGGTGACGGGGAGCGCGCACATGCCGCGCGCGGCCGCTCTCTTCCGCCGCGCCGGGTTCGAGGTGGTCGAGTCGCCGGTCGAGGAGATGTCGCCCACCGATGGGCGACCGCAGGGACGCCTCGAGCTGGCCCGTGTGCTGCTGCGCGAGCTCCTGGCTCGCGCCTATCACCGGGTGGCGGGGTACCTCTGAGCCATGGACACCGCGTTCATCCTGGTGGTGGTGGGATTGAGCTCGCTGGCGGCGGCGCTCGTCGCGCGCGGCCGCTCCCGTCGCCGCTGGCGCTCGGCGGTGGGAAAGACGCTGGAGACGATCGGGCTCGCGGCCGTGTTCCTCTTCGTGAACGTGGGGGTGGGGTTCTTCCTCACCCTGCTCGCGCGCGCCGCCGGGGGCCGCTTCGTGTCCCTCTACCACAGCGACGACGTGACGATCCTGGCCGTTTCCGTCCTTCAGGCCCTGGTGTTCCAGTGGTCTCGCGAGCCGGAGGCTAGCGCGGGTCCTTGAGGCAGGGTCTCATGCTACCGCCCAGGGCCGCTGCGCCGTCCACGCCCCCACCGCCTCCTGCACCTCGTCGAGGTGGCCGCCGAAAAAGTGATCGGCGCCGGGAACGATCACGAGCGAACGAGGCTCGGGCAGGCGCGCGACCAGCTCCCGCAGGAGGTCGCCGCCCCCGAACTGGTCGCGCTCGCCTTGGACGAAGAGCCGAGGCGGCGGGCAGGCCTGCAGGAACGAGAGGTCCGTCATCATCGTCAGCGGCAGGCCGAGGGCGAAGAGCGCCCGCACGCCTTGTTCGGTGCAGCCCACCCGGAGCGCCATCGAAGCGCCGAAGGAAAAGCCGCCGAGGACGAGGGGGAGTCCCGGGAAGCGGCGCTGCATGCCGGCGAGCGCGGCGCGGACGTCGTCCTGTTCACCGCGGCCCTGGTCATGCGTGCCCTCGCTGCGCCCGACGCCCCGGAAGTTGAAGCGGAGGACGGCCACGCCGTGCTGCTGCAGCGCCTTGGCCGCCCGGAACACGACCTTGAAGTGCATGACTCCGCCTTGAAGCGGGTGGGCGTGGCAGACGACGCCGGCCGCGACGGGCGGGCCATCCGGTGTCATGAGGATTGCTTCCAGGCGGCCCGCCGGCCCCGCGATGTCGAAGCTCTCGTTCTGGGCCACGGGCGGAGATTATCCGCGGGAGTGTGGACCGAGCGCTAGCGAGGTCCCGCTGGCGCGGCTCCACGTAGTGGAGGCGCGCAGCAATCCCGCTCGCTCGCAGCCGTGGCTCTCTGCCGCAGCCGTGGCTCTCTGCCGCAGCTGTGGGCTCTCTGCCCGCAGCCGTGGCGCTCGGCTCTAATTCTAGGCGCTCTGGGGGAGGTGGGCGCGCTCCTGCGCGGCCCGGATCTGCGCCGCCCGCGGAGGCGGCGTGCCTTCGTTGGCTCGCACCACGATCCGGCGGGCGCCGAGGCCGCGGGCCTTGCCGACCGTTGCCTGCATCAGGGCGCGATCGACGCCCTTGTGGGCGCGAGCGACCGCCAGCTCGTCGAGGCAGGCGAGCAGGCCGCCGAGGCCGAGCTGCCAGCGCATTGACAGCGTCGCCATCCCGACGATCTTGCCCTCCACCTCGGCCACCCGTACGAGGAAGTGGGGATCGGCGAGGGTCTTGCGATACGTCTTCGCGAAGGAGATGGGCTCCGGGTAGTAGCCCACCTCCTCGAGCAGGGCCAGGACCGCGACGCCGTCTTGCAGGCATGCGGACCGAACTTGAACGCTCATGAACCTCCTGCTTGGTGGTCCGCTTGCCACGTCCCTTGTGTCTTGCGGGCCACGCGCCCCGGTGGGCGTCCGCCTCAAACCCCAGGTCCCGCAGCACTTGGAGTCCGGCGGCGGCGTTTTTCCCGTGGCGAGTGCGCAAAGCTGCAAACCCGGGGCCAGCGCGCACCGCGGAGGATGGTCGAAGACGTTTTGAGCCGCTACTTCCTCTTCTTCTCGTACGTCCCGACGAGCTCCGCCTTCTCGATGACGTGGCTTTCCATGGCCTTCTCGAGCTGCGGCTTGGTGGGCGCGCCGAGGTCGGGAAGCTCGGCGTCGAGCGCGTAGAGCTTGAAGAAATACCGGTGCCGGCCGATGGGCGGGCAGGGCCCGCCGTAGCCGGTCCGCTTCCAGTCGTTCTTCCCCTCCCGCGTACCCGGCGGCAGCCCGCCCCGCGCCGCGCCCTCGGGCAGGCGCGTCGTGACGGGCGCGATGTTGTAGAGCACCCAGTGGACGTAGGTCATCCGGGGAGCCTTGGGATCGGGGGCGTCGGGATCGTCGACGATCAAGGCGAGGCTCTTCGCGCGCCCCGGCACCCCGGACCACTCGAGGGGCGGCGACGTATCGGCGCCCTCGCAGGTGTGCACGGCGGGGATTTCGGCCTTGGGGCCGAAAGCCGGTGAGGTCAAGGTCAGCGGCATGGGATCTCCTTATCGACCCCCACCCTGTCCAGGGGAGGGCTGTTTCGAAAAATCTGCTCCGCCGTCCTAGTTCTTTGCCGCCTCTATCAAGTCCGCGGCCGGCGGCTCCGCCGCCAGCGAGCGGGACACCGCTTCCACCTTCGCGAAGAAGCGCAGGAAGTTCTCCCCGAGCACCTTGCGCACCTCCTCTTCGGAATGTCCGCGGCGGAGGAGCTCCTCGGTGATGCGGGGCAGCTTCGACACGTCCTCGAGGCCCGCGGGGGGATCGGGAATGCCGTCGAAGTCGGTGCCGAGGCCGACCGCGTCCGGCCCCGCCACCTTCATCACGTGCTCGATGTGATCCACGACCTTCGTGAAGGGCACCGGTGGCCGGGGAGGCAGGGCGTCGACGAGCTTGGCGATCTCGGCCTGCGCGCGCCTGGGATCGTTCTCGTACTGCCGGCGGATCCGTTCGGCGGGCTCCTGCAGCGCGTCGAGCGCGGCCCGCGCCGCGTCGACCAGGCCCTGGTCGAGGAACACCGACGACACGTTGATCATCACGACACCGCCCTTGGCGCCGATGCGGCGGATGTGGCCGTCGGTCAGGTTGCGCGGCAGGCTCGCGAGCGCCCGGCAGGAGGAGTGGGAGGCGAAGATCGGGGCCCGCGAGGTCTCGAGCACGTCGTCGATCGTCTCGTCGGACACGTGCGAGACGTCCGCCATCATCCCGAGGCGGTTCATCTCGCGGACGACGGCGCGCCCGAAGTCGCTGAGGCCGCGATGGAGGCGGTACGACTCGGCGTCGAAGCGGGGGGCGAAGAAGTTGCCCGACGAGTCGGCCCAGTGGTTGGAGTTCGTGTGGGTGAGGGTCATGTAGCGCACGCCCAGGCGATGGAAGTCGCGGAGCGCGCCGAGCGAATCCTCGATCGCGTGGCCCCCTTCGATGCCCATGAGGATCGCGATCTTGCCCTCGCGCTTCGCGCGGCGGATCTCGGCCACCGAGGCGGCGCTCATGAGGTCGGCGGGATGGGCAGCCACGATGCGCTGCACCATGTCGATGCGGTCGAGGGCGACCCGCGCCGCGCCCGCGTCGGCATACGACGCGGAGACGTAGACCGCGAAGAACGGCGCCGTCAGGCCGCCTTCCTTCGCGCGTGGAATGTCGAAATGCCTGGTGGCGCCCTTCACCCCCACGTCCGCCCATTTCTCGGCGAGCGCATCGGGCACGTCCTCGTGGGTGTCGACGACGATCGCCTCGCGGTGGATGCGCGCGGCCCGCGCGGGAGCGTCATCCGCGGCGCTGGCGGAGGCGAGAGGAAGGGCGAGGGAGGCGGCGATGAGCCAGGATCTCATCCCGCCACTCTACATCGGAACGCGCGCGGATTTGAATTTCCCCGCGCAAACTTGGGAGCCGTCAGATCATCCGCTTTCTCAAGGCGGATCAGCGACCTTCAATCAAAAAGGGCTTGACTGGCGACCCGCCTGCGGGTTAGGGTGCGTGCACGTTTTTCGTGCAGGCCCTCCCGGTGATGCGTGGCCACGAGGTCGATGCGTCACTGAGTCAGTGAAACAGGTCCACCGGACCTGACAAGCAATCGGACAACTTAAGGAGGACCTCATGCGATTGTCGAGAAAGGGCGTTCCTCGGCTGCGGTCGGCCCTGATGCTCGCCGCGATCGGGCTGATCGTCGCCGGCTTCGGTCCGGTGGCGCACGCGGCGACGAGTAGCAACGTTGCCTACGTAACCAACTTCGGGACCGGCTCCAACGACCCGTGCGCCCCGTTTTCGGGCGGGGTGTGCGGCTCATTTCCCGGGTCCAGCATCTTCGTAAACGCCCTCACGGGCCTGCCGCCCCTAGGGACGTACACCACGGCCGACCTCGCGCTGACGGTGACCATCACAGATGTGTCCGTAAGCACAATCGACGGTGCTCCCTCGACCGCGCTCACTCCGTTCGACACCGTCATCGTCTACCAGGTCTGCGAGATCGGGAGCCATCCCAACACGATGACGGCCATCAACAACTTCTTCGCGAACGGCGGCAAGCTGCTCATCTTCGACGCCGACCGCTGCTCGGGATTCGATGGGTTGCCGGCCGCGGCGAACTACAGCACCTTCCTCTTCCCGTTCACGGCGAGCACTCCGGGTCCGCAGGGAGCAACCGGCAGCTACACGAACGTACAAGTGAGCACGCTGACCACTGGCCTGCCTCCGGCACCTCCGCCCGTGGTGATCGACGGCAGCAACGACTCGGTCGGCGATGCCAACAACTTCGTGACGTTCAACCCCAACTGGTGCGGGTCGATCACCGCGGAGAATACGCTGAACAACGTCGGCTTCGTCGAGGCCTACGCCCGGACGCCTGCCGGCGGGTTGGTGGTCTACGAGGGCGAGGACTTCTGGTTCGACTTTGGAGTGACTCCCGTCGACACGACGGGCGGCCATCAGAGGCTGGTCTTCGACCTCATGCTCAAGCAGGCGTTCAATCCCGACGGCCTGCCGTGCGCTCTTCCGGCCTCGGGCATCTCGCTCGCCCCGCCCACCCAGACGGTCACCGTCGGCAGCCCGGCTACTGTCATTGCGCACGTCGTCGATGCCAACAACGTGGGGCAATCCGGCATTGCGGTGACCTTCACGGTGGCGAGCGGGCCGGACGCGGGTTTGAGCGGGCCGGGCACTAGCCCGACCGACGGCTCCGGCAACGCGTCGTTTACCTACACGTGCGGCTCGGGCGGCACGGACGTGTTGCACGCAACCTTTGTCGACATCCTCGGGAACACCCACTTCAGCAACGATGTGACCGTGATTTGTAACACACCGCCGGTCGCGCTCTGCCACGACGTCACGGTGCCGGCGGGTCCCGGGTGTTCCCCGGTGTCGGCGTCCGTCGACAACGGCTCGTTCGATCCTGACGGTGACCCGATCACGCTGGTACAAACGCCCCCCGGGCCGTACGCCCTGGGGAGCACGCCGGTCACGCTCACGGTGACGGACAGTCACGGCGCTTCGGCCTCCTGCCGCGCGACGGTTACCGTCGTCGACCGGGAGCCGCCGACGGTCAGCTGCGTCCAGAGCGTGAATCCGAGCGGCAAGAACATCCCGACGGCGCATAAGACCAACGAGGATGGCTTCTACCAGGTCTCGGGGAGCGACACGTGCGGCGCGGCGACGATCACGATCGGCGGCATCACGCTGGCCAGCGGAGAAACGATCAAGATCACGCAGAGCCCCGGCAAGACGGGCGTAAGGCTGGTGAACACGATGGGCCCGCTCGCGATCAAGCACTTCGACGTCGGGCCCGGCGACGCGATGATCACGGCGACGGACGGAGCCGGCAATACCTCCGCCGTCACGTGCCTCGTCCCGCCCCCGCCCAAGTAATGGGAGACTGAAACGTAGATCAGGAGAGTGAGAGCCCGGCCCGTCAAGGGCCGGGCTCTTCGTATTGCGCACCTTCACGGCGAGGGGAAGCACCGCTCTGGATCGGAAGGCGCAGGTGGGCCCGGCACCCCGGCCCGGGACGCCGGTTGTCGAGGGTGAGCGCGCCGCCGTGGGCCTCGGCGATCTGCCGGCTCAGGACGAGGCCGATGCCGGAGCCCTGCGGCTTGGTCGTGAAGAACGGCACGAAGAGGTTCGCGGTGTTGGGCAGCCCCGGCCCGTCGTCGTCCACCCACAGATCGAGCGTGCGGCCGCCGTTGGGCGCGCTCCATCCCATCGACACCGACCCGCTGGACTCCACGCTGGCGTCGGCCGCGTTGCGCACGAGGTTGATGAGGAGCTGCTCGAGCTGGTCGCCGTCGGCGCTCACCGTCAGCTCCGGTCCCGGCCGCACCGTCACCTTCACGCGCGTCTCGAGGCCCGCGACGCGGCGGACGAGGGGCCCGACCGCGACCGGGCCGAGCTGGGGCGGAGGGAGCCGGGCCAGGCGCGCGTACGCCTCCATGAACCGGCTCAGGGCGTCGGAGCGGCTGGTGATGATGGCCAGCCCCCGCCGCATGTCTTCGTCCCAGTCCGGCGGCCGCGGCTCCCGGCCGACGAGCGCCTCCAGGCTGCCGGCGATGGAGCGGATCGGCGCGAGCGAGTTGTTGAGCTCGTGGCCGAGGACGCGGATGAGGCGCTGCCAGGCCTGGCGCTCCTCTTCGCGCAGGGCGCGGCTCACGTCGGAGAGCACGAGCAGCCGCAGGGGCAATCCGGCCTGGCGAAACGTGCCGCGCCGCGCCTCCCACCGTCCGGCGGCGCCGGGCAAGGAGAGGTCGAGGACGCGAGGCGCGCCCGCGTCGAGGCCCTCCGCAAGACCCAGCTCCGAGGCCAGGCGGCCCAGCAGCTGCTCCTGCGGCCGTCCGAGCAGGCGCTGGCCCGCGCGGTTGGCGAGCCGGAGCCGGTGCTCGCCGTCGAACGCGAAGACCGCGACGTCGATCTCCTCCATCACCTTGCGGAGGAGAGCGGTCGCCTCGAGGGCACCCAGGCGCTGCTGACGCAGCGTCTCCGCCAGGGCGTTGACCTCGCTCATCGCCTCGCCGAGCGGGTCCTCGCGCCCGCCGCGGGCCCGGAAGGAGAAGTCCTCCTCGCGCAGGGCGGCGAGGAGGTTCGACAGTGTCTGGAGCGGGCGTACGACGGTGTCCTGCAGCGCGACGGCGAAGCCCCACCACAGGGCGACGACGAGGACGGTGAACGTCCACTGGACCCTCGGGGTGTGGTCCCCGAACCAGAGCAGGCCGAAGGCGAGGAGGGAGCCGGGCAGGCCGGCGAGCAGCGCCATCAGCAGCACCCGGCGGTCGTGGGTGAGCCGTCTCCGGCGGCGCGCGGGAGCGGCCATGGCCTCAGCCGGTCACAGGCCGTACCGCTGCAGGCGCCGGTAGAGGGCGCTGCGCGAGAGGCCGAGCGCGTCGGCGGCGCGGCTCACGTTCCCGTCGAAGCGGCCGAGGGCCTTCCGGATGAGGAAGCTCTCCACCTCCTCCAGGCTCATGTCGTCGAGGCGGGCCGTGGCCTCGGAGCCCACGCGCAGGCCGAGGTCCGCGGGGCTGATCTCCGGCCCCGCCGCCATCAGCACCGCGCGCTCCACCGCGTGGTCCAGCTCACGCACGTTGCCCGGCCAGGGGTGCTCGATGAGGCTGCGCATCGACGCCTCGCTGAAGGCGCGCGTCGGCTTGCGGTAGCGCCCCGCGTGCTGGCGCAGGAAGTGATGGGCGAGGGCGGGGATGTCCTCCCGCCGCTCGCGCAGCGGCGGCACCCGCACCTCGATGGTGTTGATGCGGAACAGGAGGTCCTGCCGGAAGCGGCCCGAGGCGACCTCCTGGTGCAGGTCCGCGTTGGTGGCGGAGACCACGCGCACGTCGACCCGCCGCGTCATCGAGGAGCCGACCCTCTCGAACTCGCCCGTCTCCAGCACCCGCAGCAGCTTGGGCTGCAGGCTCATGGGCACGTTGGCGATCTCGTCGAGGAAGAGCGTGCCGCCGTCGGCCATCTCGAAGCGGCCGACGCGGTCGGCCTTGGCGTCGGTGAACGCGCCCCGCACGTGGCCGAACAGCTCGCTCTCGAAGACGCCCTCGGAGAGCCCGCCCGCGTTGACCGTGATCAGGGGCTTGGTCGCGCGCGCGGAGCTCGCGTGCAGCGCGAGCGCGACCGTGCCCTTGCCCGAGCCGTTCTCCCCCGTGACGAGCACGTTGGCATCGGAGGGCCCGACCCGCTCGATGAGCTGGAGCACCGGCTGCATCACCGGGGAGCCGGCGATGAGCCGCAGCGGAGCCGGCTCCTTCAGCGCGGTGTTCTCCGCCTCGAGCCGCTCGCGGGCGCGCAGCGCGCGTCCCAGCTCCACCTGCGTGCGCACGATCGCGAGCAGGCGGGGGTTCTCCCAGGGCTTGGCGACGAAGTCGCGCGCCCCGCGGCGCATCGCCTCCACGGCCAGCTCCACGCTCGCCCACGCCGTCATCACGACGACCGGCAGCGTCCGGTCGAGGGCCTGCAGCCGGCTGAGCAGGTCGAGCCCCTCCTGGCCGGAGGTGGTGTCGCGCGCGTAGTTGAGGTCGATGAGAGCGACGTCGACCTCGCGCTTCTGAAGCGCCGAGAGCAGCTCGGCGGGGGAGGCTGCGGTCTCGATCGCGTAGCCTTCGGCCTTCAGGAGCATGCGCAGGGCCTCACGCACGTCGGCCTGGTCGTCGGCGACGAGGACGCGCGCGGGCGGGACAGCGTTCTTCATCGCGTCTCCGTGATGATTGTAAGCCGGCGCTCTCACTCGCGCCGCAGGGCCGTGGCGGGGTCCAGCCGCGCGGCGCGGCGGGCAGGGAAGTAGCAGGCCACGGCAGCCGCCGCCGCCAGCACGGCCGCGGCGCCGGCCATCGTGAGCGCATCGTGGGGGGCGACGCCGAAGAGCAGCGTTGACATCGCCCGGCCCAGGGCGAACGATCCCGCCACCCCGACCGCGAGGCCGGCCAGCACCGGCCTCATGCCCTGGCCGAGCACGAGGCTCAGGACGTCGGCGGCGCGGGCGCCGAGGGCCATGCGTACGCCGATCTCCCGGGTGCGCCGGCCCACGAGGAAGGCCATCACCCCGTAGGTTCCGAGCGCGGCCAGGGCCAGGGCGGCGAGCGCGAAGCCCGAGAGGAGCTGCATGCCGAAGCGCGGCCCACCGAGGGCGGCCGCGACGACCGTCTCCATGGAGGTCACGTCTTCGGCGAGCAGGTCGCGGTCCGCGTCGCGGACGGCGGCCCTCACGGAGGTCGCCCGCGCCAGCGGCTCGCCCGTGGTGCGCACGACGATGTGGCGGGGACCGTAGGGCGACTGCAGGTACGAGAGGTAGAGGTCCAGGCGCGAGGCCTGGATCTCGCGGTATCGCGCATCGGCGGCGACACCGACGACGGTGAGCCACGTCAGGTCGTATCGTGTTCCCGGCAGCGGAGTCTTCAGCCGCTTGCCGATCGGGTCCTGTCCGGGCCAGTAGCGCCGCGCGAAGTCGTTGCTCACGATCGCCACGCCCGGAGCGCCCTCGGCGTCGCCGTCGGTGAAGTCACGTCCGCGCAGCAGAGGGGTGCGCATCGTGCCGAAGTAGCCCGGCGTCACGGCCTCCAGGTTGACGTGGGGGTTTCGGCGGCTGTCGGCCTCCGATTGGCCCTCCACCGTGAACAGCCAGTCATTGCCCATCTGGCCCCATAGAGGGCGGAGGAACACGCCGGCGGAAGCCTCGACGCCGGGAAGGCGGTCGATGCGCTCGAGTAGCCCCTGGTAGAGCGAGCGCCATTCGGCCGGCTTTTCGTACTTGCCGTGAGGAGCGGCCACCTCCAGCGCCAGCACATGGCGCGGGTCGTAGCCGAGGTCCACCCGCCGCAGGTTCTGGAACGTCTGGGCCATGAGGCCGGCTCCCGCGAGGAGGACCAGGGCCACCGCTGCTTCCGCGCCGATGAGCAGGCCCTGCAGGCGGCGCTGCGCGGTTCCGGTACCCGCCGTCCGCTCGCCGCTTTCCAGCGCGTCCGTGAGCGAGGACCGGGACGCGACCAGCGCGGGCGCGAGCCCGGAGAGCAGGGCCGCTGCGGCCGCCAGCGCCGCCGCGAAGGCGACCACGCGGGCGTCGATCGCCGCATCCTGCAGGCGGGGCACATCGGTCGGCACGAGCGCGATGAGCGCGGCCAGGCTCCACTGCGCCAGCACGATCCCGGCCGTGACGCCGGCGACCGTGATGAGGGCGCTCTCGCAGAGGAGCTGCCGCACGAGCCGGCCGCGCGACGCTCCGAGG
>WNFB01000791.1_pt1 | contig 27015 bp, 25 predicted proteins | sample 5400501 | NCBI WGS metagenome assembly WNFB01 (sample SAMN13153341, study PRJNA577476) | soil metagenome | isolation source: 200 cm saprolite under Douglas fir tree site 2 hole 1 | place: USA:California | collected 2015-04-18 | reverse complement strand
ACAGGCACACGCGTTGCCCGACTCTTAGGTGACAGTAGTCAGTCAGAGTAAGCGGCTGCGTTGGAGGCAACGCCAAATCCTCAGGTAATGTAAGAATCGCTTTCTTTCTCCTCGCTGCTCTCAGTCTATTGGTAGTCTATTTCACCGACCCATCTGGGATATCCCTAATACTGTCAGGGAGAGAGCTACATTTCGGGGACCTCGCGGCCTATCCCCCCTCCACCACCCGAAACGTATTCGTTATCCGCGCAGTCTTGCCCAACATCGCACTAGCTCCGCAATATTTCGTCTCGGCCAACTCGATTGAGCGCTGCACCGCCTCTGGCTGCACACCATGACCCGTCACGATATGTTCAACCGTGATTTCCGTAAACACCTTCGGATGCTCCGGCGCACGCAACCCGTGAATACGCAACTCATAACCAGTCACATCCTGCCGTTTCTTGAGCAGAATGGGCAGCACACTCACCCCCATACAACCGGCCAGACCAACCAGCAGCATCGTCATCGGGCGAAAGCCTGCGTTCTGCCCGCCGTCCTGCTGATCTACGTCAAAGCCTGCGTTCTGCCCGCCGTCCTGCTGATCTACGTCAATCGTGAGGTGTTGGCCAGTGTCGTCGTCAACCTCGAATTGCCATCCCGTTTTCCATGTAGCTCTTATGTTCGCTTCTTGAGCCATTGAACGCTCCTTTCAGTTAAGAAAAAAGATCGAGCGAAACGGTTGGAAGCTTCAAGGCTCGGAGCTGGGCTACCCCATCAGGGTAGTTTCCACACCTTCGCATTGTTAAATACCACTTCGGTTGACCCTGGATGACTAGGAGAGAATGAATTCGACCCGCCATTGGCATCGAAACCAAGTCGCCCATGGCTATAGGCACTGTCAGTCACACTAGTGATTTGCTGATGGTTCACGTACAGGGTGATGGTGTTGCCTTTTACTATCACGGCAATCAGGTTGATCTGGTTCAGACCCTGATAGATAGCAGGACTAAGGCCTTTCGCCAATATGTTAATATTTACGTCATTGGTAACACTAAGTTCGTACTTCCCATCTTTACCGATCTCGAAATTGTAGTTTTTGTCGACTGAATTAGTAGAGGGATCATGAGTAGTGCTTATGACGCGGAACCTGAGTCCGCCAGAGTAGCCCTTGATAATCTGCATCTGCACCTCAAAGGCGAAGTTGCTAAAATCGGTGGCCTGGCCGATACAGTAGTCGCCAAATCGTTCATTTGGTGCAATCGCATGGTAGGCCCCGCCTATGAAGGCACAGTTGGTATTTACGTCCCAACCATAACCTTTGCTATTATCACTCAAAGGGTCAGAGAGAGCTAATGTTCCACTCTGGGTATAAGGGTTTCCGACAGCAGCGGCAGTGGTATTAGCTGTAACGGTTGGTGGTGGGACTGTAGAAGATGCATTATTAGACCATGGATGCAGCAACGCAAAAACACTCCCTCCGGCAAGCAGTAGCACGAGCAGAATGATACCGACGATAAGCCCAATACGGTTGCCTCCGCGTTGGGGTGGAGGCAGAGGAGACGGTGATGGTGCAACATTGTACGGGTCATAAGGTGCCGGTGGCGGTGTGCTGTAAGGATTCGCTGGTGCTGCACCATATGGCGTGGAACCATAGTTGGTGATTGATGGTGGTGGTGTAACAATATACGGTGATGACTGAATGGTAGGAGCGTTAGGTGCTGATCCAGTATTAGAGTAATAGGCGGTTGTAGCCGCACCACACCTCGGGCAGTGTTCCATTTCCGGTGGAAGTTGCAATCCACAAGAACTACAGTAGAGCATGTGTCCTCCTTCCTCTTCTATACGATCATTTGTCAAGATGACTATAGAGCTTGACTTCGTCCTATACCTAACGCTTGTCGCTCGCGTGTATGTTACCCCTAAAATCTGGATAGCACGTGCATGAATAGGAGAACGACAAAAAATTCAGAGATGGAGGTACTGTTTAATAGTTTACATGAAAAAAGCTGTTATTGCAACAAACAAGCAATCTTGGACCTCTATTGGAGATATACCAGCCACAGCTCAAGAAACTCTCAAGAGGAGATAAGGATTGGATAAATGTTTGGGAGACTGCCTGATGCTGCAAACGCAAACATTGCTGAGAGGAAGGCTATAAGAAACAAGGTGAGTGTCAATGTTATTACTGCTGGGATGAATACAGTTACTACGGCGGTTCTGGCGTCCAGGCGATGCACTGCTATGACTGCGAAGACCTGTAACAACATGCCATAGATGAACGCTCCAAAGCCGAAGACTATACCAAGCAGAATGCCAACGCTGGGAATGAAGGTCAGTAAGCTGCCTATGGTGCTCAGTGGTATCTGGAAGAGCAGGCAGGTGTAACTCTGAGCCGATAGTGTCCCCCGTCCACCGAAGGCCCTGGCAAGCAGATAGACGAGAATTGTGTCAACGAGCAGGAGCATGGGTATGAGGAGCGGCAGGAGTAGTGTCAGGCCAAAGGTAGAACCCAGTCCGATGAGGTCGAGGCTCCCTGTGAGGCCGAGGACAAGAGCTTTGATCAATACTATGAGCAATCCGCATATGCCAAGAATGGTCATCCAGCCCAGGATTTGTACCCCCACAAGGCTCCACGTGGCTCTACCCATCTCTTCAGAGAAGGTTGCTATTGATGGTCCGCTGAGCACTTTGATATACTGGCGAGGTAGTGTGCGCAAGATCTCTTCTAGCGTGCGAGGTCCTTGCCTGCCAGTTGGCGGTTTCTGACTCTGCATGATCAGGTGCCCTATGATAAGCAATGCTACGTCTATTATAGGACGCTCTACCAGATGGTTTTTAACAGATCAGATAGGTACAGGATGCCCGATTGACGGCGGGCGAAAAGCTTGATACACTTGTTCGAGAGAGATAAAGGCATAGAGGAGTACTTTTGCATGGGCAGCGCATCCAATACTCGTATCGCTTTGGGTATCGACCCAGGTATGGCCATTATCGGTTATGCAGTGGTGGAGGCGCGAGGTGATGAACTGAGTATGATTGCCTGCGATGTGATCACGACTCCCGCCGGTATGCCCCTGGCGCAACGCTTGCAGCTCATCTATCGCGGCCTGGGCGAGATCGTTACAACCTATAGCCCAAATGAAGCTGCCATGGAGGAACTCTTCTTCGCAAAGAACGCACGCACGGCCTTAACAGTGGGACAGGCACGCGGGGTGGCGATGCTGGCATTGGCCAATGGTGGGCTCTCCATCGCCGAATATACGCCTATGCAAGTCAAACAGGCGGTGACCGGTTACGGCAGTGCTAAAAAGGACCAGGTGGGGGAGATGGTGCGTATCCTTCTGCACCTTTCGTCAATTCCCCGGCCAGATGATGCTGCCGATGCCGCTGCTGTGGCCATCTGTCACCTCCACACGGCTCGATACACGCTCCAACAAAGTTTCCCAACGGCCCAGGAAGGCACTTCACACGGGTATCTCGTTACGGAGTGAATGATGGTAGGTACGTTGCAGAACATTGCACATGGCAGTAGGCCTGAGCACCCGCAAGGGGTACTATGTTTCCTCCCATCCAAATTTCCTACCGGCGATGCGGATTCTCGCGTCAGCCGTTAATCTTTAGTATAGAAGGGTAAGACCAGAGACGATGATTACGAGCATTCATGGGATCCTCGAAGCATCTCGGGCAGATCATGTCATTATACGTGTTGGCGGTTTTAGTTTGCGCGTCTTCGTCCCGGTGTCGACGCTCAATCGTCTGGGCGATACCGGTGAGGAGATCACCCTTCAGACACATTTTCAGGTGCGAGAGGATGGCATGGCGCTCTACGGCTTTTCCGCCGAAGAGGAACGGAATGCTTTTGAGCAACTCCTGGCCGTGAGCGGCGTCGGGCCTAAAGTTGCCCTTGCGTTGCTCTCGGTGATGGATGCAAAGACACTTTATAAGGCTATTGCCGATGAGGACCAGCAACGCCTGGCTCTCGCTCCGGGTGTTGGCAAGCGCCTGGCGGCCCGATTGATCCTTGAACTAAAAGGAAAACTCCCTTCGCTGGCTGCCCTGGGCGGTATTGGCGTCTCACCATCCGGCAAGTTGCAATCCGAGGTGCTAGAGGCATTGATGGGCCTGGGATATACTGCCGCCGAAGCGCAGGCAGCATTAGGCAAGATTCCCCAGGATCGAGCCATGACGTTGGAAGAGCAAATTACGTTTGCTCTGCGCTCGTTTGCGCGTGAATAGTCAGCTTATTTTTCTTAGGAGAGGTTGCTGATGGCAAAGGAGAAACTGCCGCCAGCGTGTGCTTTCGCGGTTTCTGTATTGACAGAATACAATCAAGACCCTGACGCGGTGCCAGAGGAAGCGGTAGAAGCAGCCGAACAGCATGTGGCAACGTGCGTGCGCTGTTTGAGTAATACATCCATAGACGCTACAATTATGGCTGCCAAGAAGAAAAAAGTGCGGGAGTCGGCTTATGCATCCCAGTCAGATGTGCAGACTCCACTGTATGAACCTGCGCCCTTTACAACAGTACAAATGGTACAAACACCACCACGAAGTCCGGCACCACTGGCGACAGCATCGGCTAGCGTGGCATCTGACCCATCTCCCCTCTCCCCACCTCATCCGACATCCCATCCAGCATCTCAGCCTGCTCCTCAACCAACTGCCCCGGTTCCTCCGCCTGCCGAGGCTCCAATAGAAGGACCCATTGATTGTCAGCAGTGCCGTCAGATTCTGCCGGAGTACGCTGAAGCGATGGATAGCGGCCAGAACGTTGCTTTCCTCTACCCGGATGTTCAAGAACATCTTTTGAGCTGTGAGGCCGGTTGCCTGGTATTGTTAGATTTATTCCGCCAGGAAGCGAAGGCAAATCGCAAGAATCGTCGTCGTCCTGTGCGCGACCCGTTCAGCGTGATCGGCTGGGAAATTAGCGGCTTCTTTCGTGGTGGGCAGATACCTATTTCCCCACGTGCACTCTCCTTCGGCACGCTGATCTTCTTGCTGCTCATTGCGTCACTGAGTGCATACGCCGGTATACGCTGGGACGACTTGCGGTACTACCACCCGCTTCACATCCACACTATTCCCACACCGGATGGCATCGGATTGAGCGACGGGCTGAAAATCTACGATGCCTGCAATGCTGGCGGCTATCAAGATAAACGAGAGGCGGCACAGGCACTGCAGCATGGCGACCTGGCCAAAGCAGATAAATTACTCTCGTCGGCCATAGATGTGGTGGATACGACAGGCTGCAATAGCGGTGAGGCGGCTATTTATCGTGAAGACCTGCAAGTACGGCAGTCTGGTCGTCCCTTTGGTATAGTGGTTGTCAGTTTCGACAGCGGGCCAGGCAATGCCGACCCACAGGGAGGAACAGACCGCCATATCCTCTATGCCGCTTATACACAGGAACTGGTGGGAGCGTTCATCAGTCAACAACAGTACAACTCTGCACAGATGCAGACACCTGGCGCGCCATTGTTGTACCTTGTACTGGCTAATACAACAGGAGTTGAGGAGGGGGCATTGCAGGTCGCGAATGCTATAGCGGCTCTGTCCACCACACCAGACCTGGAACAATTTGGCCTGCTGGCACATGGGAAAGCTCCATTGCTGGCAGTGTTAGGCCTGGGGCCAAGTAGGCTGGCACAGGTCGTCTTACCGGTGCTCTGCCGTGCGGGAGTGCCCCTGCTTGCACCAACGGCGACAGATCGCTTCATTATCGATCTCTTGTCCCAGACATCATTGTACCGCCACTGCACTCCCGGCTTTGCATTTGTACGTTTCTCACCTGATGACCTGGCGCAGAGCCACCTGGGTGCTGCTTATGCCTACAACCAGCTCTCAGCACGCAACGCTGCTGTTTTCTATGACCCCAGTAATCCGTCATCGAATGGCTCTGCCATGGGCTTTATCGATGGCTTTACTGCTTTTGCAAATACTCACATTGTGGCCCAGGAGACCGCGGTCGCCAGTGGACTGCTCGATGCCAACGGCCGACCACAGGCTTCACGTGAGGATCTGCTTGCCGGTCTCAACGATGCCCTGAAAGCGAAGCCACGGCCCGATATCATCTTTGCCCCACTGCTCACCAACGATGTGATAACGTTGGCGGAGGCAATTGCCCGATTGCCCGCCAACCAGCAGCCTATCTTGATGATTGGCGGCGAATTTGTGCAACCTGCTCCTCTGCAGGGATTAGTGCCATGGGCACGTGAGTATCAATTGACACTCCCGCACATCTTCATTGTGCTCTCTTCGGCGGCACGTCCACCGACCGGTGGGGACTGGCAAAAGCAGTTCTATGCCAGCTTCTGCTCCTCGTTTGCCACGCCAGGCACGTTCTGTAGTGGGGCAGCGGCCTTAGACCAGGGGGCACTCTTATTCGCCGATGGAGTAGAGCTAGTAGTGAAGGGTATGGGTCCCCTCACGCAGGACAGCCAGTTTCCTACGACCGCTCAACTGGTGCAACGCATAAGTAAAGAGCATTTCGCCGGGGTCAGTAGCCTCATCGCACTCCAGACCGGAAATGATGTGTTGGTCACAAGTACAGTCGTCGCGCCAGTCGTTTTGGGCTTGCAACAGGATGGCAGCATCCAAATAGTTTCCTAGGGATCAGGAATCAGGATAGTGGGCCTGTCTTTCTGAGCATGCTTTCTGCCTCGATATAGGTTGGTCCAGCCTCAACAAACCCAAGTCTATGGTAGAGACCTACAGCAGGGATACCGAGCGTGACAGAGAGGAAGACCGATGGGTAGCCAAGTTCGTGCAAGCACTGCATAGCTTTTACCGCTAACATTTGACCCATGCCCAGATGGCGGAACGGGGGAGCAACAACCATGTGGCGAATTCGTGGCACGCCACGCTCTAAGTGAACCAGGATCGCACCTGCCAGGTGAAAGCGATCGAGAGTATGTTCTACTACGAAGCAACTTTCGGGGATGAGCGGACCATAGTGCCCTTCTTGAATATTGCGGACCTCAGCACGCCAACCGGCCAGATCCAGGTGTATATCATCAGGCCCACCAGCATAAGCACGTTGGAGCAGTGTGCCGATCTGTTCAGCGTCACTCTGAGTCATCTGACGGACACGCAGGGAAGCAGGCATTCTTGTCTGGGGTATCGCCACATTAGTAGGTGCCATCATGCCGGTGCGACGGCGTAGCTCCTGAAAACCTGCCTTTGCGAATGAGGCAATGTAAGCGGCGGGATAGGTGACCTTGAAATGACGAGCATCGAGTGCTGCGGCTCGCACGAGTGCCTCTGCCACTACCTGACCTGCTACACTTCCTCCCGCCTCTGGCAATAGCACAAGCCCGTCCAACTCGACGGTGTCGTCGTAGGAGAAGAAGCGTAAGCGTCCGATAGGGCCATCACCGCGCCAAAGCAGGTAGCGTTGTGCTTGCTGTTCGGGGCTTTCTTCTTTGTAGCGAGTAATTTGCGAGTCTTCACTTTCAAAAGCCATCTGGTCAGCACTGCGCCTGGTGACCGAGACCCAGATGGCGGCATCTTCGGGTCGGGCCTGTCTCCATTCCACGGCACTGCGGGTCGTCTCCGGGTCAAGCATGGCTCTGCTCCTCTATGAACTATATCATTGGCTTCCACCGAACAAGGGAAAAAGGAATTGCATCGCAATGACTTCTCGCTTGGATTTGTTCATCTAAGATAAGTATACCGAACGGCAGGCAGATACTCAAGAGTGGAGAGCAGGTCTAGTATTTAAGAGTCTCTCGACAGTTCGTTTTCGCTATGCTAGACTGCAATCAGATTCCTTACCATGGGGGAGAGCCATACCGCCAAATAGAGGAGAGGAGATAGCTTGGAATTACTCGTCGTAACACTGGTGCACGCCGCGCCGGACATAGATGTAGATGGTTTGTCCCACATGCGTTTTGTCCTGGGAACAATTCGCAACGCAGAAGGGGTAGTCAGCATACGCTCATATTATAGCAGAGAAGAGGATCCATATTATTTAACGCTGACCACGTGGGAAGATGAAGAATACTGGCAGAAAGCACAGGACCGCTATAGCCCTAAACGCCTGCTGTTGAGGTCAGCTCCCGATCTGTTGGTCTCGCCACCCAGGCAATGGTTGATGCATTATCTGTGGGGCTACAAGCGTCCGGCCGCGCCATCTGTTCTGGCAGCGGCACATGTAGCATCTGTTCGTCCAGAGCAGGCGGAATATGCACGCCGTGGTTGGATAGAGAGCCTGCGACGACAAGTAGTGCAACCTACTCTGACACTAGCGTCTGCGTTGTTAGCGCGGGGTGTAGAGGAAGAGAGCATGACAGCGCCAAACGAGAAAGTGAGCGAAGACCTGGTGCATGGCTCTATCTTCCTGAATTTGGTGAGCTGGCCCGATGAAGCTAACCGCGAAGAATTTTACGCTGACCAGGACAACCAGGCCATTAATCGCTTTTTGAATAGTGTAGGTGTCGTCCAGATGATCAAACTCGAACCGATCTAGTCGTCCGAGCTTTCTGCGACCGGTTTAGCATAGTACTTTTGCAACTCAGTATACAGCAGGTGCTGATCGGCCCACATTGCACTCGTGAAGATATGATATTCTCCATCGCATTCGGGGACCGGCGCGGCGCACTGACGATGTGGAGACAGCCTGAAACGAATGGTGTTGCCACTGATCTCGACCCAAATATGGCGACGAGTGTAGCCGGTGCCCCATTTGAAGAGGACGATGGAATCATACTCTTCAAACTTGCCTCTTCCCTTGAGTTGGTCCTTGTTGATCGCTCGCAGCATGTCAGCCAGGCCGCTCTCCCGTAGCACACGCTTGGCGTTCTCACGCACAGCTCGCCGTCTGGCCTCGAACTCCTCGTCACTTAAACTTGAGAGGCTTTCCAGCTCTTTTTCTTGCTCGCTCGTGATTATCATCGCCTTTCATAGCAAATTTCTTTGACGAGAAAAGCATAGCACAAATATATAGAAGGAGACTAGAGAGACCTCTATCAGTAAACTTTCTGTTCAAATTCGGTTACGGTCTCCCCGTCGAGAATGGTTGACAGGTTATGATGCAAGTGGCCAATGGCAGACAGAAAGGGTGGAAGCTGAGAGGATGACGAGAGAGGAGCGGAGGGAGCATGGTCTTGGTACATATTAACTCGTCGAGGTGTAGAGTAAGAGATATTGCCCGTCGATTGTTTGGCAAGGTACTTGGCTTCAGCCATCAAATAACTCATCTCCTGTATATTATGAGCCTGTCGTAGTTGATTACTCACTTCACCGATGGATAACGAGACTAAGGGGAACTGATACGGTCGCCCCTTCCGATCTACACCACTGATGAAGCCACGTTCGCGATCCTCAGGACGGTAATGGGCTATACTTTCTTCTTGATACCAGGCATGAATACGCAAGCTGAGTGCTTTAGCACGATCGGGAGTCGTCATAATCACAAAATCATCCCCGCCAATATGCCCGACGAAGTCATCTACGTTGCCATGTTCACGGACCACAGATCGGCAAATGTGCCCAACTAAGCGGATCAGATTATTGCCGGCCAGGAATCCATAGACGTCGTTGAAGGCCTTGAAGTTGTCCAGGTCGAGATAAAGAACACTCCAGGGATCTGGCTGGCTAAGGTTGTATTTGATGGCTTGCTCTACCTGTACCCCACCCGGCAGGCCGGTGAGCGGGGACAGAACTCTCTGTGCCATACGACGTAGTTGCACGCGCACACGCGCAAGCAACTCATCACGGTGACAGGGTTTCGTGATATAGTCATCTACACCTACCTCAAAGGCTCGGACCTTAACCGCTACCTCGGCTTTCTCACTCAAGATAATAACGGGGATATGCATGCTTTTCGGATGACTTCGCAGCCGCCGAGTTAGTTCATTCCCATCAACGCCTTTCAGCATACCATCTAGTATAACGAGGTGCGGCGTTTCACGTAGCGTGAACTGCATAGCGTCCTCGCCGTCAAGGACAACTGTGACTTTGTACCCATCAATCTCCAGGGTTGACCTGAGTAAGCTGGCAATCAACCATTTGTCCTCAACGACTAGAATGTTAGCCATATCTGCTCCTGACTTTCCGTTTGGCTACTGCTATCTGTAGTATTTACCAAATACAGGATTGTGTCTCCCCTACACGAGAAGACCTACATACCAGTGGAGCTAGGCGGAGGTGTCTACACCTCTCCTGTACTGCACTCAGGTATACCCTACAGCATGCAATCGGTTAAGCTGGCGACATTCCCATAGCTGTCGGTCCAGGTAGTGTGCCAGGCATAACACTCGCTGCAAGTTATACTACTTCAGAAGCGCAAACTGCATTAGCACCGGCAAAACACCGATGCCCACAGACACCGTCAGCAAGATGCCATCGAGATCCATCCCCCCAGAAGGATATCGTACAGGCAAGGAGCGTTGAGAGGGAGAGCTAAAATAGTGAAGCTCCTTAGATTGCTCAAGTCCCTCATTGCTTACGATAAGCGAACGCTTAAAAATTATTGGTTCAGTTGGATGAGCTAACGAAAAATAAGGAATGAACCCTATTGCCTGGAACTCACCACCGAGACTTATTCTACGCAGATATACGTAGCTTTATAGTACTTAGTATACCATCCTTCCGCACATATGCAAGAGCTTCGGCCATTATACATCGGCGTGTCTAATGAAAATCGAAGAACTCCGCAGAATATACAACTCCCTGCTGCATAGTATAACATATTTCTCCAGGGCTAGGACTGTTTACTGGAGTGGTTGACGCACGGTCCCTGCTGCGATAAGATAGAAGGACATATTGGAGTAGACAAGAACAGAGTAAAGGGTTGGCAATGGTCTTACCTTCAGCTCACGTTGAGCGATCTATAACATTTTACAATCGAGGACAACCTTCATTCCTCTTGGAGGGGATACTGCACGAACCGGCGCGAGTAGAGCGTGCCCCCGTGATCGTGCTCTGTCACCCCCAACCGGCGAGCAGCGACATGCATGATGTGCTGACTGCGAACCTGGCAAGTAAACTAGCCAGTGCCGGTATGGTTGCACTTCGCTTTAACTTCCGTGGAGTGGGCAAGAGTCAGGGACAACAAACGGATGGACGGTTGGAGCCGCTTGACCTTGCAGGGGCTATCGACGCTGTCCTGACGCGACCAGGGGTGAACCAGGCCAAAGTCTGCGTGATTGGCCACAGTTTTGGAGCATACATTGCGCTCCTCTATGCACCCTTCGATCCACGCATACGCACACTCGTGGCTATTAGCCTGCCACTCTTCCGGGCAGCTAGCGGCTTTCCCAGGTCGTTTGAGCGCCCCAAGCTGTTCGTGACCGGCGAATTCGATGAGATTTGCCCACGCTATAAATTAGAGCCATTTGTCGAGCAACAAAAAGGTCCCAAGGGTATCAAAGTCATTACCGGCGCTCGTCACCTGATGCGCGGTTATGAAGAGGCAACTATCAATACCATCATGAAATATGTGACCACTTGGGCCGAGATGCCTGGAGTATGACGGTTGATGAATCCAAATAACCCATTGATTGTGCAAAGCGATCGCACCATTTTACTAGAAGTAGATCACCCCCAACATGCCGAAGCCAGAGATGCTCTTGCGCAATTCGCGGAATTAGAGAAATCACCAGAGCATATTCATACCTATCGGCTTTCACCTCTCTCGCTCTGGAATGCTGCGGCAGGCGGTATGAGTGCGCAAGAAATACTTGAACTCCTGATGCGCTATAGCAAGTATGACATTCCGTCCAATATCACCGTCGATATCCGTGAATATGTCAGCCGCTATGGCCGCGTCAAGCTGATTCGCGAAGGTGATGCGTTGCTGCTCACATCGAGTGATGCAGCTCTCATGGCCGAAATTATCCACCATAAGCGCACTCAGCCATATATCTTGCGTCACCTGAACAGTCACACTATCCAGGTGGATGCCTCACGCCGGGGCCATATCAAGCAGGCGCTGATCCACATAGGCTTTCCTGCCGAGGATTTAGCCGGCTATACAGATGGTTCTCCATTGTCTATCAAATTGAGGTCGACGGCACTGCAAGGAAATGAATTTGAGCCACGCAAGTACCAGTATGCCGCCTCGGCAGCGTTCTATGCAGGCGGGGCACCTAGCGGTGGTAGTGGTGTTGTCGTCCTCCCCTGCGGTGCTGGTAAGACCATTGTCGGGTTGGTCACGATGTCCGATATCCAGCGCGCTACATTGATCCTTACGCCCAATACTATCGCGGTACGCCAGTGGATCAGTGAAATTATCGACAAGACCGATATCCCGCCGGAGATGGTGGGTGAGTATACCGGCGAACGTAAAGCAATTCGTCCGATCACAGTCAGCACCTACCAGATTCTGACCTACCGTCCCTCTGAGAAAGAGGATTTCCCACACTTCGCCCTCTTCACAAGTTTCGATTGGGGACTGATCATCTACGACGAAGTCCATCTGTTGCCTGCCCCCGTCTTCCGTATTACAGCGGAGATTCAGGCGCGTCGCCGCCTCGGCCTGACTGCGACACTGGTACGCGAAGATGGGCGAGAGGCGGACGTGTTCAGCCTGATTGGCCCCAAGAAATTTGATGTTCCCTGGCGTGAACTAGAGCGGCAAGGGTGGATAGCTACCGCAGAATGTCACGAGATTCGTGTCGGCATGACCGAAGACGAACAACTGAACTATGCCGTAGCAGAGGAACGCGAGAAATATCGCCTGGCTGCCGAGAGCCCTGCCAAGTTGACGGTGACACGTTACCTGGCTGAGCGCCATCGCGAGGACCAGGTATTGATTATTGGACAGTACATCGACCAGTTGAAAATCCTCGCCGGCGAGCTAGAAGCTCCGCTCCTGACCGGGCGTACCCCAACGGTGCAGCGCGAAAAGCTATACGAGCAGTTCCGTCAAGGCGAACTCAAACGACTGGTGGTCAGCAAAGTGGCTAATTTCGCGATTGATCTGCCTGACGCAAACGTCGCCATTCAGGTCTCCGGCACTTTCGGTTCCCGCCAGGAGGAGGCGCAGCGTCTAGGGCGTATACTGCGTCCCAAGAGTGACGGTGGTTTAGCGTACTTCTACTCTATCGTCACCCGCGATTCGCGTGACCAGGAATTCTCTGCGAACCGCCAGCTCTTCCTCACGGAACAGGGCTACCGCTACGTGATAGAGGACGCCGAAGCATTATTGGCATCTTGATTCTCTGCCTTGACATGTGCGTGTGATGAGTGGTACCCTTTTGGCAACACCTCGATCACACCGTTTGTAATGAAATGTCTTATGAATAGAAGGGTGTCAAGGCATCATATGGCAGATAATTTCATAGAAGTAACACAACAGGACTTTGCTGAAAAGGTGCTCGATTCGCCGCAAATGGTCATTGTTAATTTTTCAGCACCATGGAGCAGCTCATGCCAGATACTTGACCCAGAGTTTGAGGCAGTGAGCAAACAGTACCAGGGACGTGTAACATTCGCCAAGCTGAATGTCGATCAGAATGAGGAACTGGTCAACCGATGGAACATAGATGGCGTCCCCACTCTGGTCTTCTTCAAAGGAGGACAGGAGATCAACCGCATCAAGGGCATTGTCATGCGTGAGAAGCTGCGCCGCCAGATCGAAGGTACCTTGCTGGCGATCTAAATTGCAATCTAGAGGTGTCAATGGATGCCCTTGATGCCTTGCAGTACAGGAGGGGTTCGTGGAGGGTATACATCCTATTCGATTAGAGGCATCATTGCACGAGACGATCTGGGGAGGGCGCAGATTGGAGCGTGATGGGTGGAAATCACTGCCACCTGGCAATATTTTCATCGGTGAGTCCTGGGAGACCGAGATCAGCACTGTTGCTCAGAATGAGCCCTACAAAGGCAAGACGTTGGGGACACTGGTGGAAGAGTTGGGACCAGCACTCCTTGGCGAGCAGGCCATTGCACTCTTCGGCCATCGTTTCCCACTGCTGGCAAAGTTCATTGACGCCAATGATAAACTCTCCGTGCAGGTACATCCAGACGACACCTATGCTGCACAGCATGAACATGGCAAACTGGGCAAAACAGAATTTTGGTACGTGCTTGCCGCCGAGCCGGGTGCCACGATTGTGCATGGGTTCAAGGCCCCTACTTCACGCACACAGGTACAAGAGGCAATTGAGCAGATAACCTTAGATACCCTCCTTCACCAGGAGATTGTTCAAGCAGGTGATGTCATTTTTGTCCCCGCCGGGACGGTACATGCCATTGGCCATGGCGTGATGCTCTACGAATTGCAAGAGTACTCAGACATCACCTATCGCATGTACGATTACGGTCGTCTTACTGCTACCGGCGTGCCGCGTGAGCTACACATTGAACGCTCCCTCGACGTCTCACATTATGGCATCTCTCCGCGTGTGAAGGTCCACCCCGTACAATTGAAGGGTGGACCAGGATATGCTGAGCGTTGTCTGGCAGCTTGCCGCTACTTCGTTACACGTGAACTCACCTTCAAGCAAGATGATAGTGCTTATGGCTATATGAACGGCAGAACGGCAGAAAGCTGCATCATCCTCACTTCCCTCGGGGCTGATGTACAGGTGCGTTATGGTGACTCACTCGAGTGGAATGAGCATCTTGTTCGTGGTCAGACCATGGTGCTACCGGCAGCGTTAGGAGACTATCATATTGAAGGCTCAGGTCTGCTGCTGTTCTCTTATGTGCCTATGCCTGATGATGAGGCCTGGCGCTTATGGGAAGCGGAGAATCGGTAGTCCTGCTATGCCCCGCACCTGGTACCCGCAAGGGGCACCACTACAAGTCTTGGCGGCGTTTCTTGCGTTCTTCTTCCAAATCGGTTACCGTGCCTTCGACGATCCTGCCCTTCATATCGGATTCGTCGAAATTGTTGAAGGGGGAAGGTGGCGGGAAGCCTTGTTGCATACGGCTTAAGCCCGAAACCCCTTGCGAGATGGTTGTGCCGATGTTGAACAAGAGCAATACGACAGCGAGTCCTGCCCACACACCCAGACCAACCAACAAGGTTACAACCCCGCCAACAATATGGTTGACGATGCTCTCATAGACAACCCCTGCTAACACGGGTACGTAAAAGAAACGTACAAGGACTTTCAACGACCAGTGCATGAACCAGAACACGGCCTTCACTGGATCTGCAGGCATGTCCCAGCGCGGAATTAACTCTCGTTTGCGTTTTACTGCACCCATAGCTCGGTCTCGCCTCTCGCTTCATCGAAAACCTTTCTAGAGACCCCTTACTTTAGCTAAGGGGAGGAAAGAAAGCTCCGGCGTCGAGCCGGAGGAACCCCTCGCGGGGTGCTGTTTTTAGCAGAAACAGCAAAAACTGTTGGCCGATTTCGGCCCACCGTATAGTGTCACGGGTAACATTCCCCTTCGAGATGGCAATACAGGCATAGGTCTGTGACCGTCTGCTTGGGCGCGGCAGGTAGTGGTCCGAACTAGGGGGGCATTCTGACGTACTTTCGGTAGAGTAGAAGCCGGTCGTCCCTTACGGGATCGCACGTACCCCCCTCCCACGAACCGTGCTTGCACCTTTCGGCGCACACGGCTCTCACCTTCACATGTGTATTAGCCCCATAGGCATCGGTCAGCATCAGCACAACCATTCCCCCTGGGCTTCTCACATGCTCCGCTAGCTCACTTCCTCCCAGGCAGGTATGGTTTCGCAGCAGTTACCTCCTGCTTATCCTCCTGTCGGTACCGCTTTCGCGGTCTGCACAAGCTATTACAGCCGTACGTTGAGTAATATTGAGCCTCCGTAACCATGCAGGTGTTACCCTGTTTAGGTCATCCCGCCTTTTCAGCAGAGTGAGATACGACGTGCTCCAGGCTTCCCTTTTGTCCTTTGTAACTCTCGTAGAAAGAGTCTGCCAGCGTCGGTGGATAGAGCCGTTGAGTAGCGATACGGCTCTAGGCGCTGGACCCAACGTTAATAGCCACCTTCCGTTGGTGTCCCAGGTTAGACCAGTAGGACTAGGATTTAAGCAGTCTAGCTTTAGCCATACACGTCTTGCACTGACCACCCAGAGGATTGGTGACTTCCTCCTACATGGCCGTCTCCACATGCTTTGGTCGCCTTCCCCTTTCGGGGTTCGGGTAAGTGGAGCGTGCATAGAACCTTCCATCAGTTCTAACAACATCAGTTGTACTCATTATCTGCCGCTGAAGCGGCGCACCTACTCCCCTGGCTCTTCACCCTGGTTTCGCTATTTCTTAGCCCGTATCGCTGCTCCATAAGCGGCAGAGTCAAGCTCTGCGGATTATGGCCTCTAGTCAACGCTTGCGATGTGCCAGCCCTTAGCACATGCCCCTTGCTTTAGCTAAGGGGTCGTTGACTGCCATGGCTGTACATATCTATTTTATTATTTTATCAGCATAGCGTCGCTTACGCCAGGGTAACTTGGACAATTTCCTGTCTGAACTCGTACTTGGGTGGTTTCCCTCTATTGTTAAGGCAATCTTCTATTTAGCAACAACAGTAATACTATCCTCACCATCCGTCGCTTGCAACGTCACCCACGCCGTATTCAAACTATTATTCGTCTCCGCATGAAGCGGACCATACACTGGATCGTTGGGTACCGTCACAAAATATTGTGTCCTTATCGTCACCGACGTAGGCACCGAACCGCCTACGGGCAGATCGAAGGCAACCAACAACTCATCACCCTCTCGCATCGACGTAAAGGTACACACACTTTGCCTGCTCTGTTCACTATCGCCATTGGGCAGCACAGTCAGCGCATAATTGTACGTCGTGCGAAAACGCGGCTGCTCAGACCACATGAAACTCCAGCGAGTAACCAGCCACGACGAGTTGTACAAATTGAGATGTTGTGCCCGACCATCCAGCAGTTGCAAGTTCTGCACAAATCCGTCATGAGAAGCGCCTTGCCCTGCATTGGGTGTGACGACATACAGCCGAAATGGAGGCCCACCCAAACGCGCTGGTTGATCGATCAGTGTCGCCGAAGCGAACTGCCTCAATAGAGCATTCGTTAACCCATCGTAAGGTCCCACCAGCAGCACGGCCGGACCGGTAGCAGGATTGGGCAGCACAAGGCACTTTGTGGCGTCAAAGAGTGTCGTAGGCGTCTGCATTTGTTCGGCCAGGTAGCGGAGTGCCGTTTGCGTGGCAGCATCGGTGGTGATGTAGACTCTGTTGAGGTGGCGTTGTTGCGCTAGCTGATCGGCTTCGTTGAGGGCATGTTGCAGAGAGCGCAGATCGTTATGGTAGGGATATGGAGGGAAGTCACGGTCACTGAAATTCCCGCTGGCCGTGTCAACGATGGCGGCAGTACAGTTGACTATTTGCGCAACAATCACAAGACTGATCAGCACGTATGTGCCGTAACGCAGAATGTTCCACTTCTGTCCATGATTTCGTGACCATCGAACCAATATGCTGACAAAGAGACCGATGAGGATAAATGGGCCCGGCATGAGTATCAAGAAATAGTGCCAGGTCAGTCCGATTTTATGCAGTAAGAGGAGCAATAGCGGCACAATCTGCCATACCAGCAGCAGTAGCAAGCCGCACCGGTAGGGTGTGGCAGGAAGAGTTGTCCACCAACGGCGCACAAAGCCCCACCCTAATCTCAGAGTGGATGCAATTCTCAGGGCGATCCCTTGCAGTCGCCCTGGAGGGGCCGGGGCAGCCTGGTATGGGGTCCACATCACCACCCATCCCGCCGTCACAAACCCACCCGAGGCCAGAAGCGGCATAACGACACCTAGCCAGGAGAGCAGCGGGGCAAGCATGCGTACTACCGAGTGCATATTTGCCGGGGGGGTGCCAAAGGAACTGATGAAAAATAGGTAGTAGCCGATGCCTTCGAGATAAAGGCGACCATGCCCCTCCAGTCTATAGAGTGTGAGCAGGTCAGCAAACTTTGTAGAGAACTCCCAGAGCAAATATGGCGAGAAGATAATCAGCAGCAGGACGAAGGCGAAAGCAAGGTCACGCCAACGTATCGTTCCCGGAGCCAGCACGACTGCTACGAGTAGTGGCACAAACAGCAATATGGCGGTTTCGTGCATCTGATAGAGTATGCCCAGCAGCAGTAAAGCGGGAAACAACCAGCCCTTTCGTCGCTCGACAACACCCAAGAAGAGGGCAAATACGAATAGGACCACGAATGGCGGCATCAGGTTGGGCTGCCAGATGAAGCGTCCATACGTCAGCGGTTTGAGGGCAGTTGCGTAAAGGAAGGCGCCAACGGTTCCCGCAAGTCGTCCATAGTAGCGACGCGTGAAGAGGTACGTCAACAAAACCGCTATCATATTGAATATGCCCACGAACACTACACCCCAAAGTGGATTGGCACTCAGTGCGGCCGACAGCATGAAGAGATAGATCACGCCGGGGGGATGGGCAATACTGATGGAAGCGGTATTGCTGGTAATTGGCAACAAGCCATGATAAACGGCATCGTGAGCCAGGCGGAAGAGTATTGCCTGATCGTCGTCAAATTCAGACGTATCGACCTGGTAGAAGCGCAAGAAACTGGCCACCAGCAGAATAAGGTAGATTTCCCAGGTGTTAGCGAAAGCAAGGTGCAGGAAACGTATCCGTAGGGACCCCTGTGGAACCCTGTCCGGGGGACAGGTATGCCCGCGTAGCTTTGTTCTCAAGGCCAGCCTCTACGAAGTAGGGACAGTGATACTATCTCCGCCGTCCGTTGTCTGTAGTATCATCCTGGCTATATTTTCATCGCCATCCGTCTCCAGGTGAAGTGGACCATATACCGGATTATCAGGGATCGTCGTGAAGGATTGTGCTTCTATCGTCACCGAGGTAGATGCAGAACTGCCCTTAGGCAAGCCGAAAGCGACCAGGAGCTGATCACCGGCCCGTATGGCTGTAAAAGTACACTTGTTCTGACTGCTCTTAGCACTATTGCCATTGGGCAGCGCCTTCAGCGTATAACTATACGTCGTGCGAAAGCTCGGTTGTTCTGCATGCATGAGACTCCAGCGCGTGACCAACCATGGCGAATTATTGAAACTCATCTGTTGTGCTTGAGTACCAAGCAGTTGCAGGTTGCCTGTAAATGTGTTCTGCGAAGAGGGTTGTGTGGGAGTAGACGTGACAATATACAAGCGAAACGGAGCACCCGCCGGGCGTATCGGCTGATCAATTAACGTTGCCGAAGCAAACTGGCTTAATAGAGCATTCGTTAACCCATCGTAAGGTCCCACCAGCAGCACGGCCGGGCCAGCAGCAGGATTAGGGAGCACAAGGCAATTCGTGGCGTCAAAGAGTGTGGTGGGAGTTTGCATTTGTTCGGCCAGGTAGCGCAGTGCGGTTTGCGTGGCCGCATCGGTGGTGATGTAGACTCTGCTGAGATGATGCTGTTGCGCTAATTGGTCGGCCTCGCCGAGTGCATGTTGCAGAGAGCGGAGATCGTTGTGGTAAGGATAGGGTTGGAAACCACGATCATCGAAGTTCCCGCTACTGGTGTCAATTACTGCCGCCGTACTGCCCACCAGTTGTGCGACGATTACAAGACCGGCTATGGCATATACAGCATAACGCAGGAGACTCCATTGGCTTCTCTGCTCTCGCCCACGCAGCCACTCGACTACTTTAGCCAGGAAGAGACCGATCAGGACAAACGGCCCGGGTAGAAACATGAAAAAGTACTGTGAGTGGAGAGGAACGGAGTGGCGCGAGAGGATCAGCAGCGGCACGATCTGCCATACAAGTAGCAGGATCAACCCACATCTATAAGGTGTGGCGCGCAGGTCTGCCCACCAGTTACGTAGCGAAGACAGGACGGGGGCATTACCTGTCCCCCGGACAGGGTCCCCCGCCCCTACCATATTACGTTTACCCACGCCCGTTGCTTCTTGTGCGGCCGGAACGCTGTCTTCGTGTATGGTAGGGGCGATCCCTTGCGGTCGCCCTGCGGGCTCATCTACCATACTACGTTTACCCACGCCCGTTGCTTCTTGTGCGGCCGGAACGCTGTCTTCGTGTATGGTAGGGGCGATCCCTTGCGGTCGCCCTGGTGCTTCGTCCACCTTGGCACTTTGCCCACTCGCCGACCGCAACGACAATAAACCCGCCGTGGCGATTCCGCCTAGCGTGAGGAGTGGCACGGCGATAGAGAGCCAGGAGAGCATGGGAGCAAGCATACGCACTAGCGAGCGTATATCCGTTGGTGGGGTATCAAAGGGAATGAGGAAGGTACGATACAGATGGATTGCCTGAGTATCAATATGCGCGTGTTGCTTTGCCAACATGAGTACGGTGCGTATATCGGCAAAACCCGTGTAGGCTTCCCAGATGAGATAGGGGAAGAAGATGACGAGCAATGCGGCGCAGGCGAAAGCGAGGTCACGCCAACGCAATGTTCCAGGTGCAAGTACGATTGCTGCGAGCAGCGGCACAGCGAGCAAGAGCGTGGTCGGATGCATTTGGTAGAGGATGCCGAACAAGAAGAGAGCTGCGAACAGCCACCCCTTACGTCGCTCGACGACGCCCCAGAAGAGGGCAAATATGAACAAGACCACGAATGGCGGCATCAGGTTGGGCTGCCAGATGAAGCGTGCATAAGTGAGTGGCCGGGCAGCGGTAGCATAGAGCAGAGCAGCAACGATACCCGCGAATCGCCCGTAATAGCGGCGTGTAAAGAAATAGGTGAGCAAAGCCGTTGCAGTTGTAAAAACTCCTACTAACATTGCTCCCCAGAGCGGTTTTGCACTCAACGCGGCCAATGGCATAAAAAGGTAGATTACACCCGGCGGGTTGGAGATACCAATGGAAGCAGCGTTGCTCGTCGTGGGGAGCAGAGCATGATGTACTGCGTCATAGGCCATGCGGAAGAGCTGCGCCTGGTCCTCATCGAACTCGGTCGTATTGATCTGGTAGAAGCGCAAGAAGCCGGCTACCAATAGAATAAGAATGACTTCCCAGGCACTGGCAATGGATGAGGCAAACCACAGCAACCACGAGCGTATTGCGGGCCCATGGTTTGGCGATGGAGCATCAGTATTTGATGTGTGTTTACTTGGTAGCTTGAGACTCATCCTCTATCTAAGACGCTCCTGACTGCATCTATGTCTGCTTCCACCACAATACCTTCGTTGTGCTGGAAACTACCTGTTTGGCTGTCCTTGAGCAGGTGGCCGGTCAGGATGCCGACGACATATGTATCACGTTTGATGATACCCCGGGCGACAAGTTTGCGTATACCCGCCAATGTTGCAGCAGAAGCAGGTTCACAGCCGATGCCGGACCGATCAATCACGGTTTTCGCGGCCAATATTTCCTCGTCGCTCACTTCTTCAACAATTCCATCGCTCTCTTCGATGATACGGCGGGCGCGTGCATAGCTCACAGGGTTGCCAATCTTAATGGCTGAAGCAACGGTATGGGCCTGGACACGTTCTTGTTTGCTAAATCCAAGCATATAACTGCGGTAGAAGGGATTCGCTCCTGCAGCCTGAATGGCGGCAATGCGCGGCATATGCCCAATAAGACCGAGCTGGTGAGCCTGGCGGAGCGCTTTACCAATCGCTGATGTGTTGCCCAGGTTGCCTGCTGGGAGCACCAGCCAGTCGGGGGCCTGCCAGTCAAGCTGTTGCAATAATTCAAAGCCAATGGCCTTCTGACCTTCGATACGGAAAGGATTGAGCGAATTCAGCAGATAGATACCCAGTTCGTTACACACCTGTTCGACCAGGCGCATAGCATCATCAAAATCGCCGTTAATTTGAATAGTCGTAGCGCCATAGGCAAGTGACTGAGCCAACTTGCCGGCAGCAACGTTGCCAGCAGGCAAGAAGACTATACTGCGCATACCCGCCTGGGCTGCATACGAGGCTAACGCTGCTGAAGTGTTTCCTGTTGAAGCGCAGGCAACCGTATGCGCTCCAAGCAGGTTTGCCATTGTTACGCCCACGGTCATACCGCGATCTTTGAAGCTGCCTGTGGGGTTCTCTCCCTCGTGCTTGAGGAAGCATCGCTCAAGTCCTGCAAAAAGGCCAATCTGTCGATGTCCAGCACGCTCGGGTCCACAATTTTCTGTGCCAACTGGGTAGAGTCCTGTGTTGCCTTCCGGCCGGCTAATGATATACTGCCTGGGAATGGGCAGTATCAGTTCACGATAGCGCCAGACGCCACTGCGATCCAGTAGTAAATCGAGTTCCTCCGTGCTGATGGGCCAGGTAGGAGGACGTGAAGCACGTTCGTCAAAAAGCTGACGCCAGGCAGCAGCTACAGGCAGCGCAGCTTGTTCAGACAGACGAAACATTGTCTCGACATCAAGTACTCCCCCGCAATCGCAACGATAGCGGGGGGGACACCCAGGCTCGACCGCAGGGTAGAGGGCATTGCATTCTACACAGCGCAACGAGATTGTCGATAACTCTGCAACGTTGGCCTTACTCATCACAATGGAAACTCGCTTCCTTGACTGCGTGCACTCACTTCTTTACGTACGCGGCTACGCGGCGTGTTGAGTACGCGAGCGCCAACCTGATCAGCCCGTAAAATCATACCCTTTCCCTCTACACCTAACGTGCGGGCAGTTTCCTGCATCGCTTGTAGTATGTCCCGAAAATGGGAACTGGCCAACGCAATCAACGATGAACCGCCACCGGAAAGACAGGCACCATGCGCACCCGCAGCAATGGCCGCATCGATGATATCTGGCATGGCAGGGAATAACGCCTGGCGGTAGGGCTGATGCAAACGATCCCGCATCGCCTCGCCGATCAGTTCGTAGCGTCTCGTTTGCAATGCCGTTAAAAGGAGCGCCACACGTCCGGTGTTAAACGTCACATCGGCCTTTGAGTAATTGGCGGGCAACAGCTTCCTACCCGCCACAGTGTCCATAGGAAACGCAGGTGTGAAGATGACGGCTTTGAGTGCGTCCGGGAACTGCGTTTTTATTGCATGGACCTTCCCCTCAACCTTGGTGGTCGCAACAAGTCCTCCAAGCAGTGCCGGCGCGACATTGTCGGGATGGTTTCCTGCTTCAAGCTCCACCGCCATCTCTAGCAGGTCTTCTTTAGCAAGAGCCAACCCCTGAGAACGCAGGAACTCATTCGCCGCCATTAGCCCTCCGACAACGGCGGTAGCGCTGCTCCCCAAGCCGCATCCTGGTGGAACGTTGATAGACATACGAATGCGTACAGCGGGTAGATCCGCCTGCTGGCGTTGGAAGAGTGCGACAAAGGCACGGAAAAACAAGTTATCCGGGCCGGTGGAGAGGTTTGCGCCTAATGCCCCTTGAATCTCAATAGACGGCTGTGAGGATCGTGCGGCGGCAACCTCGCGCCAGGGCACTTCCTCCACTTCAAAACGATTGTAGAGTTGTACTGCTAATCCAAGGCTATCAAAGCCCGGCCCCAAATTAGCTGACGTAGCTGGGACCTGAACAGTAACTGAGGCAGGTAATACCAGTGCCATCGGTGGCAACCTGCCTTTCTGATGAAGAACGCATGATGTTCCCTTTCTTTAATAGTGCGCCTATTCTATCATCTTTATCATCAAATGTAACTACGATACGACGAAAGTAACAGTGCCATTCCTCCTTTCGCAAACCATAAAAAAGAGGACCACCCGCATGGGGAGATCCTCGTTAAGGTACCAGCTTTGGATTGGTTGCTTCATTGCCCCCTTTAGTCTCCCCGTGCCATGCTTGCGTCTGTCCATCCTGTAGTCAGCCCTACCAGGCCATATAGCCCGGTAAGGCCAATAATGGTGATGCTTGTGTAGTCCCCCGATTTATCGAGGGGAATTCCAAAGCCGACAAGGAATAGGGACATGTGTCGCTCCAAAGATATCTATGCTGAAACGTAATGCTCGTGCTGAGTGAGCTGCATGGAGGCTACATCGGCGGCATTGCCTGAATGTTCAGTTCCTTCATTGGTTATGAGGATACACGATGAAGCAGTGGTTTGTCAAGCCTTGCTCACCCGCCAGACGTGTGTACGGGCGTGATGAATCACGCCCGTACGCAAAAATCATACGCGTACCCTTTACCCACCGAGAACATAATCCCCCAGATATGTATACCTTGCACCCGACCGCAAAAGTTCGCTTTTCATTACACACAACTGATCGACACGATGCACGGATGAAGAATCGGCAACCCTCGTCTCTGTTAGTAAGCGCTGCAAACGCTGTCGCTCATCGGGCTTGAGGGATACCTTCATGCGTGCCAGCGTGAGATGAGGGGAGAATGGTCGTGTATCTATCGCGAAACCCCGCTGTTCAAGCTCTAGATTGAGTGCACGGTGCAGCTGCTGCAGACTGCCGGATGGTTCATCAATGCCCATCCAAAGCACACGGGGATGATGCAGCGAATCGAAGACCCCCAGGTGCGAGAGACGAATTGCAAAAGTCGTCACCTGGCGCGCTGCTGATTCGGCAGCATGCATCGCCTCTACCAACCGTTCGTCCGTCAAATCGCCCAGGAATGCAAGCGTGAGATGAATACCCGCCGCATCAACCCAACGAATAACAGGCAATTCCTGAGCCATCTGGCGGATGATGCCAGCGAGCACACGTCGCACAGACTCACCCAAATCGAGAGCGATGAACGTACGAGTCACACTTCGCATAGCTGGATTCTCTACTACTGAGCTGCAAACAGCATAGCATCGAGTTCTGCGCCGTCAATCGTTTCGACCTCGATCAGATGCTCGGCGATGGCGACCAGTTTGTCCTTTTTCTCGCGCAAGATAGTGAGCGCAGTATCATAGGCCTGTGCGACCAGCAGTGACACCTCTTTATCTATTCTGGCTGCCGTCTCTGGACTGATTGTAGCTCCCCGATTCATCGTGGGAGTACCCTCTGACTCCATCTTGAGCAGGACATTGCCCAATGGACTCATGCCGAATTCGCAGACCATGCGCCGGGCCACATTTGTGACATACTCAATATCCTGGCTGGCCCCAGTCGTAATATCGCCGAAGATGATCTCTTCAGAAGCACGCCCGCCCATTGCTCCGGCCATTCTGGCCAGTAGCTCCGAACGACGCATCAGGTAGCGGTCTTCAGCCGGTGCTTGCACTGTGATGCCCAGGGCCATCCCTCTCGCAATCGCCGTAACCTTCCGCACGGGATCCGCACCAGGCATCGAGCGCATCACGATTGCATGCCCCACTTCGTGATAGGCGATAATGGCTTTCTCAGCATCAGTGATCACGCGGCTCTTGCGTTCTGGACCCGCCATGACGCGCAAAATCGACTCCTCAAGTTCAGGCTTGTGAATCACGTCCTGCCCACGACGCGCAGCCAGCAATGCAGCCTCATTCAGCAGGTTGGCCAGATCTGCACCTGAGAAGCCGGCGGTCTGACGTGCTATTTCGGACAAGGCTACATTGTCGGCCAGTGGTTTATCTTTTGCATGCACCTCCAGGATAGCAAGACGACCCCGAATGTCGGGTTTATCAAGCATTACCTGGCGATCAAAACGTCCAGGGCGTAGCAGCGCGGGGTCGAGCACGTCCGGGCGATTGGTGGCAGCGATGACAATGACGTCGGTGTGCCTGTCAAAGCCATCCATCTCGACCAGCAACTGATTGAGCGTCTGCTCGCGTTCGTCATTGCCGCCGGTGCCAGAAGCATTACGTTGGCGGCCAACGGCGTCAATTTCATCGATGAAGACAATGCACGGTGCGTGTGTTTTGGCCTCTTTGAACAGATCGCGCACTCGTGCCGCGCCAACACCAACAAACATCTCCACAAACTCGGAGCCACTTATGCTATAGAAGGATACATCAGCTTCGCCTGCCACCGCACGAGAGATGAGCGTCTTCCCTGTCCCTGGCGCACCGACTAAGAGCACACCCTTGGGGATACGCGCACCCATGGCTGTAAAGCGCGCCGGGTATTTCAGAAACTCAACGATCTCCTCCAGCTCCATTTTTGCCTCTTCGACACCGGCAACATCGCTAAAGAGGGTGGAAGGGCGCGACTCATTGAAACGTTTGGCTCTTGAACGTGTAAAGGTAGCAGCCTGACCACTTGCACCACCGCGCCGCAAGAAGAACAGCAACGCACCAACGATCAGACCCACCAGGACTACATCTATCACCACCTGTCCCCATTGTGTACGTTGTCCATTGTCAATATAGACGGTGACGCCTGCTCGGCGAAATATCTCTGTGACCGCCTCTCCATCTTCTTTGGTTGCATGATACTGTTGACCTGCAGTACCAGCGGCATAAATATCATCTCCACTGATCGTCACCGACTTCAATTGATGGTGATCCGCGAGATTGAGCACATCACTAATCGGCCTATCCTGTGTGTTGCTGATACCAAAGTTGAGGCTCACAGCATGCCTTATCACCAGCACAAGAAAGGCTACAATCAAAAGTACGACCAGTGCAGGCACACCATAGCGTATCAAGCTGATTCGCCTCTTTGTTGTCTTCTGTGGTGAACGCGGCGAGTCCGGTCCTGTTTGTTCAGGGTTGTTTTGTGGTGGTATTTCCATGAAGCGCTGTTTTATCCTTCTAGAACTGTTGGGCTTATACTACGGTTGTGGTTGTTTCATATTGTACCTTGGTGTGTAAGCACAACAAGTTTGTTGTCAGTATAGCCCATGAAGATACAATGAATCAAGAGACATATCGTTTAGATTCGTCGACAATAGTACTAATGTCAATTTCTCTGCTACGGCCCTATGGCCTTCGCACACACCTTTGACGTCGGTTATCGCATTCATTGACCCTGGTGGCAGATAACCCGGCGTCACGCCAAAGTCTCGTATACATGGCGTTACATGCTCCTTGTTATATGCAAGAGGCTTACGTACACTATTCTCATCATTGGAGACCATATTGTCAAGACAGAAGGATAAAGTGTAAACCACTCAAAAAAGTACTTTGAGAACTATTACTAGCCAGTAGAGGAGCCGATGAGTATAATGGCTCCAAACCAAATCCTATTATAAGGCATGGTTCAAATGAACTTGACAGTTCCTAACCAACAGCAAGGTCCAGCCCTGTCATGCTGAGCGCAGCGAAGCATCTCTCTGCCTATCGAGACAGACCCTTCGCTGCGCTCAGGGTGACACAGTGTGACTGTTC
>WNFB01002563.1_pt1 | contig 27028 bp, 25 predicted proteins | sample 5400501 | NCBI WGS metagenome assembly WNFB01 (sample SAMN13153341, study PRJNA577476) | soil metagenome | isolation source: 200 cm saprolite under Douglas fir tree site 2 hole 1 | place: USA:California | collected 2015-04-18 | reverse complement strand
CACGGCGGCCGCGGCCCACATCGGTCGTGAGGTGATTCCACCCAAGATCAGATCGAGAATCGGCATTCCGGGCGTGGAGGTCTTTCCCGAGCCGTCCGGCGCATCGTCGGTACCCGGCGCTCCGGAAAGTGCACCGCCGCCGATTCTCGGGATAACGTGGCGGTTCTGACGCACAGCCTTGTTACCCCGCCACCAACGCCCCCACCAATCGCGCCACCGTCCACGGCTCTACCTCGGTCGCCGGCAGATTCATGGGTGCCACCGCGTCCAATTGTCTGGTTCGCGTTTGCACTGAGCTCGAGATCCCGCTCGTACAGCAGCGTGTAGTGCAGCCCGATCCCTGACGTCGTCTTCGATGGCGCAAGTTACCGTAGTCGGGGCCAACAGCACGTTGTATGCGCCTTTCCTCTCGCCGCGTATCCATGCCGTCTTCGTACAGCGGCCGCAGCAGCGCTGGAGGATCGGCGGGAAGGGCGCCGGGATCGCAGCAGCCGAGGGAAAGCGGAGCAGTCACGTCGTCCTTGCGTCTCGTGATTCTGCGCTTCGCCTCAGTGATCGCAAGGTGGCGCTCAAAATGTCATAGCGATGACTCCCACGCGTTTTAGGCTTGGCCCTAAAGGGAGATCTTCATGCGCCCCGTGATATTCATGCTCGTGCTGTTGTCGTGTGGCCTCTGCCGGGTGGCCGAGGCGCAAGTGCGCCGCACGGACATTCAGCGCCGCATTAATCCGGCGTTTCTGGACCGCGCGCGCATTGTGAGTGGCGGCAAGACCGACACGCTCGGCAGAAACGATACGGCACGCGTGCGACCCGGCGAGTTCGTGGCCGTGCCCACGGGCGCGCTGGCAACCCGTGACTCGACGCCGGGGACATCCACCGATAAGCACGTCGATCTTCCCGTGCAGATTATCACAGTCGACCAGAGCGGCACGAACGTGCTGACCCTCACGATCCGGGTCGCCGCAGAAGGCGCGGGTCTCTCGTTCGATCCTGCGACTCACAAATTCTCGGGGATTGTCTTCATCGGCCTCGAGGATAGTCTCCGCAGAAACCAGAAAGTCGACCTCGGTAAACCGGGGATGGCCCTTCAGGTTACGTCCAATGCTGGTCAGGTCGTGCCGGAGAACGTCTCGATCACGCACACCAACATTCCCTGGGAGACCGTGCGGGTGGTCGCGTTGAACCCACATGACACGGTGCAACTGGTAATCCGGGCCGTATTCAATCCGGAAGGCTACGCGGCCCCGATTCTCGTCGATCGCCCGAGCATCGACGTCCGTCCCGCTTCATCCAACGTCCAGGGCCTCGGTCTGGAAGCGACCCCAGTCAGCGTGACGATTCCGATGTCGCTTCGCGGTGACACCGTAACTGTTACGCTGTGGAGTGATCGCGGAGGGCTGGATGCGGGCACGATTCGCATCCCGCCATCGGGCACGAGTGAAGTCGGCCTGCGATCGAGCGGCATCGGACGCAATACGGTGCATGCCGAAATCGCCGGCGTTGCGAGCGGTCAGGCGCCGGTCCGCTACACATTGCCGTGGCCGTTCCTGGTTGCGGCAATTCTCGGCGGGGTCCTTGGCACACTGATCCGCCGGCGCCAACGCCGCCAAGCTCGCGCCGATTTCGTTGCCGGGATTGTCGCCGGCCTCGTGAGCGCGGTCGCCTACGCGATTGGCCTGAATCTCACCGGCATCAACCTGAATGTTCGTGTCGGCGAAGCGGCCGTGCTGGTGGTGGCGGCCCTCGGAGCCGGTCTGGAGTTGCCAGGACTCATGGGACTCCGGAAGCGACTCGCCGCGTAGCGAACTGGCTAGGCGGAGACCTGTCACGTATTCCAAGCATCGGCGAAGCCCGTCATCGTATTATCTTTTCCGTATGCCTTTAGCCTTCACCCGCCTCCGCACCCCCATCGGCGAGCTCGTCATCACCGCCTCCGACACGGCCATCACCGGCGTCTTCTTCCCAACCTCGCGCCGCGGACCCGCGCCAACACACCAGTCAGGTTGGGTGGAAGTCACTGAAGGACCGGCTGCCGAATTGCTCGCGCGCGCGCGCCAACAGCTCGAGGAGTACTTCGCCCGCACCCGCACCACATTCGACTTGCCGCTCGAAGCCCTCGGCTCGGCGTTCGAGCATCGCGTGTGGAACGCGCTGCGCCAAATTCCCTACGGCACCACGACGAGCTACGGGGCCATCGCAAAGCAGCTCGGCGATCGTGCCGCCACGCGCGCCGTCGGACTCGCGAATGGGAGAAACCCGATCCCGATCATTGTCCCGTGTCATCGGGTCGTGGGATCAAAGGGGGAACTGACGGGCTTCGGCGGCGGATTGGATACGAAACGGTGGCTGCTGGAACATGAGGGGGCGATGCTGGAGCTGAAGCTCCAGAATAATCAATGATCATTGATCATTGATCATTGTTATTTGTGTCTGTAGACGATCCTGCCTCTCGTAAGGTCGTACGGCGATAACGCCAGCGTCACGCGATCTCCCGCCAACACCCGAATCCGAAACTTCCGCATCTTGCCGGCAATCGTCGCGAGCACGGAGTGACCGTTCGCCAGCGTCACCCGAAACGTGGAGTTGCGCAGCAGCTCGTCCACGATGCCGTCGATTTCGATAGGGACTTCTTTACTCACTGAAGAGGCTCCTCACGTTTGCCGCTGCGCCGTTCCACAAACGCGCGATGGCCGCAGGCGCATTGCTCCACCATGCGGCCAAACCGATCGGTGCGGAATTCTAAGTACTGGTGACAGGCGGGGCAACGCGCCGGCCCGCGGTCGACGACCAGCGGACTGCGCGCCGCGGCGCGGTTTGAGCTAATTGCGCGACGCCGATCGGAGGCGATACACGCCTCGGAGGCCGCGTCCGGCTGGCTCGGGCACCGGACCGTAGACGAGCGAGTAGTCGCACATGCATAAGCCGCTGTGCGGCGCCACCGGAGGGGTCGTGACCGACGCCTCGCGGTACGTCGTCCCCTCGGGATTGGCAATGAACCCGCCGCAGCGATGACAATGAATATCAGCCATGGCCTAAACTAGCCGACTTTACTATTTTTGTCAACTCAATCGGTCAATTGAGCTTACAGGTTAACGGAGGCTGGTTAAGATGGACGTGGCCCTGGTGATCCGACAACGTCTCGAGGAGCTGGATCTGGACCAGCGAGACCTCGCGCAGGCCGCGCATGTCACCGAGTCCTACGTGTCGCAAATCCTGACGGGCAAGAAAGCGCCGCCCGCCCCCGACCGCACGGACATCTACGACCGCATGGACCGCTTCCTCAAGCTGCCGCACGGCGAGCTGGCCCGCGTCGCGGAGGCGCACCGTAAGGAAGAGCGGAAGCGCCAGCTCGGCGAAGTGGCGCCGCTGATTCCGGAATTACGCGAGTTGATCCTGCGCAAGGGCGCGCCCTCGGGACTGGAGCCGGTGCGCGCCATCATCGAGCGGCAATCGTTCGGCGAGCTGGAGCGGCTCGTCGCGCAAACCCTGCTCCACGTCGCCCACCTCGGCGGCGATGTGTTGCACATGACGCCGAAGCAGCGCGCCCGGCTCGACGCCGCGATCGTGTCGTGGGAATGGGATCCGGCGACGTTCGCGCTTACGGTTGCGCTCGCCACGGGTGAGCGTAAGCGCTTCGAGTACAGCGAACGCCTGAATGGGGGTCAGGAAAAGGGACTGCTCGAGTTTCTGCGCGATCCCTCGCTCAGCGGCACCGCCACTGATCGGGAGCTGGCCTTCTTGAAGTCCCTGCAATTCACCGATCGCCGGCCGACGGCTCTGTATTACTATCGGGAGCTCCAGAACCTCCGCGATCCGCTGCATTTTCGCGGGTAAGGCGCTCCAGTTCGTCCAAGAAACCCAGCTGCCCGCGTAAGATCTTTCGCCTCGCCTGGGCTAAATCAAACCAGCCGGCGCGATCAACCTCGGGATATTCGCGGCCTTTCAGTGTAAACGTGTTGCTGCGTACCAACGCGGCATCGTAATCGCCTGGCACAATCCATGTATATACAACCTTCCCGCTGGGCTGCTTGATGGGGGCAAGCGGGATGAAGTCGCCGTCGACCGCAAGTCCGGTCTCTTCGGTGAACTCCCGCCGCGCCGCTGTTAACGGATCTTCGCCCGCCGCGAACTCGCCTTTGGGGATGGACCACGCGCCGTCGTCCTTCTTTGCCCAGAACGGCCCGCCTGGATGGACGAGAAAAACCTCGAGACGATCAGTGCGACGATACACCAAGAGACCCGCGCTTGTCTTCGCTATCGGAGTCTCTCCCTCAGCGCCCGCGACATCCGCTCCGCCGCCGGCGGATCGCTGTTCGCCAGGACAATGACGTCGTACCCGCCAGCGAGCTCGCCTTCCATCACCGCATTGAGTCCGGGCGCGCCGCCCGCGATCCCGATCATCCCGGCGCCCGGCGCGTTGGCGATCTTGCCGGCGCGCACCGCATTCAGAAAGCGTAGCAGATCATGCGGTCGAGTAGCCGCCGCCGGCGGAGCTGCCGCGCCCCGGCAATAAGTCCGTGTTGCGCGACCCGTCCTTTGTATAGCCGATCGCGGTGTTTGGCGGCAGGGAATCGATGGGGTAAGGCGCGGTGCGCGTCATTCCCGCGGGCTCATAGATGTGCGTGCGCACATAGTCGTAATAACTCTGTCCGGACAGTCGCTCGATAAGCAGTCCGAGCACGATGTATCCCGCGTTGGAATACTCCTGTCGCGCGCCCGGCGCGAATTCTAGCGAATCGCGCGCGAACAGCCCGAAGTAATCCGCGAGCGAACGGACGTCGTGGCGCGTCTTGCCGGCGGGCGCGGCGAAGATATCGCCGCCGATCCCGGAGCGGTGGTCGAGCATCTGCCGGATCGTCGCGCGCCGTGCACCGACGTTGGGATAGTCGGGCCAATACCGGCCCAGTGTCGAATCGAGATTGATCTTGCCCTGCGCGGCGAGTTGCCTGATGGCAATTTGTGTGAAGAGCTTGTTGATCGAGCCGAGGTTGAACGCGGTCTCGATGTTGTTGCCCGTGCCGTAGGCCTTCTCGACAACTGGTGAGCCGCCGCGCGCAATGAGAACGACGCCGGAGAATTGCTGCGCCGCTGCGAGACTGTCGACTGTCGTGCCAAGACTCGGACCCTGCAAGAGGGCCACGAGGAGAACTGGGAGAGTTGGGGTCATACCGAAAGGACGCTCTCGGATGTGGGAACGTCGCAGCCTCGATCTAGCGGATAGCAGTCCCGCGCGTATCGTCAAGCCGAGTATCACTCGGGAGACTCCGATGTCGCGCGTCAACTATATCGCCCTCGCTTGCTTCGGGATCAATCTAGCCGCCGCGCCGTTGGCAGCGCAGTCCAGTGCTCCGCTTCCCAACACCGCTCGCAAACCGGTGACCGACACGTATCACAGCGTCGCGGTCACGGAAGACTATCGCTGGCTCGAGAACTGGGACGATCCCGCCGTCCGGGCCTGGAGCGACTCGGAGAACGCTCACACGCGGGCCTTTCTCGACGCGCTGCCGGCCCGCACCGCCATCCTCAGCCGGGCACGCGAACTCTTCGGCGGGGCCGCCCTTAGCTACTTCAACCTGACCCGCCGCGGCAATGTGCTGTTCGCCCTCAAGTTCCAGCCGCCGAAGCCGCAACCGCTGCTCGTCACGTTGCGCTCGCCCGATGAGCCAAGCAGCGAGCACGTCGTACTCGACCCGAGTGTGTTCGATACCAGCGGCGGGACGACGATCGACTTTTACACGCCATCGCCGGACGGAAAATACGTCGCGCTATCCATGTCCCGGGGCGGCTCGGAAGATGGGACACTGCGCATCTTCGAGATGGGGGGGGGCGGGGGGGGCACCGGTCGCCAACTGCGCGACACCATCGCCCACATCCAATTCCCCACGGCGCTCGGCAGCATGGTCTGGAGCGGGGACACCGGCTTCTACTACACGCGCTATCCGCATGCCGGCGAGCGCGCCGAATCGGACCTGCACTTCTACGAGCAACTCTATTTTCACAAGCTCGGCGCGCCCGACAGCACCGACACGTATTCCCTCGGCAAAGACTTCCCGCGCATCGCCGAGATCTTCGTGAGCAGCAGCTCGGACGGAGGCTACTTCCTCGCGGCCGTCAACAACGGCGATGGCGGCGAAGTCGAGCACTTCGTCCGTAGTCGCTCAGGGCAATGGACACAGGTCACGCAATTCACCGACCAGGCCACAGGCGCTGGATTGGGCGAGGACGGCTTCCTGTATCTCGTGTCGCTGCGCAACGCGTCCCGGGGCAGGGTGCTGCGTGTGCCGCTCGATCATCCCCGACTCGCCGGGGCCGAGGTCGTCGCCGAGCAAGACAGCGCCGCGATTCAAGACATCGTGGTGACCGGCACGCAGCTCTACGTCCGGGGAGTCGCCGGCGGGCCATCCGCGCTCCGCCGGATCGATCTGCGCTCGCGCCGGCAAATGCAGGTACCGCTCGTGCCGGTCTCGTCGGTAGACGAGGTCGTGCGTGACTCGGCCGACGGCATCCTCTACAGCGCGCAAAGTTTTACGGAGCCGCCCGCGTGGTATCGCTATGATCCCCGGAGCAACACCGCGCGTAAGACCGCGCTCGTGCTCGCCGCGCCGGTGAATTTTGCCGACGCAGAAGTCGTGCGGACGTTCGCGACGTCGCGCGATGGGACCAAGGTCCCGCTGAACATCATCCGGCGCAAAGGAACGAAGCTCGACGGCCAGAATCCCACGTTGCTGTACGGGTACGGGGGCTACGGGATCAGTCTGACTCCGTCGTTCTCACCAACCCGCCGGCTGTGGCTCGACCAGGGCGGCGTGTTCGTCATGGCCAACCTGCGCGGCGGCGGCGAGTATGGCGAAGACTGGCATCGCGCCGGCAACCTGACGAAGAAACAGAACGTGTTCGACGACTTCATCGCCGGCGCGCAATGGCTCATCGATAACCACTACACGAATCCTGAGCGGCTGGCGATCGTGGGGGGGTCGAACGGCGGCCTGCTGATGGGCGCGGTCCTGACCCAACGTCCCGAGCTGTTCCGGGCGGTGGCATCGTATGTCGGCATCTATGACATGCTGCGCGTGGAATTATCGCCGAACGGAGCATTCAATACGACCGAGTTCGGGACCGTGAAGGACACGGCGCAGTTCCGCGCGCTCTACGCCTATTCTCCCTATCACCATATCGTCGACGGCACACGCTACCCCGCCGTCTATCTGCAGACCGGTGAGCACGATGGTCGGGTCGACCCGATGAATTCGCGCAAGATGGCGGCTCGACTCCAGCGCGCTTCGAGCTCGAGCCGCCCGATCCTGCTGTGGACGACGGCCGAGGGCCACGGGTTCGGCACCCCGTTCGAGGAGCGCATCGCCGGTCTTGCCGACCAGTACGTGTTTCTGTTCGATCAGTTGGGCGTGTCGTATCGGCCGGTCGCGCGTCCTGTGGTGCCTTAGTCGGTAAATGCCGCGCCGCCCCATCGCCGCTGCTCTTCTCGCCGCCGTTGCTCTCGGTTGCAGCGACAGCTCCGGCCCCTCCGGTCTCGTTCTCAAGAACGCCGGCACGCTCGCGACGCAGCTCGAAGCCATCGACCGCGCGATGGCAACGGCGCCGCTGCGCGGCTTGAGCGGTCTCGCCGATCCCGTGAAGTTCGTCGGGATCGACGTCCACAACATGTCGCCCTCTGTTGTCGGTCGCACGATGGAATGGGGCCCACTCTACGGACAACTGGGCTTCACCGATCGCGCGGGCGCCCCGCCCGATGCGCTGCGCCTGATTCTCTACACGACCGATTCGACGTTCCGGCCCGCCTATCCGCTCCACGAAATCGGCTACGCCGATTTGTATCCGCACAATACGTTCAACGGCGGCGGACCTGACAGCATGTCGCTGCGCTTCGTCGTGACCGACACGCGCACGACGCCGACCGTCGTCGCGGATTTCATCGCGCACAGCCACGCCGACTCCACTTGCCAATGTGCCACCGTCGAGGGCTGGGCGAGCGACGGAACGACGCGCGTCGATTTCAAGGTGCCCTACACCATTCCGCTGGGCGCCGACGGCCGCTTTCCAGGCGACTTCACGGCGCAAGGCTTCGGATTCCATCACTTCGCGACGTTGCCAGGCCCCGGCGTGTCGACCGCCACCGCGAATCTCGCGTTCATCTCGGGCGGCGATTCGATCACGGTCACGTCCGGCTTGCTCCGCGCCCACGCGGGCAGGCTCGACGGCTCGACGGAGATCCGGATTGGCGGAGCATTGTTTGCGACCGTCGACCGCAAGGCCACGGGGATCACCGCCACTGGTCCGAACGGCCGGAGCCTGACCAGCGCGGAACTACGAGCGGCCAGCGCCCTCTTCGCGATCCCTGCCGACATCGCGTTCTACCTCGAGTGGCCGACGTTCGTGATTTTCTTCTGCGGCTGCTGAAAAGCGTGAGAGGTGAGAAGTGAGAGGTGAGAGGTGAGAGGTCTGCCCCTCGTGCTACTTGGGGTGACGGGACTCCTCGCCCAAGTACCGCGTAGCCAGCATGGCACCGTCACGCAACGCGTCGGCACGACCGACATCACGATCTCCTACAACCGCCCAGTCGCACGCGGGCGCACGCTTTTCGGCGACGACGGCGTCGTGCACTGGGGCCGCCTCTGGCACCCCGGCGCCGACTCCGTCACCACCATTTCCTTTAATAAGGAGATCACCGTCGAGGGACACGCACTGGCGGCCGGCCGCTACTCACTCTGGACCATCACCGCCAAGCCGCCCGAGCAGTGGACCGTGATCTTCAATCGCGGCGTGGGCGGGTGGCACACGAACTATCCTGGCGAGTCGCAGGACGCGCTGCGTATCAAGGTCGCGACCGAGACCGGTCCGCCTATCGAGACGCTCACCTGGTTCTTCCCAATGGTCGACGCCGACTCGGCGCTGCTGCGGCTGCAATGGGGGACGGTGATCGTCCCGATACGGATTCGCACCCCACCATGAAGCGTGAGAAGTGAGAGGTGAGCGGTGTCCTACTCTCGTGAAGGGCGTGGATCGCGGTACCGTCTGATCAATCCAAGTAGTAGAGCTTGAGCGCGCCGGCAGCGTTCAAGTGGGGTTTGGGATAGCTCTTCGGGCAGCAGGTTATTACGAATCAGTAATTCCAACAGCTCGGCAGTCTCCACGGCTGATCCATACGCGATCTCAAGATGGTTTTTGAAACGCCGAGGAGACCGGAGTGCGTATCCCTCCGCGATGTTGAGTTGCACTGATAGCGACGCCCGTTGCAACTGACTGAAAACCGCGGCAGCGAATGGTTTCCAGCTCGTCCGTGAGCCATCAAGCACGGCCTGGACGACTCTGTTGGCTTCCTGCCACGCGAGAATGCTTTTGTGATCCCGCATGCGAGCAGATTAACGGCTCGCTAGCGACTCGCGTGAGCAAATCAGCGCAACCGGGGGCCGTTATCCGCGTCCCCTCTCACCTCTCACGATAGTTTTAGTCCGTGCTCCTCAACCAGCTCGTACAGACCTCTGACAAAGTGGCCTCGACGTCCGGCCGTCTCGCAAAGATCAAGCTCTTAGCCGAGCTCCTGAAGCAGGCCGCTCCTGACGAAATCGAGACGATCATCGCGTACTTGTCGGGCACGATTCGCCAGGCGAAGGTGGGCGTCGGATGGGCAACTCTCCAAGCGGCTAAGGGCCAAGCGGCTAAGACGCCTACGATTGCGCTCAAAGATGTTGACGCTGCTCTCGACCTAGTTGCGAACGCAACAGGCAAGGGATCGGCGGCGACGAAGACCAAGTTGCTGCGCGATCTCCTTGGGCGAGGAACCGAACAGGAGCAGGACTTTCTCTTTCGACTGCTCACCGGTGAGCTGCGCCAGGGCGCGCTCGAATTGATCATGGTCGAGGCCGTCGCCCAAGCTGCCGAGCTGCCCTCGGAAGAGGTGCGTCGCGCCGCGATGTTGTCGGGCAATCTGAGCGCTGTCGCCAAGGCCGCGCTGACGGAGGGCTCGAAGGGACTCGCGCCGTTCGCGGTGCAGCTGTTTCGGCCGATCAAGCCGATGCTGGCGCAGACCGCCAACGACGTGGCCGAAGCGCTCGAGCGCTCCAGTCCCGCGGCGTTTGAATACAAATTCGACGGCGCGCGGATTCAGGTGCACAAACAAGGCGACGAAGTGAAGGTGTTTTCGCGTTTGATGAACGACGTAACCGTGGCTGTTCCAGAGGTCGTAGAGGCGGCTCGAAAACTTACCGTGAAGGAATTCATCCTGGACGGCGAAGCGATCGCGCTGACCGCCCAGGGCAGGCCGTTGCCGTTCCAAGCAACGATGCGTCGCTTCGGTCGCAAGCTCGATGTCGAAGCATTGCAGGGTGAGTTGCCGCTCGTGCCGTTCTTCTTTGATATCCTGTATCTCGACGGCGAATCGCTGATGGACCAGCCGTACTCCACGCGCTTCAAGGTGCTCTCTCAGTACGTGTCTCAACGCCCACCTCGTCTCGTGACCGCCGACAAGCAGGAAGCGAGAGCGTTCTTTGACGAGGCGATCCAGGCCGGCCACGAAGGCTTGATGGTGAAACGACTAGACGCGCGGTACGAAGCGGGCGGGCGAACTTGGGATTGGATCAAAGTCAAACAAGCGAACACGCTCGACCTCGTGGTCCTCGCGGCCGAGTGGGGGCACGGCCGGAGGAAAGGCTGGCTGTCAAACCTCCATCTCGGTGCCCGCGATCCCGCGGGTGGGTTCGTGATGCTTGGCAAGACCTTCAAGGGAATGACCGACGAGTTGCTCGAGTGGCAGACGAAGAAGCTGCAGGAGCTCGAGACGCGGCGCGAAGGGATCACCGTGTACGTGCGTCCGGAGCTGGTGGTCGAAGTCGCGTTCAACGGTCTACAGGAAAGCTCAGTCTATCCGGGTGGGCTCGCGCTTCGGTTCGCGCGCGTCGTCCGCTATCGGCAGGACAAGAAGCCGGAGGAAGCCGACACTATCGAGATGGTGCGGCGGCTGCATCAGGGATGAGCTGCATCTCCTCGAGGAACGCGCTGCCTCCGGCATCGCGTCCAAACCGGCGCTCCACCCGCGTGAGCACGAGGCGTTCGCGCGCGCGCGTCATGCCTACGTAGAGGAGGCGCCGCGCCTCTTCGATCTCGTCTTTGATGTTGTTCGTGGTGGCCTGGAACCCCGGGATCTCGTAGTCTTCCACGCCGACGATGTAGACGCGCGAGAACTCGAGGCCTTTGGTCGAGTGCAGCGTGAGGAGGTTGATGCGATCGGGCGCGAGGTCCACGCCTTCGGAAGTCGATAGCGCAACGCGTTCGAGCAGCTGGTCGATCTCGGCCTCGAGTGTGTCCTCACCCCCTGACCCCCTCTCCATTCGGAGAGGGGGTACGTCAATTAAAGCCCGGAGACGGGCGACCGCTGATGCGTACCGTTCCGTAGGATCGCGTCGCTCGCGCAACCGCGCCATCAGCTTCGGACCGCCCAGTTTCTGAATTACGTCCTCCACGCTTGGTGCGGTTGCGCCCGTGCGCTCGCGCTCCATCGCGTAAAACTCGAGCGCATCGCTGTAGGGGCCGAGCGTGCGGAATCGCGCGATGTTGAACAGCGTATCCCATTCCCCAGTCCCCATTCCCCGCTTTTCCAAAGCCATCGCCAACCCGAGATAATCCAGGACGTTGTTCAAGACGGCCTTCCTCGCCCTCACCACCCGCTGCTTCTCGAGCTCGCGATACACCAGCGCCAGCGTGCACGCGTCATCGAGCGCATGGTGCGCGCGGCCGCAATCGATCCCGCAGCGCCGCGCGACGTCTTCGAGCTTCCCCGAGTCCTGCGAGAGCGAGCGCACCAGCGGCAGCGTGTCGTAGAACACGAGCGTGTCCACGCCACCCTGTCCCGCCGCGAGCCGGCGCAACACGGGGATGTCGAACTTCTGACCGTTATGGGCGACGAGGATGTCGGAACCGACAAAAGCGCGAAACTGCGCCAAGACGGCGGTGAACGGCGCGGCGGTTGCTACGTCGGCATCGGTGTAGCCGTGAATCTCCGTCGCTCGCGGCGAAATCGGCCGGTAGGGATTGACCAGCGAGTGAAAGCGATCGACAATCTCGCCATTTACGATCCGCGCCGCCCCGATCTCCACCACTCCGCATGTTGCGACATCGGTATCGGTCGTCTCGAAGTCGAACGTCACGTAGCTCGGCAACCGCGCGTCGAGCTCGCGGGCATGCACGAGCTGGAGGGCCTTGAAGAGCGTCAGGCCGTCCGCGTTTCGTACCACGACGTCACCATCTGGTCCGGATGGTGTCCGTCGTAGTCCCGCGGCTGCAAGCATGCCTCGCAAGGCAATCTCAACACCGCCACCGGATTCGACTGCGACGCTTTGCTCGCTCGCAATCGCCCGTTCGAGCTTCTCCGCAAGCCGCACTGCCTCCGGCATCGCCGCCGGATCCGTCAGCTCGTCGTGCCGTTCCTCCAGCGCGTTCCGATACGGGCCAATGCTCTGCGACAACAGCTCGTCCACGACCGCCTGCAACGTGCCGTGCGAACGTGGCAGCGCGCGCAGATTCTCGACCTGATACACGAGGCGCCACAGCTTCTTCGTGTCGGGATCCTGCGCGGGACGGCGGCGCGCGAGCGTGCGCACCGAGCCGAGAAAATCCTCGCTTGATTGATCGAGCGCCGCCTCGACCTCTTGCAGGAAGTGCTCCGACAAGACGCAGCGCGCGAACGCCTCGAGCGCGACGGGGTCCGACGGAAAGCGAACGACGCGCAGCGCGGTGACGACGTACTTGATGACGTCGTCCTCCATGAGCGACCGGCCGCGCGCCAGCCGGCAGGGAATCCCGGCGCGGAGTAACCGTCCCTCGAGATACTCGCCCACCCGGTGCTTCCGATACAGGATTGCCGCGTCGCGCTCGGCGCCGAGGTGGTCGACGAGCCAGGTCGCCTCCTCATGTTCATCGCGGAACGTGTAGGCCGACACCTCGTGCGCCGATTCGCGGTCCGCCGACAGCTGCTTCTGAAAGAGCTGCGGGTTTTGGGCGAGCACGCGCCGGGCGGTCTCGAAGATCTGCCGCGAGCAGCGGCAGTTCTTGTCGAGAATGATCGGCTCGGCGATGTCGTAGTCGCGCTGGAATCGCACCAGCACCATCGGGTTCGCGCCGGTCCAGGTGAAGATCGACTGCTCATCGTCCCCGACGGCAAAGATGTTGCCGTGCGGGGCGGCGAGGCGCTTCAGCAAGTCGTACTGCACGTCGTTCACGTCCTGAAATTCATCGACCAGCAAGTAGTCCCAGCGATCGGCGATCCGGTCGGCGAGCGGCTCGGCCTTCACGATGAGGTCGTCGAAATCCACCATGTTGCGGTGGGCGAGCCAGCTCGAGTACTCGGAAAAGAGGCGCGCGTCGTTCGCGGTCAGTCGATATCCCTGAAAGCGATGGCGTCCAAAGAGATTCAGCAGCTGCCCGCGGCGATCGGCCGGTACGCGCAGCCGGCTGAGAATGACGCGCTGGTAATCGTCGTCGGCGACGCCGAAGCCTTTCCGCAGCCCCGCAGCCTCGGCGTGCTCACGCAGGAGCGCCAGACAAAAAGCATGGATGGTGCCGCGCGTAACGGCCTCGGCCTTGGCGCCGAGCGTGTGCTGCAGCCGCGTGGCGATCTCGCCAGCTGCCCGGTTGGTGAATGTGACGGCACAGATCCGGTGCGGATCGAATCCCCGCGCGATGAGATGTTCGATGCGCGCAATGAGACAATACGTCTTGCCCGCGCCGGGACCCGCGACCACGAGGACGGGGCCGAGCGGCGCTTCGATCGCGCGACGCTGCTGGGGAAGAGGGGTGAGCTCCACGGGAAGTCTATGATAGTGCGTCGCCCGAGTATTCACACTCACCGGAAGAACACGACCGACACCAGCACAAACAGCGGCACCAACAGGCCTAGACTGTAGGCCATATAGCCGAAGAACGACGGCATCCGCACGCCGCTTCCTTCGGCTATTGCTTTCACCATGAAATTCGGCGCGTTGCCGATGTAGGTGTTGGCGCCCATGAACACCGAGCCCGTCGAGATCGCCGCGAGCAGCTTCGCCGCCTGCGGATCGAGCGCCAGCGCGCCGATATAGGGGCCGTGCGGTGGTATTCCTTGCAGTCCAGCGGCGCTCGCCGCGAAGGCGAGATAGGTGGGTGCGTTGTCGAGCACACTCGACAGGGTCCCGGAGGCCCAGAAGAACTGCCGCGGAGTCGTCAGGCCAAGGTCTGTGGCGCGCGCATTCAGAATCTCGAGGACCGGCGTCATGGTAATGAAGATTGCCGCGAACAGCACGGCGACTTCCACCAATGGCACGAACGTGAAGACGTTGAGGGTGCGGCGCTCCTCCGATCCGAGGAAGTAGGCCAGTAACGCGAAGATGAGGATCACGAGCGGTGAGCCGCCCGTGATGATCGTCGCCATGACCCCCGCCAGCGCGGCGAGCTCGATCGCACCGCGCACCCGCAACGGCTCATGACTCGGCACCTCCACTTCGTCGCGATTCGCCCATCGGTCCCAAATATTGAAGAGGACCAGCAAGATGCCGTTCAGCGCCAGCCATTGCGGCCAAAGCCTGAGCGTCCACGTAAATGGCACGCCCTTCAGGAAGCCGAGGAGCAGCGGGGGGTCGCCGATCGGCGTCAATAGTCCGCCGCAGTTCGCGACGATGAAGATGAAAAAGACGACGATGTGCGCGACGCGCTTGCGGCGCTGGTTGGCGCGGAGCAGCGGGCGGATCAGCAGGACCGAGGCGCCGGTCGTGCCCAGCAAATTGGAGAGCACCGCTCCAATCGCGAGCATCGCCGTATTGACCAGCGGGGTGCCGGCCAGCGATCCCTCGATGTGAATGCCGCCCGTGATCATGAACAGCGCGCCGATGACGACGATGAAGCCGATATACTCGTGTGCCTTCTCGAGCAGCAGCAGCCGGCCGATTTCGGTCCGGCCCAGATAGACCAGCACCGGAATCGAGATGAGGAACACGACGAGCGCCTTGTTGGTGTTGTGGTGCCACCAGCGGGGCAGGACCAGCGGCGCCAGGGCAATCACGAGCAGCAATGCCACGAAGGGCAGGACGGTGAGCAGCGGGAGTTGCGTGTGATGCATAAGTTGGCACCATGCTGCTACTCGCCCTCCTGCTTACGCAAGGCCCGAGCGCCCCGATCGCGCTGCACTCCGGCCAAGTCATCACTCGGTCCGCGCGCGTCCTTCGTCGTACGTACCGGATCTCCGGTGTGGTGATCCGCGGAGACAACATCACGGTGGACTTTGCGGGCGCGACGCTCCAAGGCACGCCTGCCGACACCGCGATTCGCATCGACGGCGGCAAGAACGTGCGCATCATCCAAGCGCGTGCGCGGGGCTACAAGGTAGGGATCCTGGCGCGCGGCACGCGCAATCTCACGCTCGAAGACAATGACCTCAGCTATAACTGGAAGCCACGGTTGTTCAGTCTCGTGGAGCACGAGAGCCTGGTGGATTGGCTGTCATTTCACCACAACGAGAAGGACGAGTGGCTGCGGTTTGGCGCGGCGATTTATCTCGCTGACGTCGCGGGCGGCAAGATCGTTGAAAACGGTGCCGTGCAAGGCATGAAATCGCTCCTCGTACGACACCATCCTGCACAACTGGATCGACTTCAACGTCCGCGGCTACAGTCACGGGTTCTACTCGCGCGGTCAGGATTCGGCAGACCTGCTGATCTACGAGCAGAGCTCACACAACGTCGTCGCGCACAACTCGCTCACGCACGGCGGCGATGGTGTGTTCCTCTGGGCCGGTCAGACGACGATGGATTCAGGAACGGGCGGTGCCAACGACAACCTGATCGACGGAAACGACGTCAGCTATGCGACGGCCAACGGTGTCGAGGCCACCTTCAGTCGCAACACCATTACCAACAATCGCGCGTGGGGAAACGAATACGGCGTGTGGGGCGGCTACAGCTTCGAAACGAAGATCACGGGCAACGATTTCCGAAATAATCGCACCGGCGTCGCGATCGAGCATGGGCAGGACAACGTCATCAGCGGAAATCGCTTCCTCCAAGATTCCATCGCCATCAAGCTCTGGGCCGACTCGATCCAGCGTTCCGAGTGGGGCTACCCGAAGCACCACGACACGCGCAGCCGCGACTATCGCATCAGCGACAACGTGTTCGTGGACAATCGCGTCGCACTGGACGCTCGCAACACGAGCGGGCTGAGCCCCGTCGATTCCTCCAAGGCCGATACATCTCGCCCGCACCACATCTCGGTGCCCGCGTCGGACTTTGCTCGGCGCGACCGTTCCGCGATCATCGTCGACGAGTGGGGACCGTACGATTGGCAGTCGCCCAAGCTGTGGCCGGTCGACTCGACCCGGGCGGTGCCGCTCAGGCTTGCGGTGCTTGGCCCCACACCGCCGGGCACCTGGCGCGTCGTGTCGCAGCGCGGGATTGCCACGCTGTCCAAGACATCCGGCCGCATCGGAGATACCCTCGCCGTGACGCCGGCGAAGGACTCCAGCGGCGATTGGGAAGTCACGCTCGACTATAAAGGACAGCAGTTCTCGTACGGACGCTTCGAGCCTACGATTAATTGGACCGCAGATTCCAAGTCACTGCGGAGAGTCGATTTCTTCAGCTACCGGCCCGGCCACTGGTCCCTGCAAGCGGCGGGGACTGTGACCTTGGCGGCGGGCTCCTACACGCTCCGCGCCATCAGCAACAACGCCATGCGGCTGTACCTCGACGACAAGCTCGTGATCGATGCGTGGGCCCCGCACGAGTCGAAAGTCGATTACGTGGAAATGCCGGCGGGCCAGCACAATTTGCGGGTGGAATACAGTCAGACGGACGGGTGGATCGAACTGCGCGTCGAGATCATCCGCGGACGCCCAGAGCAGTACACGCTTCCTTGACGGCGGCATGCTGTACGGTCAATTGCTCCGGCTTGCCGTACTCGAGGTCTTCCGCCGAGAGGCGGTCCAGGAACAGCACGATCGTGTGCCAGTCGCCTGACAGCGCCGACCACCAGCGCAATCCTCTATACCCTTCCTTATATAGCATCCTCGCGACGCCCTGCGTCTTCGCGAAGTCGCGGCTCGCCAAGCTATCCGGCGCGATGTGATGTTTCGCGAGCACATCCGGATCGCAGAGATCGGCGATTTTATGCAGCGTCAGCCGGCACTCGACGAGCGCGAGGGGCCAGCCTGATTCCTTGAGGTCGTGCCGATCGATTCGTTGCCCCCTGAACCGCTGCAACTTCTCGGCGACGGCATGCACGGCCGTCTCGGCGAGGTACAGAACCGGCACATCGCGCAGGTCGAAGCGGCCGCTGCCTTGATTGGGATAGACATATGAGGAAGAGAACGGCTCGCCCGACTTGGCGGCCTTTTCCCAGGGAAACACCCGCCAGGGCATTAGGCGAAGGCGCCGGCCTTTTCAGCTTCGATCGCCGCGATCACCTCGGAGAGCCGTCCCTGGCGAATCACGTCGATCGGCCGGCGGTCTCCCAAGTGCGCGTTGAGGCCGCGCAGCCACTTGGCGATGCTGCCGGTGTCGAGGAAACCCTCGAGCAGCGAGACGACGGTGTCCAGGCCCACGAGCTGCTCCCAGTTTTCGGGCGCCGGGCTCTCACCCCGCTTCCAGCGCACCACGGCGCTGCGGTGCACGCCCAGGTTGCGCGCCAGGTCGGCATCATCCGGAAAGGCGACCTTGGCCGCGTGATAGCGCTGCTTGATCAGCGATTTATTGGCGCGAACGCGTCTGGCCATATACGCAACAATATTGTTGCGCGGTCTGGCTGGCAAGGGGTATAGATTCACGGCTATGCCGCATGAAGCCGCCATCATCGCGGGCGCCGGCCCCATCGGCCTGGCGTGCGCCATTTCGGCGAAGCGGCGAGGCATCGATCCGCTGGTCATCGATGCCGGCGCGCTCGCCAATTCCATCGTCCGCTATCCGATCGGCATGACGTTCTTCACCACGCCGGAGCGGCTGGAAATCGGCGGTCACCCACTCGTCTGCGCCGGCGCCAAAGCGACGCGTGAGGAGGCGCTCAAGTATTATCGCGGCGTCGCGCGCGCGGAGAACATCCGTGTGCAAACCTTCACGAAATTGGCCAACGCCCACCAGGTGGAGACGCCGCTCGGCCGAGAGTCGATTACGTGGGATCGCCTGGTCCTCGCCACAGGTTACTTCGACCATCCCAACCATCTCGGTGTCCCAGGGGAAGAGCTGCCGCACGTCCGCCATTACTTCGATGAGTCGCATCTCTCCTACGGGCGCGACGTCGTCGTGATCGGCGGGAAGAACTCAGCCGTCGAAGCCGCGCTCCAGCTGTTCCGCGCCGGTGCGCGCACCACGATCATCTACCGCGGCAAAGAGTGGCCCAAGAGTGTGAAGTACTGGCTGCGACCCGACCTCGAGAATCGCATCAAGGCCGGTGAGATCGCCGCGCGCATGGCGAGCAAGGTGATCGAGATTACGCCGCGGTGGGTGAGAATTCGTGGGCCACAGGGGGAAGAGCAGATCGCCGCCGATCGGGTCTATCCGCTCATCGGCTTTCATCCCGATCTCGAGCTGTTCAAGCGGATTGGGGTCTCGTTCGATGCGGAATCGGGGCGACCCGCGGTCGATCCCGAGACGCTGCAAACGTCGGTCCCGGGCCTCTACGTGGCGGGCAGCGTGACGGCCGGCTTCAAGATCTCGGAGATTTTCATCGAGAACGGGCGCTTTGACGGTGACAAGATTTTCGGCACTGAGGCGGAGCGCGAGCGGGCCCGAGCGTTGTATCAGGGGATTAGAAGGGAAACGGGGGAGTAATCCCTTCCCATTCCCAAGACCCGGGGTAAGTTCCGGGCATGTCCGACCTCCGCGCCGCCCTAGCGGAAGCCCTCGGCCCGCTGTATCGGATCGAGCGCGAAGTACGGCCGGTAGGCGAATACCGGCTGTTTGTCGCCACACAATCGGAAACCAGCTTCGAGTTGTTGGTCAAGGTTCTCCCCGCCGCGCTCTCGCTCGGCATCAACGATCTGCAGTTTGAACGCGCCGTGCTATTGCTCGCCGAGCAGCTCAAGCATCCGAATCTCGTGCGCCCCCGCGGCGCTGGTCGCGCGGGCTCGTTCGTTTATCACACGCGGTCCTTCGTGCCCGGCACGACTCTACGCGCCTGGATCGGCAACAACGGGCCCGTACCGTTGTCGCGCACGGTGGAGATACTGCGGGGTGTGTTGAACGGGCTCGCGCACGCGCACGCGCACGCCGCCGAAATCGCACACGGTGAATTGAAAGCGGAGAACATCCTGGTCGGCGATGAAGGAGTGCTCGTCGCCGACACCGGTATTGCGGGCGCGCTCGGCAGGCCGGCGACGCCGCGCAACGACATGGCGGCCGTGCAATCGCTCGCGCGCGAAATGCTCACCGGCAAGAAGCCGACGATCGGCGAAGAGCCGCTCGAGCGCTCGCGCGCGTTGCCGCTCTGGCTCACCGAATGGATGCGCTCGCGCTGGTCTGACGCCGGCCGGGCGCTGGCGGGCATGCGACCGCCACCACCTTCTAGCTCCCAATCCCCTCAGCTCTTCGCCTGATCGCCGTCGATCAACTGGCACGCAACGAATCTCGTCATGTTTTGGCGACACCTTTCTGGCCCGGCCACCGTAGGGCCTCCACTCCCTTGAACCGAGTCCCGTTATGGTAAAGCCTGTCCTGCAGCTCGCCGCCGTTGGGTTCGTGGGCGTCCTCCTCTGGAAACTGGCGGGCGCCTTTCTCCTTCCTCTCATCTTCCTCGTCATAAAAATCGCCTTCGTCATTGGTTTGGTGATGCTGGCCTTCTGGTACTTCAATAAGAAGCCTCGTGGCAAGGAGGACACGCCTCCCGCGTCGGAGTAGTGTTCTCTAGAACACAAATCGAGGCGCGCCACGGCTGATTTTCGCCTGGCGCGCCTCGTGCGTTCTCCGAGCGGCAAAGGAGCACGCCATGAGCTACTGGAAAGGCTTGGGTGTAGCCGTCGCCATCGACCTCATCTGGATCATGGGATGTCCGTTGCTGGCGACCGAACCCCCCCGGGAGACGCAGCGGGAGCCCGTGCAGCAGGTCGCAGCGCTTGCCGTGGTCGGCCAGCTGGAAGATTCGCTGATGGAGCGCCTTCAGGATCAGCCGAACGACGTCGCCGCGATGCAGAAACTGGCGGACGTGTACGCGAGCAATGGCTGGTACGAAGCCGCGATCGGTCCGCTGGCCCGCGCTCTACAGCTCGATCCCACGCGGCGCAGCCTCTGGTCCGCGTTGGACACCGCGATCGCAAAAAGCGGTCGCCTGAAGATGACGGACAAAGAGCTGACGGAGAGAGCGGCGGCGTTTGTCGACGCGGTCGAGATGTGGGGACACGGATGCTAGCCGTGTCCCGTATCTCGACAGCTACTGATCTACCCAAGTGCTCCGTACATCATACGTGACGTTATAAACCAGCTGATTGATGATGTGTCCGTACGCATCATTCGGATCGCGCGCGGAGAACGATGGCGTGCCCCCGATGAACGACAGACCCCCGACCTTCTCGGTCTGAGCGGAGCTGCGGCGCCACATGACGCCACCGGTGCGTGTGTTCACGAGCCACACCGACAGCTCCACCGTGACCGTCGCCTCGACGATCGGCGCGAGACCAGCGGTCAGCCCGCCGCTCGGCTTCACGTTCGAGATCTTGAGATGGCCGAAGAAGGCAACCGGGCAGGCGGTCGAATCAGCGGACCCGAAAACGCGTGTCGAATCGGACGACATGAACTCGCGCATCTCGATGCCGCTCTGCGCGGCGAGCACGTATTCCTCGAACCGTCGCGTGGCGAACTCGTGGAGGTTGCCCTTCGCGTTCTCCACCGAGAACTGGAACAGGCCGATGTTGTGATGCGGCACGAGATTCAGCGTCGGAGGAAGGAGCACGCGCTGCCGGGCTGGGTGGTAGCCTCCACCGCAGCCGAAAACCGCCAGCACGATGAAGTAACAAATCAGAACGCGAAGGACGCGCATCGGGACCTCGCAGCGAGGAGTTTTCGGGGTCCCAACATAATGCTTTCCGTTATTTGAATGTCTCTGTGGGCACCGTCACGGGCTTGGGTTGCGCGCGTATGTAGCTGATAATCTTCCAGATAGCGCTCGACGACAGGATGCCCCCGTACGCCGGCATCCCCTTCGGCCGGCCGTAGAAAATGGACTGGTACACCGCCCCATCGCTGCCGCCGTAGCGCCACCGCCCGTCGACCAGGCTTGGCCCCACCCAGCCGGTCGCCCCGCCTCCGTGGCAGCCGTCGCAATTCATCGAGCTGAAGATTTTCTCGCCATCGGAGACAGATCCCGAATCGCGGGCGAGCGGGTTCGACATTTCACCAGCCGGCGGAGGATTGCCGCCCGCATTTACGTGCTGCGGATAGCGCACGGAGGGCGGGAGTTGCTCGCTCCGTTCGCACGCACCGGCGAGCAGCGCGAGGAAGACTAGAGTCCGAAAACCCAGACGATTCCTCCCTGACTCGTATGGCGAGCCAGATCGGGCGCGAAGTCGGCGGGCGGTCGGACGTCAGCCGGATCGTCGGATCGCACGTCGCCGGAGAGCAGGAGCCAATCGCCGCCGATCCCGGCGTAGATCGCGACGTACTGCTTGCCGTCCACGCCGCGGAACGCAATCGGCGCGCCGACAACACCCGAGCCGACCTTGAACTTCCAGAGTTGTCGGCCGCTCCGCGCGTCCGCTGCTTTGAACCAGCCGTCGAGCGTGCCGTAAAACACCACGTCACCCGCGGTGACGACGCTGCCGCTCCAGACGGGAAACTTTTCCTTGATCTCCCAGACTTTGCGTCCGCGCGCGGCGTCCCACGCGATGAACGAGCCCATGTTGCCGCCCGGGCCGGCAGTGTACGGCGTATTCGCGCCGATGTACGGCGTCCCCCGAATGCGGGTCACCGGGACCGCCTGGTAGCTCATGCAGAGATTGTTCGTCGCCGTGTAGAAAAGACCGGTATGCGGCGAATACGCCGCCGGCGATGCGGGACTCTTGCCCCCTTCGAGCGACGGGCAGATGCCCTGCACGTTGCCCTTTGATGCTCCCGTGGTCTTGGTCGTATCGACGACGGGAAGACCAGTCGTCCGATCGATGCGCTTCGCCCACGTGACGTGCGCGAACGCTTCGGCAACCAGAACCTCGCCCGTGGCGCGGTCGAGCGTATAGGCGAAACCGTTCTTGTCGAAGTGGACCAGCACTTTGCGGAGTCGTCCCCCGACGACGAAATCGGCGAGGATCATCTCGGCGTTAGAGTCGTAGTCCCAGCTGTCGTGGGGCGTGAACTGATACGCCCAAACCAGCGCGCCATCGCGGGGGCGGCGGGCGAGCACGCTGTTGGTCCACTTGTTCTCGCCGGGCCGTTGTTCGGGGTTATAGGGGCCTGGGTTGCCGACGCCGAAGTAAATCAGGTCGAGCTGCGGGTCGTACGTGATCCATCCCCACACGGGCCCGCCGCCCCGCCGCCACGAATCGCCAGTCCACGTCGACGTTCCAATCCCAGCGCCGCCGCCGAACGTCTCGGGGCGCACGAGCATCAGGGTGTCGGGCCCCATGTTGTGCGCGGTCCAGACGACTTTCCCGGTCCCGAGGTCCAGCCCCTTCACCCAGCCGTAGATCCCGAACTCGCCGCCCGATGGCCCGACGATCACGCGATTGCCGGCGACGAACGGCGCCATCGGTGTCGTCTCACCCTGATTCATATCGGCGATCTGCGTCTTCCAGAGCTCCTGGCCGCTCTTGGCGTCGACCGCGACGGTGTATCCGTCCAACAGGTTGTAGATGATCTTGCCGTCAGCGTACACCGCGCCGCGGTTGATCGCGTCGCAACAGGCAATGCCGACGGATGTGGGATTGACGTCGGGCCGGTATTTCCATTTGAGCGGATAGCCTTCGCGCGTGAGATCGAAGGCGTAGAGGACATTGGGGAACGGTGTGACGACGTACATCGTGTTGCCGACGACGAGCGGCTGGCCTTCATGGCCGCCGAGGACGCCGGTCGAAAAGCTCCAGATCGGGCGCAGCCGAGCGGCGTTGCGTGGCGTGATCTGCGACAGTCCGCTGTAGCGCGTCGCCGCATAATCTTTGCCGGGCATCATCCATTGCCCGTCGTCGCGAACCGATGCGGCTGGACCCTGCAAAACGATTAGAGCGACCGCGGCAAAAGGCGCAACGCGCATGCGCGTAATGATAGCAGTATGAGAACTCTCTCATAAGGCGCGCAGGGTCCTCCGCTTTCGAGCCGTCCCGCGTTCATTCTCCCGAGCAGCAGCCGTTCAACTTTTCTCACTCGGGAGGTAGACATGACCAAGCATCTCGCTGTTGTGGCACTCGCCCTCGCGGCGTTTGCGGCGTGTGAACCGAATGCCGGTGTCACGGAGCCGCGGGGCGCCGTCCGGGCGTCGCTGATCGGACCGCAGAACGATGATCAGCGCGACGGTGATGGCGGCCCACGTGCCGTTTACACCCTCACGAACCAGGTCGCCGGCAATGCGGTCGCGGTGTTCGCGCGCGCAGGGGACGGTACGCTCACGCCCGCCGGCAGCTTCTCCACCGGTGGCGCCGGCACAGGCGCCGGCCTCGGTTCGCAGGGCGCGGTGACGTTGAGCAACGACGGACGACTCCTGTTCGCGGTCAATGCGGGTTCGAACGACGTGTCCGTGTTCCGGGTCGATCCACAGGGCCTGTCACTGCTGAGTCGCACACCCTCGGGTGGGACGTTGCCGACGAGCGTCACGGTCTCCCGGAATGTCGTCTATGTGCTGAACACCGGCGGCGCGGGAAACATCAGCGGGTTCACGGTGGGCTCGACCGGCGGACTCACGCCGATCGCCGGCTCCACAAAGTCACTCTCCACCGCCGCCGCCGGTCCGGCGGAAGTGTCGTTCAGCCCGGACGGTCGGGAACTCGTCGTGACCGAGAAGGGCACCAGCCAGCTCGATGTCTATCCGGTCGACAAAAACGGTGTCGCGGGCGAGCGAACGTCGTACACGTCGGCCGGCGGGACGCCGTTCGGCTTCGCGTTCGGACCGCGCAATCTGCTGTTCGTATCTGAAGCCGCGGCGCCAGGGTCGGCGTCGTCCTACGCGTTGAACAACGAAGGGAACCTCCAAGTCATCAGTGGAGCTGTGCTCACCCATCATGGCGCGCCGTGCTGGGCCGTCGTGACGACTGATGGCCGCTTCGGCTACACCGGCAACGGGTCTGGCTCGGTTTCGGGTTTCAGCATCGCGCCTGACGGCGCGATCCGTCTCCTCGGGGACGGCGCGACCGCCGTCATCGGCAACGGGGTGAACGATATCGCGCTGAGCGCCAACAGCCGCTACCTGTACGTCCTGCAGACCGGTGGCGCGCAGGCCATTCACGCGTTCCGCGTTCAAGACGACGGAAGCCTCACGGCTCTGGGACCGGTCGGTGGACTGCCGACAGGTACCAGGGGACTCGCGGCTTTCTGAACATTCCAACGGAACGGGGTGCAGGGCACTGCGCCCCGCTTCCACATTCAGCCCGATACAGACACGAGAAAGGACAGCAAGATGGCAAAGCGTAGATCGATACTTATCGGTACCGCCCTCGTCGCGGGTGCCGCCCTGTGGTACTTGTTCCGGCCGGATGCGCTGGTGATCAGCAAGACCGTGAACGAATCGTTTCCAGTGGCTGAGGCGTCCGCGCCGGCGATGGCGGAATCGCCGGGCATGGCGCATTCGTCGATGAAGAGTGAATCAGCCATGACGGAGGCGCATGCGGGGCAGATGGCGGGCCAAATGGCGGGCCAAATGGCGGACGAAAAAGAACCCGTCAAGCTCGTCACCGGCCGATTCCATACGAACGCGCACGAGACGAAGGGGCTCGCCACGATCTACCGGCTCGATGATGGCCGGCGTGTGCTGCGATTGACCGAGTTCGCGACCTCCAACGGCCCCGATGTCCGCGTGTATCTCGTCGCGGCCAGCGATGTGCAGAAGGAGCATGCAGCGAAGCAGGCGGGCGTAGTGGATCTTGGTGCGCTGAAAGGCAACATCGGCGATCAGAACTACGATGTGCCGGCGGGTCTCGATTTGAGTAAGTACCGGGCGGTGTCCATCTGGTGCCGCCGGTTCAGCGTCAACTTCGGGGCCGCTCCGCTCGCCGAGGCCATGTGACGCGGAACGCTTTACTGGCGGGGCTGGTAGTGGCCGGACTCGTCGCGAGCAGCGCCGCGGCGATCCGGCCGGCGGTCTCGCGGGGCGGCGGGCCTCGAGCGCCCGAGCTCACCAACACGAGTTGGCTCAACGCCGACCAGCCGCTGCGGCTCGCACGGCTCTCCGGCCGGGTCGTGCTACTCAACTTCTGGGTGTTCACCTGCGGCAACTGCACCCGCACCGTGCCGTCGCTGGTGGCGTACGATCGGTTGTATCGGGAGCGCGGGCTCACAATCATCGGCATTCATACGCCGGAATTTCCGCCCTACGCCGGTGAGCACGACAAGGGCAACCTTGCCCGGGCGCTCACGCGGCAGGGTATCGCGTATCCGAACGCGCAGGATAACGACCGCCGCACGTGGGACGCGTACGACATCCATTATTGGCCGAGTTTCGTGTTGATCGACAAGCAGGGGACGATTCGGTACCAGGGGTATGGGGAATTCCATCAGGGCGATCAGGAGTACCGGACGTGGGCAAACCGGATCGAACAGCTCCTTTCCGAGGCGCCCGTAGCCTTCGAGCGAGGGCCGCCGTTCCGCCTTGTGGCAGCGCCCGGGGTGCGCATCAACGCGCGCCTCAAGCCGGCGCTCGAGTTGGACGATGGGACGGTCGTGCGCTTCGATTCACCCGTGCTCACACCAGACTCGGCCTACTTCGCAGCGGTGCCGACTGCCGCGCCGCCGCTGACCGGCCGTCGGCAAGGGACGCTTCGCCTCAGCCTGTGTCCGCCGGGCGAGAAGATCTGTCGGCTGGTGGAGATGGTCGTGGCCTGGTGAAGCTACGCGACAGTACTACGGCCGCTCGGCCGAGGGAAGCCACAGTGTAAACGTGCTTCCCCGGCCGAGCACGCTGTCCACTTCGATTCGTCCTTGCTGCAGCTCAGCAAACAGTCTCGCGATCGCTAGCCCCAAGCCCGTCCCCCCCAGCTCGCGGCTGCGCGACTGATCGATGCGGAAGAACCGGTCGAAAATCCGGTCCACATGCTCGGCTCCAATGCCGGGCCCGGTGTCGCTGACGCGTACACCGACCTCTGTCCCATTGCGCTCGATGGCGAACGTGACGCGGCCCCTCGACGTATAACGGACGGCATTGGATGCCAGGTTGAGGAGGATGTGACGGGTGCGATCCGCATCGCCAATGGCTTCGGTTCGTTCCGACGGTTCCGATCGCACAGTCAGCGGTTTCCCAATCGACATTGCCTCCGTTATCTCACGCACTTCTTCGACCACGGCGGTGAGATCGAATGGCGCATGCGCCAACGCCAGCTGCCGGTTTTCCCCGCGCGCGATCAGCAGCAGCTCCTCGACGAGCTTCGTCGTGCGGTCGAGCTCGCGCTCCATCGCGACGAGCGCCTCGCGGATCTGGGCTTCCGAGCGGCCGTCTTCGGACGCCCATTGCACCTGGGCACGCAAATGGGTGAGCGGCGTGCGCAGCTCGTGGCTTGCGTCTGCCGTGAAGGACTGGAGGGCGCGATGCGCCCGGTCGACGCGTTCGAGCATGCGATTGATGCTGTCCGCCAGCTCGGTTACTTCCGCCTGCCCCGTGGGACTCATGAGCCTCGTCCCCAGCTCCGACGGACCAATCGCGCGCGTTTCTCCAGTGACCCTCTCGAGCGGTTGCAGTGCCGCGTCGACCGCCTGACGCGCGGCGCGGGCTGATGCGAACGCGGCGACCGGCAGCAATAGAGCCGCCGCCGCAACCAGCACGCCGAGTGGCACCAGATAAGATTGCCGGCTGGCGACGACGTAGATGTCGAACTCGCCCATGGCGCGATGGAGGACGCGATAGCGCCAGCGGGCGCGCTGCGTGATTGCCGAAACGA